>Ga0247828_10000275_pt1 | contig 18525 bp, 23 predicted proteins | sample 12C_Control_Day3_FD_192425 | JGI IMG/M metagenome (GOLD analysis project Ga0247828, IMG submission 192425) | Soil microbial communities from agricultural site in Penn Yan, New York, United States - 12C_Control_Day3 | ecosystem: Environmental > Terrestrial > Soil > Agricultural land | place... | reverse complement strand
GCCGTTCGAGGGCGGTGGACACAATAGCAATTCGCAGAACAAGCGGTTCAGGCCATTGCCGACTTGCCATGTCGATTCGCTGACGTTCGATCAGCTGTTCTCCGGCCAGGCCCGACGTTCCACCCGAGTCAACTGGGACGAGTCCAATACCGCCAAGGTGGATACAACAGACGAGGCAAACGATGACCTCCTTGCAGAATGAGTCTGGCAGTCACATCATGCGGGGCACGATGCGTGTCGTGGATATGCCTCAGACGCGCCCAGTTGCTCCCAGGCTGACCGTATGGGGTGCGGGCGGGGATTCACCCTACTCGTTTGACTCGATGCGTCAGGGCCTCGCTCAGCGTCTTCTCGACACCGAGCCGTTGCACCGGGGGAAGTGGCAGACCCTGGACGTCGCCGACTCCTGGCTGCACGCCACGCGGGAGCTCCGGAACGTATCATTGTTCTACACGGTCCCACCGCAATACATCGGCGATCTCGAGGGCGAGGTCAAGCCGGATATGCCGTGGGCCGAGGAACACCACTGGGAGCGAGTGGGTCGAGAGCCGTTGAACCCGGCTCCGTCCTATCTCCGGTGGCCGCATCACGGAGGTAGCAGTGACCGCCACATCGACTCGTCGACACGGTTCTCCCATACGTACCCGGAGCGTTTCTGGCCACGCCAGGCCGGCTACGCTCAGGTTACGGGGCAGGAGAATCGCGGGATCTGGTACAACTACGGAGACCTGGACGGAGTTGTCCGACAGCTCGTCGAGAATCCTTTCACCCGACAGGCAGTTCTCCCAGTCTGGTTCCCTGAAGACACAGGAGCTACGGACCGCCGCGTGCCGTGCTCACTGCACTATCACTTCATGTGCGATGAAGACATGCGGCTCAGTGTCTGGTACTCACTCCGAGCCTGCGACTTTGTCCGACATTGGCACAATGATGTTTACTTCGCTTGTCGACTTCTGCAGTGGGTCATTTCTGAGGTTCTAGCCGAGACCGATGACCGAGCAGCAGATGCGGTCCGGTTCAGCCCGGGCGAGCTCAACATGACCATTTCCAGCCTGCACTCTTTCCTCGGAGACGACGAACGTCTCACGGCCATTGCGGAGGGGCAATGAGACCCACACGATCTGAGACCCTGCTCGACGTCGCCGAAATCATTGCTCGACGGTCTACTTGCAACCGACTCAACGTGGGCGCTGTCGTGGCTCGAGATGGGCGGATCCTGACGACCGGGTACAACGGGCCACCGTCGGGCATGGACCATTGTGAGCACGAAGAGTTCGAGATCCAGTGCAATCTTGCTGTCCACGCAGAAGCCAATGCCCTGGCGTTCGCTGCCCGATATGGAATGAGCACAGACGGCGCCGAGATGTTCCTCACGGACTCGCCGTGCCACAACTGTGCCAAACTCATCATCAATGCGGGAATCGTCCGGGTGTATTACAGTAAGGAGTATCGCCTTACACACGGAGTAGACCTACTGGAATACGCGGGAGTTGAAACTCATTATGGTCCAAGCTGCACAGCGGCTACTCCGCATGGAACCCAGGATCCAGCTGCAGGTGCGCAATGCGGACTGTTCCCGCTGCCGCATGGCCCAGGAGGCGACCGGTTCTGACGTCTGCGTCACGGCCAATGGTGCGCACGATGCCCGGGTGTTGGTCGTCAGTAAGGTTCCGTGGTCAGAGCGCAATCTGAAGGAGATTCACACCTACCTCGAGCGGGCCGGGTTCGACATCTCGGAGTGCGCATTCACGTCTGCAATCAAGTGCCGAGCCTGGTCCATCGAGTCGAACAAGACCGATCTCAAGACGTGCAAACCGTACCTCGAAGACGAGATCCGCATCATCCAGCCTGAGGTCATCATCGCGCTGGGCAATGAAGCGCTGCTCGCGACCACGGGCAAGTCCGGTATTATGAAGCACCGCGGCGTGACGTACGATGGTCCGCACGGGGCCAAGGTGATTGCCACGATCTCGCCGGCAATGGTGCACCGTAATCCGGGCCAGAAGGGCGGGTTCGAGGCAGATCTCCGGTACATCGCCGCAGTGCTATCCGGCCGTGACCTGAAGACTGAGCACTTCCCCGAGGTCTACAAGATCGCCAACACCAAGGCAGATCTGAAGGCGCTCTGTGCCGATCTGGACGATGCGCACGGCGTCTCGTTCGATATCGAGTCGACTGGCTTTGACGAGTTCGCCCCTGACGCTCGAGTTGTGTGTATCTCATTCACGCTATGGGGCATGCTGGACGACGAGCCACGGACGACCTGGTCGCTCCCGTTGTATCACCCAGAGTCGGTGTGGCGGAAGCAATGGCGATCTGTCCTAAAGATCGTCGGCAAGCACATGAGTCAGCGCAAGCGAATTGCGCACAATGGCAAGTTCGACTGCCGGTGGCTTCGCCAGTTCGGCTGGCCTGCCATAGATGTCACGTTCGACACCATGCTCGCGGCTCATTGCCTCGACGAGAACCGACCTAAGGGTCTGAAGCCGCTCGCACAATCCCTGCTCGGTGCACCGCCGTGGGCCATCTCGACGAAGAGCCTGCTCGACACGCCGCTGGACGAGGTGCTCGAGTACTGTGCCCTCGACACATTCCACGCGGCGAGGCTGTACTTCCTGTTCCGCGGGCAGCTGCTCGAGAAGCAGAATGCCAAGAAGGCACGTCTGTTCCAGCGCCTGCTGATGCCGGCAGCAAATGAGTTCATCGAGACCGAGCGCCATGGTGTCTGGGTCGATAAGCCCAAGATGATGGAGAACTGGGCCATTGCCCAGAGCGAGCTGGCACGAATCGATGCCGAGCTCCGGCAATGGGTCCCCGAGGAACACCCGCATATCAAGCGGTTGAAGTCAGGAGTAGTGAAGTCGGATGGAGTCAACTTCGGTCCATCGGATTTCTTGCGGTGGTTCGTGTTCGATCACCTTAAGCTCCCCATCCTTGCGAGAGGAAAGCCCGCAGATGACGGTACGCCTGGCAAGCCGAGTGTTTCGGAAGCTGTCATGCTTGCGCTTAAGGGCAGGCACCCAGCGGTCGATCTGCTGCTCGAACGCACTAAGTGGTACAAGTACTGCACCGCATTCTTCAGTGCCTACGCTGAGCAGCTGGATGACAACGATCGTATCCACACCAACTTCAAGGTTACGGGAACTGTCACCGGGCGTCTATCTTCCGGAAAGGCTGATGCGGACAAGGTCACTTCTAAAGTTCAAATTAGAGGTGTCAATCTGCAGCAAGTGCCGCGCGACAAGATGGTTCGTGGCATATTTGGTGCTCCTCCCGGATTCCGATTCGTAGAGTTCGACTACTCTCAGATCGAGCTGAGGATCGCCGCATTCCTTGCCCGTGAGCACACGATGCTCAGCCTCTACAATTCTGGCGCGGACATTCACATGTCCATGGCAATGCGTCTGACGGGCAAGCCTAAGGCTGAGGTCTCGAGCCACGAACGCAAGATGGCTAAGGCTGTGAACTTCGGCTTCCTCTATGGCATGGGGGCCACCAAGTTCATCGGCACGGCATTGTCCAACTACGGGCTGCACGTCAGCATGGAAGACGCCGAGGCTGCTCGTAATGCCTTCTTCGACCAGTTCCCCGAGCTTCTTCCGTGGCATGCGCGCCAGCGTGCCCTCGTGAGAAAATACAAGCGTGTTCAAACGCCCTTCGGTAGAGTCCGCCACTTGCCCGATATCGATTCGAAAGACCGTAAGGTTGCAGCTGAGGCCGAGCGTCAGGCTATTAACTCGCCTGTCCAGGGATTCGCGTCGGACCTTGCCCTTCTGTCATTCGTGCTTGGAGCACGTCGACTTAGGGACCGGGGGCTCAGCGCCTTCCCGATTGGCACAGTGCATGACGCGGTCAACTGGCAGATCCCGGATGAGGAGTTGTCCACTGCCCTCCCCATCATCAAGCACACCATGGAGAACCTGCCTATTACGCGTCTGTTCGGGATTCGGCTGGATATCCCCATCGTCGCGGACTGCAAGGTCGGCACGCGCTGGGGCGGCGCACAAGAGCTCACGGATGAGCAAGTCCTGAACTTCGACCTGTCCATGCTGGAGGCGGCGTAATGCTATACAACGAGAACGGTGTGGCTATTACCACGCATTCAATGATTAAGACCATGCGACGATGCCCGCGCATGGCGCTTTACAAATACTTTGACCGGCTCAAGCCCCGACACCTGGGCCGTGCCCTGCAATTCGGCAAGTGGATGCATTACTTGCTGGAGGCGTACTACAAGGGCGAGGATTGGCGTGAGGTTCACGCGGTCCTATGCGAGAAGTACGGCGAGCTATTCGACGAGGAGAAAGAGAAGCTCGGCAACCTGCCCGTAGAGTGCATGAACCTTATGCTCTCCTACCTGTGGCACTACAAGGAAGAGAAGTGGATCGTTCATGAGATCGAGTTCACTGTCCAATGCCGTTGGCCTGATGGGTCCATTTACCGAGGTAAAGTGGACATGCTCGTTGAGGATGACTACGGACTGTGGATCGTCGATCATAAGAATCACAAACGACTGCCCTCTGCGGATTATAGACTCCTGGACACCCAATCGCCTCTGTACGTGTGGGCAGCCCGTCGCGGGGATCCAGAGTCTGGCATTCCTCCCATCCCAGTCTCCGGATTCATCTGGAACTATCTTAAGACTGCACCTCCGTCGCGCCCCAAGCTCATTAAGGACGGCTCCCGACTCTCCAAAGTACTCGGAGACACTACTTACCCAGTTTACTACAAGGAGCTGAAGCGACTTGGACTCGACCCCAGAGATCCCGAGTACAGGCCAATTCTTACTCGCCTTGCCCGGGATCGATACCGCCACGGAGAGATTCAGACGTCGCCGTTCTTCCAGAGACACATTCTCGAACGAGACGACGATATGCTGGCCCGCCTCGCGGCTGAAGCATTCCGTACGTCCAAGCGACTCCACACCTACCCATTCAAGCAGCGTGACGCCGTCGAGCGGAGCCCAGATTTCCGCGGGTGCGTGAACGCTTGTTCTTACCTACGGATCTGCCAGACCGAGCTCCACGGCGGGATCACGAGCAACCTCCTTCGCCAGGACTACAAGGTCGGCGATCCGTTGTCCTACCACCAGGACAGCAAGGACGGCGGCTACTCGACCAGCGACTAAACTCGCTCACGTTTGATCCACACCCGCGCACGTCATACAATTACTAGCACACGAGGAGGTGAGACCAATCGCAAAGGACTACGCTGCTATCGCCGCGTCGAAGATTCAGCGGCCCAGCAAATCCACACGACCGCCGCGCATCCTGATCTACGGGCGGAACAAGAAGGGCAAGACGACCTTCGGCGCATCGGCTGGGCAGGGCGAAGTGCTGATCCTCGACCCTGAGGAAGGCACGGAAGGCATGGTCAAGCGCGATCCGCACGTCTGGCCGATCAATGCCTGGCCGGAGATCGATGACGCTTACAACTTCCTGAAGACCGGGAAGCACCCGTACAAGTGGGTGAGTGTCGACGGCTTGACCAAGTTCGCCAACATGAGTCTCCGCTACGTGATGTCGCAGGAAGAGGAACGCGACCTCACTCGCAAGCCGGGAATGGTCCAGAAGCAGGACTACGGCAAGTCAGGCGAGCTCATGAAAGGCATGCTCAACAACTTCCACGCGCTGCGCATGGGTGTCATCTTCACCGCTCAGGAGCGGACCATTGAAGTGACGGATGACCCCGAGGGTGACGACGAGGATGCCGAGACGTCGGACTTCATCTACGTTCCCGACCTGCCTCGCGGCGTGCGCTCGTCCGTGAATCAGATTGTGGACGTGATCGGTCGGATCTACACCGTGAAGGTCGAGCACCCGAAGAATCCCGAGGTGAAAGTCCTTCAGCGCCGGTTGTGGGTGGAGCCACATATCGCGTTCGACACGGGTTACCGCTCCGACTTTCGGTTGCCCCCGTTCATCAAGTCCCCGACAATTCCGAAGCTCGTCACTCTCCTCCGAGAAGGGAAGGCCACCTGATGGCAATCAAGGGTGCACCCAAGCAGATCGTCGTTGACTTCACCAACGTCCGTGACGGCTCCGGCTACACGCAGACGCACGTGAAGCCCGGCGACTACCGCGGCAAGGTCAAGTCCGTCGAGTACGGCGAGTCCAAGGACAACAAGACGCCGATGCTCACCTACGCGTTGCAGCTGGCCAACCGGCCGTCGGCGACGTACCGCTACAACTGCCCGCTCACCGAGAAGTCCCTGTGGAAGCTGCGGAAGCTGCTCGTCGCGTGCGGCGTGAACGTCCCGCAGAAGAAGCTGAACGTCCACGGTGTCGCCGAGAAGATCGTCGGTCGGGAGGTCGGAATCTGCCTCGATGACGACGAGTACAACGGCAAGCTCCGTTCCCAGTGCGTGGACGTGATCCGCGCAGACGAGCTGCCCCAGGACGCGAGCGACGACGAGGAGGTCGTGGACCAGACCGACGACACTCCGGACGACGACGACTCGCCGGTCGCGGACGACTCGGACGAGGGCGAGGAGGACCTGGAGGAGCTCGACCTGGACGACATCTGAGGGCTGGCCCCCGGGAATTGACCCAGGGGCTTTCCCTGACGTACATTGACAACACGAACGCCGGCCCCGGGTTCTAATGACTCCCCAGTCGCCCGGGCGCCGGCGTTTTCCGTGGAAGGGCCAGTTATGGGACAAAGAGAAGCGCGTCTGTCTCGTGAAATCCAGAAGAGGCTGCGGGAAGAATACGGCCGAGACCTCTGGTGCTTCAAAGTGCACGGTGGGCCGATGACCCCAGCCGGGACTCCGGACATCATCGGTGTGGTGCAGGGTCGATTCTTCGCCCTTGAGACCAAGGTCCCTGACCCCTCGAGTCAGCCATCCGTGATCCAGCTGCACATCATGTCGCGATTGCGTCGAGCGGGAGCTATCGTAGGAGTGCCCAGGAGCGTCGCTGACGCGCTAGACATCGTCGCCCAGGGGTTACTGCCGGGGAGCAGCTGAGCACGCGTCACAGGCGATCTAAGAGCCGGTAGCGCATCCACCACTCAGCCCCCACACCCCGAGGGGCATGAGGGCCGGAGCGATGACGATCAGCCTTGCTCGTCGTAGTACGCCTTGACCGCGGTGCGGTAAGCGTGGAATTCGATCATCTCGTCGAACGACAGGGCCTTGATCGCCTCGTCCCGGGCGGCCTTCGCCTTGGCCATGTTGGCGCGTCGTCCGTCGGCCAGGTAGCCGGGGAGGTTGATCGGGGCGAAGGCCACAGAGGCAGCTGCCACATCGGCGTCGAAGATCAGGTCGAGGATGGCGTCGTACTTGTCGTTGGCTGCGGGCTTGTTCGTCGTCATGCCATGACTCTACCAGAAGAGGGCCCCTCGTCCCAAGGAGCCCCCTCCGGCGTGTCGTGCTCAGCCCTGTCGCGCCTTGCGGCAAGCGGCCCTGGCGGCCTTGGTAGCTGCGTGCTCACACGTCGCGTGTGACCCTGAGCTGCGTCGGGTGGGGGTGTCACCCTCAACGGTCGTCTTGGGCGCGTCAGGGGCCGTCTCAGCGGCGGGAATCGCGTTCGTTGCGACGACGTAGTGCGAGGGGAGAAAGTGAGAGTCGCCGGCTTCGGTCTTGATCCCAACCTTGATGATCGGATTGCCGTTGAAGTCGGTGGCATCGTTCAGCCAGAAGATCGTGCCCTCGGTGCCCTTCGCAACCTTGCGGCCACGAGTCACGCGAACGTGCTGCCCCAGCACGATCCGCCCCTCGGCAATCTGCACGTCGCGCTCGGCCTGGACTCGAGCAGCAAATTCCTGGTCGCACGTGTGGGGAGTGTCCCAGCAAGCGTAGTCTTCCCGGCGGTTGTCGTTCACCGTGTACCGAGAGTTGATGTTGTAGAGCCGCTTCGAGCCGTCAGCCCGGACGACGCGCACGACGTGACGGAGGCATGTGACGCACGTGCCCCGCTGGCCGTCGTCGTGGTGGTTGGCGCCCATGCACCGGACGTGGCTGTCGGGCGCGTCAGCGATGAAGCGCGGGCGGAAGATCGTCGTCGTCATGCGGCTACTCTACCAGAAGACCCCCTGCCGAAGCAAGGGGCCTACCGGAAGATCTTTCAGGCGGCTAGCACCAGTCTTCACACTCGGTGCCCGCCGGGGCTCCACAGACATCACAGTCGTCGTTTTCAACAGTCTTCTCATCGGTCATGACAGATCCTTTCAGGCGGCGGTCGCGTTCATCGCGTTCTCGACGTAGCCCCTGGTCGGACGGTCGCAGTCGACGCAGACCCACACCCCGTCGCCGCGATCGTGGAAGCCAGCCGGCTTGCCGGTGCAGATGCACGGCTCGATCACGATCTTCGGCTTGGTGGCACGAGCGGCTGCAGCGTTGGCCCACGCAGCGCCCCGGATCTTACGGCACTTGGCGCGAGCTGCCTTGGTGACCGGGTGGTCGCAGAGAGCGTGGGCGGTCAGGGCGGTGGTCGTCGTCGTCATGCAGCAAGTCTATGAGACGAGCCGAGCGCCGTCAAGGCTGCAGCCTAGTCCATCTGGCTGAGAGCTCTCAGCGATCGTGCCCGGGGAGGGAGTCGAACCCTCGCTAACCGTCGCGCCCCAGGTTGACGGCCATTCTCGTCAGCAGGGTTTCCACGCCCTCACTGATCGATCCGGAATCCGGGCGGTCCGCGCTATCGGCTCCGTCTAGAACGACGCGCGGACGGTTTGAAAGTGATCAGCCCGAAGAGCTTGAGCCACGGGCGGTCACCGATTCGGAACTTCACAATGCCGAGATTGAACGTCTTGCCCCAAGTCATCTTCATTTCTTCTCCCGAAGGCTCCACCGCTGCTGAAAGCCCTCAGCGTCGCGGTACTGATTGGCAAGCGCGATTACGACCATGCCGAGATTCGGATTGCCCTCGCCGCGCATCTCGACGATCCAGCGCTTCTCGGCTTCGAGCGTCTCAATCACCGTGTCAATGGCAGAGAGCACGAACTGACACGCTTCGTTCACGGACGCGGGAGAGAAGTCGACTTTTTCCGGGGCAATGGGCTCTTCGTCGTCGGTCGTCATGCTTCTATCATACACACCAAGAAGCCCCCTCACAGATCGTGAGAGGGCTCTTGGAATTGATCGATCAGGCGTTGGCGGCGGCCTTCTGACGCGGGGCCCAGCTGTCACGGTCGCGCATCTGCGAGATGTGCAGACCCTTGGCGCGGAGAGCCGCCTCGAGACGATCGACCCGCTCGGCCGTCAGCTTCGCCACAGCGGCACGATCCGCACGGGCCCGGCTGTTCGCCACACGAGCCGAGACACCCGGAGCATCGGGAATCAGCGTCTCGCCGTTCGACGCGGTCTTGACGGCATTCTTGCTCGGGCGGCTGTTCCACTTCGAGAAGTTGGCCCGGAGCTTCGGCATGTCGCTGGTGGTGAACTCGTAGCTGCCACCGGAACCCACAGGGGTGAATCCGGAATCGGCAGTACGCAGGAAACGGCGCAGAGTGCGGCCGTCCGTGCCCAGCTCAGCAGCGGCAGACGAAGCGGTGAACTTCTTCACGTTGACTCCCCAGTCAGTGTGTAGTGCATGTCGTCGGTGTTGCGGTGTAACCGTATCAGACGATCATCGCCCTGTCAAAGACGTTCTGATCGTGTGAGGTGACACACCATACACACATGACGGGGGTGTGGCAAGCCGGGGGCTGCCAAGAGAGTTTCCGCAGGTCACCAGGGGTGGCCGTCACCGTCCAGCACGAACACGAGCACGACGGTCCCGAGCAGGGCCAGAACGAATCCGACGACGAACGCCAGCCACGCGGGCCAGCCCAGACCGAAGTAGAAGCCAGCGGCCGAGATGATCGTCAGGACAAGAACAATCCAGGATCGCTCGTTCATTTCACCCTCCGGTCGCGAGCCAGATAGCCGAACAAGCACCCCACACCGACTGCCGCGATGCCCGAGACTATCGTCAGGACAAGCTGTAGGGCGCTCATCGGTGTGCGTAGTCGAGTGCCACGGTCTGCAGCAGCTGGGCCACGCACTCGTGCCAGGCATCGCTCCCCGTCGCCAGATCGGTGTGGGAGACGATGATCTCGCGGACGTCGGCGATCAGCTGTCGATACGGACGCGTCCATTCCGTGCTCTCGGCGTCCACCGTCGCCTGGTGGCCCTCGGCGTGCATCTTGATGTCGTTCAGAACTGACAGGGTGAAGCCGTCGGGCACGTCGCCGGACTGGTCGATGAACTGCTTGGTGCGGGCGAGAATGTCGCCGACCAGGCTGGTGCTGCTGGGCTCGTCGGGCATGAGGGGTCCTTCCTTGGAGAATCCGTACATGAATCCGAACATAACGTCTCGGCCGGTAAGCTCACTCATTCGCGTTCTCCGCCATCTCGTACATCCGCTCTAGCAATTCGCCTTCCAGGATGTCATTGTTGAGCTCGGTGACGCCGAAGTGACGCTTGATCATTGTCTCGGCTTGGTCTAGCAATTGCCGGTAGCGGTCGGGCTGAACGGGGAGTCCACCCTGAACATAAAGGGAACCGATCTCGTTCAGATGATATAAGCCAGTAAGATCCTGAACCAGGTCTACGGCATTGGGTCCGCTCACACGATGTAGCTCGGAGAACTCATCGCACAGCTTGACCAGCGCTTCGATCAGGTCGTCTGTCGTCATGCAGCAATTCTACCGCTTCTGAATAAACTCAGCAATCGTATCTACCACACCGCCCCCGCTGCGAGGCGACGACTACCTCAAGCAGCAGGGGCGGAGGGGAGACGAGGGTCCTGGAGTGCAGAAACCCTCGGCTCAGTCAGCGGTCATACTCAGTCCTCGTCCTCGTCCAGGTCGTCGATGTCCTCGATGTCGTCGTCCTCGATCTCCTCGTCCAGGTCCTCGACTTCGGGCTCCGGCTGGCTCTTCTTGGCGGCGGCCTTCTTGGCCTCCTTGGCCTGGCGGGCCTTCTCGAGGTTCGCGGCGCGGTCGGTCTTGGTCTTCTCGCCCTGCTCCTTCACGGCCTTCACGATGGCCACGACGCGCGGGTCCTTCGGGCCGGTGAACTCGTACCGGCTGCGGTCCTGGCCGACGGCGCGGTCGTAGGAGCCCTTCTTGACCAGGCCCCGGATGATCGCCCGCAGCTGGTACGCGGTGATCTCCTTGCCGGTCTGCTCCGAGACGTACTCGGCCAGCCACTGCGAGCCGTACTCGATCTTGCGCGCCTTCGCCTTCGCCGGCTTCTCGTCCTCGTCCTCGTCGGAGTCCTCGGCGACGTCCTCCAGCTCGTCCTCGTCGTCCTCGACGGGCTCCGGCTCGATCTTCTTCGCGGCGGGACGACCCCGACGCTTCGGCGTGGGCTTGGGGGCCTCCTCCTCGGTCGGCTCCTCGATGTCCAGGTCCTCGACGTCCTCGACCTGCGGCTCGGTCTCGGCGGGCTTCGCCTTGGCGGTGCGGCGCGGGGCGCGGCGGGTCTGGGTGGCCATGTCGTCCTCCTCAGGACAGTGGGTGTTGTTCGGGCCGATTCGCGTTCGGCCTCAGCGACGAGGTGAACATTACGCTGCACCGGACACGTCGTCAAAGTTGGGAGCAACCAGTGAGTGTGACGCTGATCACATGAATCTTCGCCGGCGCTCAGCTCGCCTGTACGCGACAAGAAATGAGTGCGCGCGTGATTGTACCTTATCTACTCCTCTGCGCCCCCCACCAGCTACTGAGAGCCAGTGAGGGGCGACAGTCGAGGGCGTGAATCAGCGAACGTCACGAGCGATGTCGCCGGGGACTTCCGCACGGCGCCACTGATGCCGCGTGTAGAACGCGACGACCAGACCGCCGACCGCCGGCACCAGCGGAAGGACGAACGCCTCGAGCGCGTCAGGGAGCGCCGCGACCAGGAGCTCGTTGTCATTCCCGGTGGCCAGCTCGAAGATGAACAGCAGCAGCGCGCTCACCACGTACATGGCGATTGCCTGCATCTTCACCTTCGGCTCGACCTGCCGAGTGTGGTTGGGGAGCGGGTCGTTGACCGTACCGTCAGGCATGGCATTCCTCTCTGGTTCTCCCGCGGACATTTGCCGCGCGGGCAGTCAAGTACCACCCAGCCGGGCAGCCATGCGGTCGATGATGTGGTCGGCCAGGGCCTCCAGATCGATCGCACCACCCTCGGTGTGGACAGCTTGAGAGCTCATGTGTTCGGGCAGAGCTCGCACGTCGTCACGAATCTCGTACACCCTGTCTTGCACGTCCCAGGCACGGCCCTCGGCGGCCGCAAGAATAGCGGCTGCACCGGGCCAATCCCCCTTGACGTTCTGGACGGGCTGCTGCCACACCAGCTCAGCCGTGCGGCGTGCGATTCGCTCGATCTCGTCGGGAGTCAGGGGCATGTCCACCTCCGGAAGTGAAGTCGTAGGAACGTCGAGAGATTGCCCGACGAGCAGTTTCCGCCAGGTCTTCAGTCGTGCAACTGCGTCCAGCCCATAACGCTCGGCCATCGGGCCAGAGCCGTTGTACCGTCGGAACCCGTCCTGCTCGCCGGCCACTCGGATCAGCGAAGCCAGAATGCCGAACCCAGTCACCACATTGGCTCGCCATTCCCAACACCCACCAGCCTGATCAGCCTGGTCCTGGAATGGCCCATACGTGAGCTGTGTGGGGCCTACGCCCTGGCGTCCAGCTGTGCCCTTGGCGACCGCGGCTCGGTACGCCAGGTAGTTGTCGCGGGTGACCTGTCCGCCCTTGGTGTAGGCGCCGCCGGTCGAGACGGGATCAGATCCCCAGACATTCTTCCCGCCGCCGGATTCCTTCATCAGCAGGACGCAGGCACACGCCAGGTCCAACTTGGCTCGAGCGGCGAGCTCGATCACCTCGGCCGGTCGGAGAATGCCGTTCGCCTTCATCACATCAACTGCAGCCATTACCACCTCCTCGAGATCCAGGCAAGCCAGTAGCCGACTCTAGTACGGATGAACGCAGGGCACTTCCAGTTGCCACACCGACCGCAATCGCTACCGGGCCGGAAGTGTTCATGCGTCTCGCGGGAGCATCCGCACCAGAGGCAGTTCATTACACCTTCTCATCCACTCGAGGGGTGCCATGTGGCGGAGTCGAGGGCGGCTCCATCGGGGGATGTTGTGCCCGCCACTGCAACCACAGGCGCTGTGTCATCGCCAATGGTACACTAGCGAAGATCACCAGGTTGAGCAGGAAGAACCAATTTTGCTCCCAAGTGAAGATGATTCGGATAGCGGTGAGAGCAAACACCGCAGCGATAGCGCTCATGTAGAACATGAGGTGACGGCCCATTGAACTTGTCCGCCAAGGCACCCGGGAATGCAATCCTACCGACAAGATCCCGACGACTGCTCCCCACGTCACTAGGATCACGTAGATGTCAATTAACAGGTCCCGGTTCACCTGAGTCCCCTTCGTTCGTCCCCCGACCCATTGCCGCTATCACCATATTCGAGAAATGGTTACGGCGTTGCGCGTCCCGCAACTGGTCAGCCAAGCGCTTTACCTCTGGCTCACGTTCTATTATCCGCTGAAGGTGTTCCTTCGCCTCAGTGGGCTTCGGTTCTTTCTGCTGCCATGGCCACCTCATGAGGTGCCTCCGTCGCGGCAATTTTCAGCTAGAGTCTGAGCAACCTTGGTGGTGATGTGTGCCGCCGGCAGCAGCTGATCCGTTTGGCCCATGGATTTCAGAGCAATCAGTCGCCACGTATCGCGGTCTTCTTTGACCTCCTCAAGCACCTTGCGCGGAACCAGTACGCCGCGGAGAATCATCAGAACTATCAGCCCCACTAACCCGACTGCACCGCCCTGGATGACCCACTCGCCGGGAATGGGCAGTAGTTCCATGAGACCCCCTCCGCGAAAGCCACCGGGGCAACCCTATAATCACCCCGGTGGCATCCGCAATCCCTCATCGCTGAAGCGTGAACCAGCCGCTTGTCTTCGGCCAATGACCCGATCCAGCCCCCGCAGCTGTGACCGTGATGGTGGCAGTGTCGACGGCTGTTCCCAGCGAGTTCGTGGCTTGGTACGCAACCACATACGTGCCGGGCTTGGTGAACTGCCACGTGACAGTAGCCGTGAGCGACATAGTCGTTCCCACACCAGCCGGGCCCGACGTGATCGACCACGAGCGCGAGGTGATGGCCGCGCCGTTGTCCTCTTCCGTGGCAATGCGTGTGAACTCTTCACCAACGGACAGCGTGACGTCTGCCCCCGCGCTGATCGTCGGAGAGCCCACTGGGCCTGGATCCCCGCCACCTCCGCCTGTTTGGGCATCGATGAATGATTGGAGCCAGGCCTGAACCTGCCCGCTCTCGATGTCTCCGGGGAATTCGTACGGCCCCGTGGCAGCCTCGTAGTCAGCGAGCAGCTCATCATTCCACTCACCAACAACTGCAGGCATTCCATCGTAGGTCCAGTCCTCGAAGAAATCACCCGCATCAAGCGGATCTTCGAGTCGGGCCAGAATAGCCTGGGCAGCCTCCAACTTAGTACCCGAGGTGCCTCCCGCCCGAGTGGTAGATGCTCGGACATACTCGGTGAGGTAGCCATCGACGATCGTCCCGAACTCGCCGGGCCGGTCGTGCTCGCCACCGGGGATGACATTTCGCTCTCGGGTGGTGAATCCCTCGGTGCCGTACCAGTTATAGCCCTCCAGGCTGTCGGCTAACGCGGTCGTTGTGTCCCCACCACGAACGTCCCAGACAGCAGCAACCTTCGCCCGGAAATCAGACGTGTAGGTGTCGGTGATCCCGTACTGATCTGGGCTTGACCCATAGCTGATCGCAAGGAGTAGCCCGTCCTCCATCCACGATGCTGCATAAAGGGGTCCATAGATGCCGGCCACGTTCTCCGCACCACTAGAGAAGCCGGCAAGGCACACCCGGGTCTTGTCGATGTCGTACAGCGGCAGTACCTGAGTCTTGATCAGGTCGTCGAGCCACTTAGTCTTCTGCGCCCGCGTCGTGCCGTCGTTGGACGGCAAATACCAACAAACTCCATCCCCGTCCGTGCAGCCATTGCCCGGCGCTCGCGGAGTCACTAAGACCATGTTGTGTGCCTTGGCTTTGGCGATCAGGCCATTAGTACCGGCCAACAGGTAGGTGTTGGACGGGTTGGCCAGGCCGAACTCGCCCGAACCGTCCCCGTAGACCAGCAGGCCGACCTGCTTGGACCAATCCAGACCCGCAGCGTAGATGTGGTAGGTCGAGGTCTTGACGCCGTTGTTGTAGCTGACGCTGGTGCGATCGGTCAGCGGCCCGCCAGACCCCCCAGTGTAAGAACCCGGATCTGTCCCCCCAGAGCCCCCTCCCGTGGGCGGAGGAGCCTCAAGAACAAAGGAGAAGATAATCGCCTCGTCCGACTTGGACCCGACGAACGATCCCGTCACCTGCGCGGGAGATGTCGCCACAAAGTCAGCAATGGCAATGGCTTCTCGCTCATCTACCGCAGACATTGTGGCGTCATATCGCTCAGTCCAAGCAGGTGGCGAGGTGTACGGTCCCGGATCCTCGAGCTGCAGGTCTTGCATACAGATTCCGACAACCACCGAGTTCGGGTTGATTGTCGTGACCGGCGGTGTGGCATGGGATGTGCCACCCGAACCAGACGCTTCCGCCCTAACCTGGTGATCGCCCAGGCCATGCTGACCCTTCCACACCCCGCGCACGGCATGCCAGAATCGAGTGCCTGATTTGGACCATGTAGCAGAGCCAACGCCGCCGGTGCTGTAGTACAGCCAGCCGGTGTATGGGCCACCCGGGGCACCTGTAGGACCCGCTCCCTGGATGGTGTCCATAAGTTGCCAGCCCGCAGGTACAGCAGTGATGGTTTCTCCACCCGAGGACAGAATGGCAACTACGTCCATTTCGCCCGACGCAGCGCCTACCGTATCCATGGTGATAGATGCCGATGAGCCAGACTTGCCGGAGCTTATTGACTTAAATTGGGGAGGTAGACTAGGTGTAGACCCGCCTCCAGTAGGGGCCTCGACATCAACCCAGACCGCCATTGGACCACTTAGATCCGTACCCGGTCCAAATGGACTAGGCACAGTGGGCCACAGAAAGCTCTGTACTTCTTTACGCTGAGCAGCTGTGTTGTCTCGACCTATTGTTAGCGAGTCAGTGCCTGGATCGTTCCATGCGACGCCAATCCAATAATCGGTAGCATCAGACATAACAATTTCATTGGCCCCAGAAAACACGTAATCCTGAGTTACGTCTGTGGTGTTAGAAATAGTTTTTAGGTCCGATTCAGCCAACAATGAACCAGGAGTGCCCGCGGAGTCTGCAATAACAATCATCTTCGTAGCCGTGCTACCCGCGGTCATCCACACATGAGCATGGCCAGTCTTTAGGGTCCCGGCTACACTTGAGGTGAATTTTGAGATAGCCGCTTTGACTGCAGTAGACGCAGAAGAGGATGCACCCGCAGTGGTCTTGCCGATTGTGCCCGAAGTGGGCGTTCCACCCCCCGTCTCCACGACGTTAACCACAACATCGTCAAAGAAGTTACCCTGAGCCGTCGTGACCTCGTACCGCAAGGTGTAAGCACCCTTAGCCGGCGGAGTCCAGTTCAGAGCTGCGGCTGTACCAACCTGAGTACCGACAGTCGTGCCGCCGCCACCCGGGCCGGAACCGACCGGAACCAGCGGGTAGATCTTGACCCAGTCAACCTCGAACTTAGCCGGCGTCTGACTCGTGCCGTCGAAGTTATCGAGCTGGATCGTCAGGTGACCCGAGGGCATGGTCTGGATATCGCGACGGTCAGCGTTAGCCCCGCCCGAAGTCTCAAAGACCATTTCGCCATCGAAGTAGCCCCGGATGTAACTCGAGGTCCACTCGATAGCGAAGTTGTGCCACTGGGTCAGGTCCACCCCGGTCTTCGTGAACTGCCGCTGCTGGACAGCCACGTCGGCATCGTGTGGGAAGTGGATGTAAGCCTGGTACTTGTTGTCCCCCGGCTTGCTGTTCTCGGCGAAGTCGTATTCCCCGTCTCCAGGCCATTGACCCGACTCGGGCCAGATGATCAGGACGGGATGGTAGTCATTCCCGTTGCTGGTAGCCGTGCCGTACGATCGAGCACGACATTCCCACTTGCCGTATTGCTGATCCAACTTGTGGGACATGCCACCCGTAGAACCACCGGCCTGACCCTCGATGATCAGCCGGTCGCCATGAACCCGACAGCGAGCGGCATCTCGAGTGCCATTCTCATTGTGGCCTGTTCCTTGGTACAGCGACCACTTCGAGGTCGTGGGTACAGCCGGCGAACCCGTAGACCCATAGTTGAAGTCATCAGACCACGTGGCATTGGCATCGCCCCAGCCCTGTCGGTGGGCTGCCTGGGTGTTGTCGATCGTGGATCCGCCCGTGCCGGCAGGTGCCGACATGATGGTCCACTTACGGCTCGTGATTGCAGCCGTGCCAACCTCAGTAGCCGTCCGGGTGAACGCCGAGCCGATGTTAATGGTGGCGTCAGAACCCGCATTGACCGACGTCGGAATGGTCGAGCCACCGCCGCCAGATCCACCACCGTTGACCTCGTAGTACGTGGCGGCCGGGTTAGGCTGGCCAGTGTGCCACGTCATGAAGTCGTACATCTCGAGCTCAGCGTACTCGGACGTGTCGCCGCCTTCTGTGTTGTTCACGTTGTTCACAGAAGACTGCAGGTACAGTCCGGACTTGAAGTAGCAGCCGGTGTAGTTGCCATTACCGGTGTACTTGACCACACCACCAAGGTAGACCTTGATAGTGCCGTTAATGCACTCGATCTTCCAGTCGATGACCTGACCAACGGTGTAGCTCGACTGAATAGTGGTAACAACTTCAGAGCCGCCTGGCGGTGTGTGCCGAGCAACCAACTTCAGGCTCGACGCAGAAGTACCTTCGGTCTGAAGCCGGATCACGTCAGAGCCGCCGTTGTGAATCTGTGCGAAGCAGATCCACGGCTTCATCTCAGTGACATGAGTGATCTTGGTCTTGCCGCGCATCCAGTGAGTGCCGGAGCCGCCGTTCCAGGCCGCCTTCGGGTCATTGGAACCGCTGTTGGTAAGCGCAGCCATTTCCCGCAGCTCGCACCGCGGGTACTTGGTGTTGGACGACGTTCTGCCGCCCGTCACCTTCATCCGGAAAACTACAGCCGAGTTATCCGGCTTCGGGAAGAAGTAGTAGCTGTCTGACCAGCCACCATACAGCGAAGACGGCGTGATGTCGGTGTGGCCCGAGTCGAACCCAACACCCAGGTTATACTCGTTGTTACCGCTGCCGTTCGCCAGGTTCAGGATTTGCGCTGCAGTGGCCATTAGGAAACCGGGAAGCCCTTCGAGTAAGACACAACGCGCCACCGCTGTGTAGGCCCGTGGTACTTCCCGCCGATAATGTCAGTGAGACCTGACGTAATCGCGGTGAGTCCCGTGATGTCCGAACCGAAAACGAATCCGCCGACACCGGTCGCCAGGGTCAGAGTTCGAGCCCCGCCGGAAGCAGTGATCTCCCACACCGCGTCCATGCCATCTACCGGGTTCGTTGGGACACCCAGCTGCGCATTCCCGGTCAGCGTGGCGCGGAACAGTGT
>Ga0247828_10000273_pt1 | contig 18549 bp, 16 predicted proteins | sample 12C_Control_Day3_FD_192425 | JGI IMG/M metagenome (GOLD analysis project Ga0247828, IMG submission 192425) | Soil microbial communities from agricultural site in Penn Yan, New York, United States - 12C_Control_Day3 | ecosystem: Environmental > Terrestrial > Soil > Agricultural land | place... | reverse complement strand
GATCGCTCAGGCTCGTGCTCGGAACCTCCCAGCTCATGGACCCTATCAGCTTGGAGTCGATGTGGGTGGCGGAGGCGACGCGAGCACTATTGGGTTGCGAAACGGAGTCCAGTTCAAGATCCTCCATGAAGATCACAACCCGGACACCATGGCGACTACCGGACGAGTGGTTGATTATCTCGCCAAAACCAATTCAGACTGCGCCAAGGTTGACGTCATCGGAATCGGTCGAGGAGTAGTCGATCGCGGCCTGGAGCTGCAGCTGCCGTTCATCGGGATTAACGTGGGCGAAAAGCCGACGGAACCGGAACGGTTTGCGAATCTCAGGGCGGAGTATTACTGGAAGCTTCGCGAGCGGTTTGAATCAGGCCAAATCGTCATGGAGGAAGATGACGAAGACACGGCAGCGGAGCTCGTGGAACTGAAGTACAAACGCATGAGTAATGGGAAGATAGAAATTGAGTCTAAACAGCAGATGAAAAATCGCGGCGTGCCGAGCCCGAACCGCGCCGAAGCCATGATGTTGGCCTTTGCTGAGCCGAAGAAGGTAATCGGCGGCGTAATGGCAGGAAAATGCACATGGTAGATATGACCTCGATGCGCATGCTGGGCACTATCCTCAACCGGATGGGTCTGACCGGCATTGGAAAGACGTTCGAGGGATTGAGGGACATGTTTGCCGCCCTCGGTTACAAGCGAGAAATTGGCACATCGGACTATCAGCTTCGATTTCAGCGTGGTGGGATCAGCACGCGGATCGTAACGATCTTCCCAAAGGCGACATGGGCGGCGGGTTGCGAGATTTTGGAGATTGAAGACCCGTTCAAAATCACGCCTTTTGAGCAGGCTGTTCTCGATTTGGACGAGAAAACGCACTTTTGGAACGCATTTCTCCGTGCAGACATCCTTGCGGGGCTTGAGCGGTACTCAGTGATTGTAATCGGGGCTCCTGGCGCTCTTGATACTCCTCTGCCGGACGGCAAAGGCTCCCTCGATGGCCTTGCCTATCTGATGCCCTACAAGGAATCGCACGCCAAGATTCAGACGACAGTAAATGACGTCCATGATCCGCGTTTTGGACAAGCAGAGATATATCAGATCACGCACGTTCAGGAAGGCGTCATTGGGCAAGCGGCGAACTCGGTTGAACGTCAGGTTCACTGGAGCCGTATCATACATATTGTCCATGACAAGCTCGAAAGTAATCTGTATGGACCGCCGGAACTCGAAAATGTCTGGAATTATCTAGATGATCTCGATAAAGTGGTCGGCGGTGGCTCAGAAGCTTTCTGGAAGACCGTATATCAGGGAATGCAGCTGGACATTGACAAGGACATGGAGCTCTCGCAGGAAGCGAAAGACGACATGTCTCAGCAAATTGATGAATTTGAAGCCAATTTGCGACGGGTTTTCCGGACCAGAGGAGTTAAAGCGTCAACTCTTGGAGCGTCAGCTACAGATTTTGGTCCGCAAGCGGAAGCGGTCATCAATCTGATTTGCTCCACAAAAGGGATCCCAAAGCGCATTTTTATGGGATCTGAGCGCGGGGAACTCGCCTCGGCGCAGGATAAAGCCTCCTGGGATGACGAAATTGACGACCGACGAGCGCAATTTGCGTGGCCGGCGGTGGTCAAGCCGTTCATCGATCGGCTAATCGAGAAGAATTACCTCCCGAAACCTGCTTCAGACTTCTTTGTGCGCTGGCCGGAGCGCAACAAGATGACGGTTCCGGAGAAGGCGATTGTCGCACAGCGGCTGAGCTCCATGAACAAGAACATGGGAACGCCGGTAGTCGGGCCGAACGACATTCGCGACAAGATTCTTGGTTGGGACGAGCTTAAGGAGAAGGTGCCCATGCCTACGGTTGAATCACCGGGCGCACCTCCCGCAAAACAGCCCAAGAAGACTCCACAAAGTCCTGGTGACACACAGGTACCGAACCGATGAGCGAACAGCGAAACATAAACTTTCGGTTTGCCACGAAGGGCCTGCGAAACGCCGTCTTCGAAGGGCGCGACCACCTCGTAGTGCCGGTCGTTGCGCTGGTCGAGGGAGTCCTTCATGCCGTGAACGCTAAATCTCCGGAATTGGCGCTCGCGTCGGAGTTTGGCAAGTTCACGATGGGTTGGAACGGGGAACCGGTCATGATGAATCATCCGGTCCATGAAGACCAGATGGTGTCTGCCAACTCTCCCAGTATCCTCGAAAAGTTCCAGATTGGGCGGATTTTTGACACCCATTTGGACGGGGACAAGCTCCGCATGAACGCCTATCTGGATATCGCCCGGATAGACAACGTTGGCTCAAAAGCACAGCAGCTTCTGAAAAGGTTTAGTGAAGATGGCCTTGCTGAAGTTTCCGTGGGCGTGTTTGTCGATGCTGAGGCTGCTGCTGGTGTTTACAAAGGGAAACCTTACTCCCGAATTTGGCGGCACATCGTCCCGGATCATCTTGCTTTTCTAGAAGATGGAGTAGTTGGTGCTTGTAGCAACGAAGCTGGATGTGGTGCCGGATCGTTTCGCACCGCAATCCACGTAGTCACTTCCGAGGGATTCACCCTTGAAGGAGTTCAGACAGTGACAAAGAAGACTTTCCTCGAAAGCCTGAAGGAATTCATTGCAGGCGTCGAAGAAGAGCCAGTGGTGCCGGCGGAGCCGGTGGCGCCTGTAGTAGAACCAGTGGCAGCGTGTGGATGCAAGGACAAGCCCGTAGTGAGCGCGGAGAGCGCCGAAGGAGGACAAGTGCACAAGAATGCCGAGCGCATCACCGCGCTGATTGCCAATCCCAAGTCACCGTGGGAAGACGCAGACCGTACCCACCTCGAATCGAAGACTGACGAGCAGCTGGCGACGCTCGAAGCCTTCGGCAAGGAGCCGGAGACCAAGAAAGAAGAGCCAGTCGTCGCAGCAGCGGCGCCGAAGGCCGAACTCAAGCTCGAGGAGTTGCCCGAAACGTGGCAGCGCCTGATTCGTACTGCCGAAGCGAACGAGAAGGCAACGCGCATCTCGCTCGTGGAGAAGCTCACTGCGGCACAGGACGCGTTCAGCGCGGCCGATCTGGAAGCCATGGGCTTCGATCAACTCCAGAAGCTCGGCAAGGCCGTGCTCAAGGCGGAGTTGGTGGACTTCAGTGCGGCGGCGGGTGCTCCCCGTATGCCGGCGAGCAAGAGTGACGACAACTACGCGGAAGAGCCGCCGGACCTCGGCGCCATGTTCCGCCCGGCCCGCAAGACCTCGTAAGTAACGAATTCAAGGAGAGGAGTTAAGCATGTCGGCTTCCAAGTGCGTCGTCCTTCAGGGCGTACCAACGTACAACGAGCACGGTGTTGCAAGTGAAGCAATCACCCCTGGGCACCTCGTTCAGGGTGTCACGACCATCGCCAAGCACGCCACCGCGGGTGGTGCTGCAGCTCGTACGTTCGCCCTCGAGCGAGACGAAATGGGTGATGACATCAACACGGCGTATGCCATTGGTGATGTCGTGAAGGTCGGGTCGTTCTCTCCGGGTGACGTGGTGAATGCCATTGTCGCATCGGGCGCTGCAATCGCTGCCGGCTCTTTCGTCGAGAGTGCTGGCAATGGTCTGCTGCGAGTGTATGCGGCAGGTACTCGCATCGGTCGCGCCGTGGAAACTCAGGGTGCGACGTCAACGCGCCTCGCGGTCGAAATCTACTAACCTGATCAGGAGAAGAGGAGAGGACATGAATGCAGTCGTAGAGACTGGCCGCGAATTCTGGAGCGGTTCTGACGGTCGGTGGGCCGGCGAACGGATGCTCGCAGCTGTCGAGGCTGGTCGCCCAATGACAGCCAAGGAGCTTCGTTCAGCTACCACTCTCCGTAAGGACGAGTGGAAGGTGTTCGACACCGCTCTGGTCGAGGAAGTGCACATTCGTCTGCGTGGTATCGCCGATCTGTACTCGGCGGGACTCACGAAGACGATCCCAGGCGGTCTTGGAAAGACCGTCTACGAATACGAGAAGATGAGTGACATGACTCCGGCGATCGTGTCCATGGACGGTAACGTCCGTTCGGACAACGACCGGGTCGACTTCTCGAGGGCCGGCATTCCCCTGCCGATCACCCACAAGGACTTCAACCTCCAGCTTCGCACTCTGCTTGCGTCACGCTCTGGCGGTGAAGGACTTGACACCACTCAGCTTCGCGTCTGCGGTCGCCTGATCGCAGAGAAGCTCGAGGACATGCTGTTCAACGGCAGCTCCAAGATCTATCAGGGGCTCCCGATCTACGGCTACACGACGTTCCCGTATCGGAACAAGCTCGCCTTCGGCACAGGTGGTGCGTGGTCTGCGCCGGCCAAGACCGGTGAGCAGAAGCTGGCTGACGTCCTGTCGATGATCAGCGCAGCCAACGCCGACCGCATGTACGGGCCGTTCGTCCTGTACATTCCCTCGACCGACGCGGTGGCCCTCAACCAGGACTTCAAGACGGCATCGGACAAGTCGGTCCTGTCCCGCCTCATGGAGATCCCGGAACTCTCCTCGATCCGTACGAGCGACGTGCTCGCGGCCGACAACCTTCTGCTCGTGCAGATGACGTCGGACAACGTGCAGCTCCTCGTTGGTGAGCCACTGCAGAACATTCAGTGGGACATCAACGGCGGGTTCACGATCGCGTTCAAGTCGTTCACCATTCAGGTGCCGCTCCTCCGCGCTGACCCATCGGGCCGCTCGGGGATCGTGCACATGAACATCTCCGGTACGCTCCTCGGAGCGCGTCGTGATGATGGATCGAAGGACGTCAGCTTCGATGATCCGCCGTCCCGTGCGATTGGCGTCGGCGACCGCAACCTCCGTGAGCCCGAATTCAAGCGGGACGAAGAGGGGAACGTCGTCGAGGTGATCAACCGCGATGAGGAGAAGGAAGACAAGCCGAAGGTCACCGACAAGGGTCGCAGCGAGAAGGACCCGGTCATTGACAGCGGCAAGTCCACCCTGCCGGGCGACAAGAAGTAGGTAAGCCATGATTTTCGATGCGACTGTCGGGGGTCCGGACTCAACCAGCTTCGTTACCGTCGAAGAAGCGGACGCGTATTTCGCCGCTCATCCGTTCGGTGCAAGTTGGGATGACCTCGACACGTCGCAGAAAGAATCATATCTTATGATGTCCACGCGGAGCGTTTCAGCCTTGTGCTGGACTGGTCAGGCGACTTCGCCTGATCAGGCGCTCTCGTGGCCGCGCACAGGGATGACGGGTACCAATGGGTACCCCATCCCGTCGGACATTATTCCGCGTGAAGTGAAGTACATGACAATGGAGTTGGCTTTTCGAACTTATACAGATGGATCAGGTGTTTCTTCGAGTTCAGGGGATCAAGGCCTCAAGCGTGTGAAAGCCGGGTCGGTCGAGGTTGAATACTTTAATCCAGGTGATGTAGAAACATCATTCAGCCTCGTACCCACAGATATCAAGATGTACGGAAATTCGTCCTGGTTCTGCTCTACGCCGGGACAGTATGCTGAATTCGTGGTGCTATAATGGGCCTAGATAGCGTTCTTCGTAACGGCGTAAAGACGATAAACAACGTTACGAAGTCAGCTCAGGTCAACATTACGATTCATCGTTGGATGGGCCAAACCTATGACGGCACTCCAACTTACGCAGCTCCTCTTGCGACTAAAGCGGTTGTTGAGTACAAATCTGAGGCACGACAGTCTTCGACTGGTCAGTTACGCGTTGCCAGGACATATCTTATTATTACAAGTCCGCTTTCTGCTTTGGGTGTTGCGAACCGTTCAGAACCACTAGATGATCGTGACCTGATTACGCTTCCAACGATGCATACAGGACCGATCATTGAAACGTACGGAGTAGTTGACCCTGCCACTGATTTGCCGTACTGCCACGAAGTATGGATGGGAGACCGTCGAGGAGATAACTAGTGAAGCTGCTGTCCATTCTGACAGTTACGAAAGCAGAACCGCACGTTGGCTTCTTTCTGCGCCAAATGCAGCAACTAGCCATTGCGTCTAATGCTGAGTTCGTAATTGCCGGTGACGGGACAGAAGCGATTAACAAGTTGAAGCGCGGCGGGTTTGGTGATGAAAACGTCCTAGTTTCCGTCAAATCCAATGGCATCCTCGAAAGCGTTCTTGATCCGGCTGTCCGATGCTGTAGTGGTAAGTATATTCTTCGTATTGATGATGATGAGTGCGTGTCACCAGAAATGTTTCGGTGGATAGTCAACCAGGATTTTACCGAGGCTGACCACTGGAAATTCTCTCGGGCGCACCTGTGGCATGTGCCGAGCCTGTACATCACGAACGGTCCACTTTGGCCTGATCATCAAACACGGCTTAGCATTCGCAAGAAGTCCGGTGGACGAACCACTGTTCACGCTGGTAGTCCGTTTGGCGGCGGTCGGCTGGCGCCAGTTATCCTCGAACACTGGAAGTTTTTAGTGAAGACGAGGGAAGAGCGCAGAGAAATCGCCGAACGTTACGATTCACATGGCAAGGGTTTTGGAACTCTTGGAATGCTTCCCTTTAACGTTCCTGAGGAATACTATCCTTCGATGGAGTTGAAGGACATTTCAGAAGCTTCAATGCAGGCGGTGATTGACTCTGAACAGTGGGTGGGCGTGTGATTCTAATCCCTCACCTGGAAACGGATGTGACTACTGCGTGCCAGCTTTCCTGCGTGGCGTGCAACCATCATGTTCCCCTGTGGCGGAAAGTTGGACCTCAGCACGCCAGTGTAGCTCAGGTCACGAAAGACCTCAACCATCTTGCCACTATAGTACACGCGCACGTATGGGGAGCCCTTGGTGGTGAACCTACGATGAACCCGAACTTGGTGAGTATTTTGCAGGCAGCGCGTGCGAGCAAGATAGCAGACACAATCGAGGTATGGTCTAACGGACTACTTCTCCCTCGAATGAGCGAAGCGTTCTGGCGTAGTTTTGACACACTGGTACTCTCCGTCTATCCAGGAAAGCACACCAACGAAAGTCTCGCATGGATTGCTCGTAAGTGCGTGGACACTGGTGTTGTGCTTTCCTTGAGAGATGAAGTGAATAACCCAAATTTCCGTACGCTGTTCGAGAGGGAGCCTACCGGCCCCGAAGCGACCAAACGGAAATTTGCAGGTTGTTTCTTTCGGCAGTTCTCACGTGTAGCTAATTGGGGACATTTCTTTACGTGTTGCTGTGCTCCCCACATGCCGTCACTTGTACAGGGACGGGATTTGTACGCGGACGGGATTAAAATCGACGGGCTGACTGAAGAAGCACTTCAAGCGTATCTGAATCGTACAGAGCCGCTTGGAGCATGTTCAACTTGCGCCGGTAGGGACACCGCTGTTGGTATCCCTTGGCGAGAGGAGCGGGATCCAACAGAGTGGTTGCGCGCGAGCGCCGGGAGTGTTGCATGAATGTTTTCATGAAGCCGCAGGCAGGTCTCAGTAAGGCGATGGATAGGGTCGTAAAGCATCTGACCCATTGGTCACCGGATTATGTAAAAATTGTAGATGCGCCGGAAGATGCTGATCTGGTTGTACTCCACGTCATTGACTACCCTGAGACAGAACAGGCTATTCGGCGGCTCAAGGCGCTTGGCAAGAAGTACGCGATGATTCAGTACTGTCTCCGTACCACTCAGGAGCCGAGCGTAGTAAATTGGCTCCCGATATGGAATGACGCAGAGTTCGTGTGGTCGTACTACGATTTGCCGGCGCTGTGCATGGAAGACGGGCTGCTGTTTCCCGAAACTATTTCATTCATGTACGCGCCGCTTGGCGTGGATCAGGGAAAATTCAACAAGGGTCTCAGTCTTGCCAAGTATCCGTACAAGGTACTGACAACTGGCACAGTGACTATTCCTGAGACGATTGACCTAGTAAATAACGCATGTGCGATCGCGCACGGTACGCACGCGCACGTAGGGATCCTGACTGAGAAGCCGGGCAATTTTGACGAATCAAGTGTCCACTATGTAAACGAGATTAGCGATGACAGTCTCGCCCAACTTCTCAGACAGACAGAATATGTATGCGGGTTACGTCGAATCGAAGGGTTCGAACTACCGGCAGCCGAGGGACTTCTCTGTGGAGCCGTACCGATCCTTTTTGATCGTCCTCACTATCGGCACTGGTTTGGCGATTTCGGGGCACTATTTATCAAAGAGGGCACTGACGAGGAAATTCTCCTCGAACTGACTCACATCTTCAATCACCAGAAGACTTTCTGGCCTCCGCGGGATATCGAGGGTGCCAAGAAACTGTTTAACTGGAGAACGATTAGTGAAGCATTCTGGGGCTTTGTTGAAGATCAGTCGTCGACTGAGCCGGTGAAGGTAAGTAATGTCCAAATCGGAAAACCGTCACGTCGGCTACTTTGGATCGGCGATGCTGTGTCTGCTACTGGTTTTGCAAAGTGCACTCACCAGATCCTGTCTACAGTACAACGGGATTGGGATGTAGCAGTTCTTGGGTTGAATTACTTTGGCGACCCACATCAGTATCCGTACCCGATATATCCTTGTGTACGGGGTGGACGCGGCGATTTCTTTGGAATTTCTAGAATTCCTCAACTTATTGAGGCGCTCCGTCCAGAGTTGGTTGTTGTTCAGAACGATACGTGGAATTTTCCACAGTACCTGAAGGCTATCGGTAACGTGCCAACCGTTGGTATCGTGGCCGTAGATGGAAAGAACTGTCGAGGTAAGGACCTCAACGGGTTGCTCCATGCAATTTTCTGGACTGATTTCGGTGCCAAAGAAGCCGCCCTCGGTGGATATCGTGGATCCTCCACGGTTATTCCGTTGGGCGTTGATTTGGATATGTACAAGCCGATTGATAGGAAAGTGGCACGGGACGCGATGGGCCTACCACAAAGACAGGCCGATGGGTTCATCGTAGGAAACATCAACCGTAATCAGCCGCGAAAGCGTATGGACCTGACCATTGCATACTTCTGTGAATGGGTCAAGACCTACCGCGTGGACGACGCGTTCCTGTATCTGCACATTGCTCCTACTGCTGACGCAGGTTACGACGCTTCACAGCTGATGCAGTATTACGGCCTCACAGGTCGGCTGATTATCGCCGAACCCGAGCCGGGCTACGGTATCAAGGAATCGGCGCTTCCTTACGTGTACAACAGCTTCGACGTGCAGGTTTCGACAACTCAAGGCGAGGGATTCGGACTCACTACCCTCGAAGGCATGGCCTGCGGAGTTCCGCAGATATTTCCAAATTGGGCGGCGCTTGGTGACCTATTTGCAGATTGCTGCGACGCTATTCCTTGCACAACCACATCTTGCACGCCGAACAACATCAATGTCGTTGGCGGAGTTGCTGACAAGGATACGTTCATTGGGGCATTGCAGCGTTTGTACAGAAATCCACTTCGTCGCATCAGCATGAGTGACAAAGTTCTGACCAAGGCGCAGGAACCACGTTTCCGTTGGTCCGACGTTGGTGAACGCTACCTCGAAACGTTCGAGGGAGTATTCGTACCAAAACTGGCGGTGGCCGATGGCAGTTAGCATGTCTTTCAGCGGTATCGGCCGAGTACAGGGTCAGATAAGAAGTATTATAAAGAATATGACTCCGGCGATTCAGGAAGCGCTGATGGAGGAAATGGAAATAGAAAGAGAAGAAGTAATCAATCGTATTCCAAAAGATACAGAATCGTTGGCTGCTTCTACACATCTAATTTCAGGCGATCCAAAAGGGCGAACACCAAAGAACATAGCTGCGGCGACAATTATCGTCGGTGATGATACGATAAATCCTAAGACACACGTACCAACGAAGGAATACGCGGCGAAAGTTCATGAAGATTTAGAAGCAGATCATCCTAATGGTGGACAGGCCAAGTACCTTGAATCAGTTCTCAAGGAGGTCTCTCCTCACATGGCGGCAAGAGTTGCACGCCGTCTTGATTTCAAGAAGATGTCTCGTGGCTAGTACCTTCTATTGTCACGTTCGCGTGCGCAGACCCTTCGACTTGGGTCTGGACGATAATCATCGTCTGCGTGTTGCATTTAATTTAGACGTATGTAAAAGACCGTCGGACACGTTTGCCCAGGAAATTCTTGCCCTTCTTGTTACGGCTGGTGTTGGAACTTTGGGAACCAATCTGTTTCTGAGTTCTGTTGTGACCTTGCCGACTGGTGACGGGCCATATCTGTCGGTCATTGAGACCACAGGGAGGGAGTCAGATTACATTCACAATGTGAAGGCCCCTGCGTATGATTATCCTTCTGCTCAAATTGTTACACGAGCGAAAACGCGGGGTCCGGCCTCAGCAATGGCAAACGCGGCGTACAATGCTCTGAAGGGCATTGTGAATCAAACTGTCACCTTTTAGGAGGTAACATGTCCGAGGGAATGTCGGCACAGGGAACAATGATTCGGGTCAGCATCGACCCCAACTGGCCATTGTGGGATCCAGTCGGTGGCGTGGTTGCCTTCGAAGACATTGGCGAACTTCGGGAAATCACAGCTCCTGCGCTCACGCGTAACAACATCGAGCTGACGAACCACAACAACGCAGATGACGAATACATCGTTGGTATTCGTCGGCACGGTGAATTGACGTTCAACGTCAACTTCGTGCCCCGCGGCGGTTCTCACGACCATCTCACCGGTCTGCAGAAGAAGTGGTTCGACGGTACGCGCGACATCTACAAGCTGACCTACCCCGACGGGACGTCGTGGTTGTTCAGCGGGTTCGTGTCGAACGTGGGTGCCTCTGCGCCAGTGGACGATCGTCTGTCCGCAGACGTGACAATTCGTCCAACGGGCAAGCATGACTGGGTCGTCGAAGACCCGGTTGTCATGTCCGCGGCGGCTCGCGTACAGCGCAACGAACGCCCAAATCCGGGAGTTCAGTAAGTTTTCATTGGCTGAGTGCTGGGAGGGGAACGGTGATTCCCCTCCCTCGAAAGGAACAGGACTAGGAGAACACAATGATTGAGAATGGCAAGAAGCGGTACCTCACCGCAGAACAGATCCTCGAGATGGACGATCTCAACACGTTGGACGTTGAGGTCCCCGAGTGGCCGATTGACGGCGAGCCGGGAATTGTTCGTCTCAAGACCCTCAGTGCTCGCGAAGCACTTACCTTCCAGAAGCAGATGTCGGTCAATTCCAAAGCACGCGAAGATGCTATGGTAAGTATAGTCGTGCTTTCGGCTGTTGACGAGAATGGCGAACGTCTGTTCAACCAGAAGCAGGTTGAGCTTTTGCGAGACAAGAGTGTGAAGGTGTTCACTCGTCTCCAGACAGCCGCCATGGAACTGAACGGGTTCAGTAATCCGAACAAGGATGCAGACGCAAAAAACGCCTAGCGCGTGGATCGATTCGTAGGTTCGCTTACGAATTAGCTCTACGCCTTGGGAAAGTAAACGTCGATGAAATGCTCGACGAGATTACTTGGGAACAATTCACTGAGTGGATGGTGTTTGCACAACTCTGTCCATTCAATGAAGATCGGAATGAGTACCGATTCGCTAGTATTGTTACGATGTTAGCGAATATAAATCGTGACACGAAGAAGCAAAAAGAACCATGGCAGGTTGATCAATTCGTGTTACGGTTTGGCGATATGCCTGAACCTCCGTCTCAGAAGAAAGCGCAAACGACTGAGGAACAGAAGCGAATCGGTCACCAGTTCTATATGCTGTACGGTGGGAGAAAGTAATGCTTTTAGCACCGATCATTGGAACTATCCGATTTGTAAATCAGGCTGCACCCGAATTGACTCAGGTCGCGTTAGGCCTGAATCAATTGGGTGCAGCATCACGCCGTCTTGGAATGTCATTGACACTCCTCGGAACGGCGATGTACACTTCACTTACTCTGCCTCTCAAAGGTCTTATTAAGATTGGCATTGATTTCGAACACCAGTTCGCGAATGTTGCCAAGACTGTTAGCGGTTGGGACCTCGATATTTTCGGTAAGTGGACAGGTGGAGCCAAGGAATTCCGCGAGCAGCTTCGAGGGATGGCTCGGGAGCTGCCATTTACACATAAAGAACTAGCTGAAATCGCGGCGTTTGGCGGTCAGTTTGGTGTTGCGAAAGATCAGCTCGCTAATTTTACCGAGGTCGTTGCAAAACTCGGCACAGCCGTAGACGGTATCGAGGCAGAGACTGCTGCGAAGGGTCTCGCACAGATTGCCCACATCACAGGCACGTTTAAGAAAGATCCTGAAAAGGGCTTCGAACGTCTCGCTTCGACTCTTGTTGATCTCGGCAACAAGGGTATCTCCACAGAAGGTACGATTCTCGAAATCACCCGCCGTATGTCGGGTGCCGGTCAGGTTGCTGGAATGGCTGCCCATGAAATGTTTGGGTGGTCAGCGGCAATCGCGAACCTTGGGCATCGATCTGAACTTGGCGGTAACGCGCTTTCAAATACAATTCTGAAGATTTCGCGTGCCGTTTCTGAAGGTGGCGAAAAGCTTGCTGCATTTGCCAAAATTTCGGGAATGACTGCGGAGCAGTTCAAGAAGGACTGGGGTAAGGATGCGTCAGCTACCCTAGCAACGATGATTAGTCGCCTTGCTGCACTTCCGAAAGCAATGCAGGCTGCTAAGATTGGCGAACTGTTTGGTATCAATGTTCGCCAGAACCAGGTCATGTTGACCTTGGTTGCAACACAGAGTCTTCTTACTGCAACTCTGTGGGATGCCAAGCACGCTTACGAAGCAAATGCTGCTCTACAGGCCGAATTCACTACCAAAGCACACACCCTTGAAAATCAGTTAATCGTTCTAAAAAATAGATTCTACGATATTGCCATTACGATCGCACAGCCGTTCATGGATGCGATTCGTCGGTTTATTACCAGTATGGATCCTTGGATCAAGAGTCTTGAGGATCTTGCCAAGTGGTTTGAACAACTTGATGAAGATACTCAGCAGTGGATTGTCACATTGACCCTACTGGGAGTTACCGTTATCCCAGCATTGATACTCGCATTAGGTGGACTTTTGTGGGTGATTGGATCAATTGCAGGAATTCTCGGCTCGGTGACCATGTCTATGGTCGCCTTTAGTACAGCAGCTTCAAGCGGTTCTCCAGCTCTTATTGCTTTTACTGGAGTTATATCTCAGTTAACTGGTCTGTTGCCCGGTTTACTCACTCTTCTTGGGCGACTTGGAGCTGCTGCTGGAGTTCTTCTAGTTGCTTGGAATATTTATAAAGCTATTCAAGATCTTAAGAGCACTCCAGAACTTAAAAAAACTGCTGAAGATATTAATTCTGTTGCAAAAGAGACAAATGCAGCTACTAAGGCAATGTCTGAATATGCAACTACTCAAGATGAATATACAGATGCTCAGAATACATATCATAGAGAAATGACCCTTGGCAAGGGTGTTCTTTTAGATTATAATGGATATCAGAAAAAGATTACTGAAGAATCACAGACTTGGGGTCAGTGGTTTTCTTCGTGGACTGGTTATCTTATTTCAGCTAATGGAGCATGGAAGGATTTAAAGCGTACCGTTAGTGAATTCATTGGTCTCTTTTCATTTAGTGATGTGTCTTGGAGCGGAATGGATCTAATGTTAACTCTTCTAGATAAAGTTCAGATGGTATCTGGAAAAGTTGATACATTACCCGAAGTTCCACTTTTTGATAAGGAAACTGGAAAGAGGAACGCAAGACCTTTTGGTGGTTATTTAGACCAGGTTCCTGAATTCACACTGCAGAATCCAGCACTAGCCAAGCGTGATAGATTTGGTAGAATTGATCCTTCTTCTTTTCAATTTGGCACCGAGGCTGAGTTTAATAAAAATTGGGATATGCATCAAGCTGATATAATGCAGAGACATTTGGAAGGAGTTCAAAGAAAGTTTGATGCAGATGCGGCAGCTGCTGAAACTGCTAAAGAAAAAGCAAAGCGACTTGCCGCTGAGCTAAAGAAAGCAAAAGATGCATATGACGCTCTTCATAAAATGGAGGAACAATTCGGATTAGGAGATGCCGAGAAATTCTTCGAGGATCTAAAGGCACTCCAGTATATGAAAGATTTGGGAATCACCCCATCTCTTGACTTTATGATGGCTCTTGGTGAAGGCGCGCAAAAGACTATTAAGTATTTCGAACAGATGGGTCAGGATGTTCCAAATACCTGGCGATATATGGCGATGGTTAGTAAGGAATCTATAGAAGCCATTAACAAGCCATTTTTGGAAATGGCAGATCCAAGCAAAGTTAGTGAAAAACTAGCAGAATTGGGTCTGCAAATGTATGAAATGAAAAGTAAATTTGAGGATGCAAAATTCGATCTTGTTATAGAGCGTCAGACAAATGCAACAGTTAGGTCTTTGATGGAGTTAGAAAATACGTGGGTTAAGACCATAAAGGAGATGAATGATAATCCTCCTCAGGGTATAGATACTGAAACCTGGGAGGCAATGAAAAATATTATAAATCAGATCAATCTTGAAAAGATGCAGCGTGTTGTTCGTGAATCAAAGGAATTTCAAGCAATTCTAGTAGTGCTGAAAACGATTGCTCCTGCAGCTGCTGCCGCGCTCGAGGATGTATTTAATGCAGCTGGTGGAATTGATGAAGGTGAAGATAAAACAGAAAAGAAAGTCAAGAAAACCATAACTGCATTTGAAGGGTGGCAGAAGAGTCTAAAGGATCTTGTTTCAGGTTTCAACAAACTCAAGACTATTATGGGCGATACTTTCAAGGGATCCTTCCTTGAAAAGGTCGCTGAACTCGTCAACTTCATGAGTGTTGGTGCTGAAATTGGAGACCAGTTTGCTGATGGATTAGCACAAGCAATAGGAAATATAGAGAACATGGGTAAATTCCTTGACCCGAAGGATGAGTCAAAGGGAAAAGGAAGTGCTGCTGGTGCCGTAGCCGGTATGATAAGTATGGCCATGGCTGCGGTTCAAGCATATGCATTGCTTTCGGCAGCTACAGATAAAGCATCTAAGGCACAGCGTATTCTTGGTGGAATGCTAACAGGTGCTGCGATGGGCGCAGCATTTGGTGCGAAAGCCGGACCATGGGGCATTATCATTGGTGCCGTGGTTGGCCTCGTAGTTGGCGCGTTCCGCAAGGTTCCATGGGCTGAAATCGGTAAGCGTGTTGGTAATGACTTTGGCGTTGCGATTTCTGATGAACTTGCAAAGACTATCAAGGCAGACGCAGATAAACTCTTTGGTGGTGATTGGCAAACAGCTGCTCTTTATCATTTGAAAGAAATCATTCAGCAGGCCGGCGGAATTGGTGCTGAGAATTTCCTCGTAATGACTGCCCGATTGCGTGACGTGTTTGTCATGCTTGAACAGGGCAGAATGACGGCTGAACAAGTTCGAGACATCCTCGATGAGACTTTTGATCAATTCTTAAAAGAAGCGACAGATTCGCTTGGGTTTGTTAATGATCGATTCCTTGAGATCATTGATCTGTCTCTTCGGATGGGGGTTAATTCGAAGAAAGTCAAGGAATACTACAAGGGAATCAGTGACGAACTAGTAGATATTCTTAACACCCTCGGCGGTATGATGCCGAGGCAGGACGCCTGGATGAAGATGGGTGAAACCATCAAAGAAACCAGGAAAGCTATCGAGGAGTTGAACAAGGTTCCAATCGCCGAACGTGATGACGAGTGGACCAAGAGCATGGCCAAGGAGACGGACAAGCTCAATAAAGCTTTGAATGAGCAGGGAGTGGAAGCTGCGGCGGCTGCTACGCAGATGGAGAATCTCGGCCTTGTGATGGCCGGTGTGTTCTTCTCAGCGGTTGCAGCCGGTCGGTCGATTAATCAGGCGATGCGTGATGCCAAGGACGGCCTTGATGCGTACTTTGGGGCACTGGAAGCACTTGGCCTGACACCGACTGATCCGCTCATTAAATTCCTGAAGATGCAGTACGATCTCAACAAGGCGATTCCTAACACGATCGCCGGTGTTGATGCTCTTGGTCAGGCGATTACCGCGATGGCAAACATGGGTCCCGGTGTACTTACCGAGGACATGTTCCGTGCCATTGAAAAGACCGGATATGATGCGTATGTAGCAATTCAGGGTCAGGTCCACGCGCTTGGCGGCACGACACGGGATGCACTCATCCCGATGCAGGGTTACTTGCAGCGTGCTGAATATGAAGCGCGCCGTCTCGGTATTCCGCTCGACGAGAATACCCAGATGATGATTGCTCAGTCACAGGAATTGGGTATTTGGAAGGCGCTCGGCCCGACACCGATGGAAGGGTTGATCGGTGCGTTGAACACGTTGATTACGCGACTGGATGTGTTGTTCCAGATGTTGATCAATACGCCGGAAGCGCCAAATCCATTTGCCAATTGGGTAATGCCCAATCCAGCGAACGGAAACCCGTACAACCCGTCAGATCCTAATCATCCAGCATATAATCCTATTTGGGATCCGAATAACGCGCAGTACAACCCGGATATTCCCAATCCATATTTGCCTCATTCGGTTGGTACGATGGGCTTGTTTGGAGATTGGTTCCACAACTACGGTGGCGGGACACCCGCTATACTTCATGGAAATGAAGCTGTGCTCACGCAGAACCAGGCACTTCCGTTCGCAGCGAATGTATTGAAAAATCTTGCGCCGGCTGGTGGAGGCGGTAGTAACTCAGGACAGCCAACATATCTGGTTCTGCCCGACCGTACAATCTTGGCTCGTGTAGTTGTAGAGGACATGCCGGATGAACTTCGGCGCCGCGGTATCAAGACTCTGTCAATGAGGTAAGCATGGCAACGAAACTTTCCAACGCTGCTGCAACTGCCGCAGCTGACGCTATCGTAGACCTCCTCGATGGCGGAACGATTGAAATCCGCGACGGTTCCGCTCCAACCAATGTCGATGACACAGCGACAGGCACGGTGCTGGCTACATTGACATTTGGAACTCCAGCGTTCGGAGCCGCTGTGAATGGCGTGGCTACTGCCAATGCCATTACCGCCGATGCTTCAGCTGATGCGTCTGGAACTGCCGGGTACTGCCGGTTGAAGACTTCCGGTGGAACTGCACTGATTCAAGGTGTCGTGACGGTGTCGGGCGGCGGCGGTGATCTGCAATTGTCTACCACCACGATTGTCGCTCTGGTTGCCGTGACGATTTCTTCACTCACCTACACGCACCCGAAGTCATGATACAGATTTTTCGCTGGAAAACTTCAAGTGGGATGTTCGTTGGAACAACGCCAATATGGACGAATCCCATCTTTCCAATGGAAACGCAGTTCGATGCGTTTTCCAATGTAACATCTCCATGGTCTGTTGCTGGAACATTTCGTAAGTTATATATTGAAACAGATACATCAAAACCAGGAAACACTATCTTCACCGTTTACAAAAATGGTGTTGCTACTAGTCTTACATGCACAGTTCCTGGAGGTGCGTTTGGTGCATCAGACACAACGAACAGCTTTACTATTTCACCAGGAGATACACTTGCCCTTCATATCGTAAATACTTTTTCATCTGGATCTTTTGGTCTACCTAGAGGTAGTATTGAATTTGAAAGTTCCACTTCATCAGAAGCAGGATACGGAACTGCCATTAATGGTGACAATGCTCAACTAGTGACAGGAGGATTTAATGGAGAAGTGAATCCATTTAATCCTTACACAGGTTGGAGTGGATCAGGCATTATTCGAGGTATTGTTACCGCTTCAGGTACGATTAGCGATTTTCGTGTAAGATTTAACAATAGTTCATTTAACAGTACCTGGGATATAATGTTCGTAAAGAACAGCATTATCCAGGACGGAACTGGCGGGACTGTAGATACTCGAGCAACAATGGTGTATCCAGCTACGACTGGATCTAACCTTAGTTTCTCATTACCTGTTACTGCAGGCGATACGCTCACTATTCGCGCGTGGCGTACAGCTGGAACCAGTGATGCAGGTCGATTACAGTTTTCCTTCAAAATGGTTCCTACCATTGAAGGAGAACAAATTGTTAATTCTTATGCAAGTTCTGGTACTGCTGGAGGTACACGATATAATTCTGTTTATTCTGTTGTAGAAAATTCAACATCAAGTGAATCAACTGTTGCAAAGACAGAACTGAGTTCTACTTCATGGAAACTTAAAAAGGTTTATGTTTTACCATGGTCTGGAGCATATGGTGGTTCTGGATTCACACTTACCGTAAGAAAAGAATTTGCAGATACAGCAGTTTCAGGAACAGCAACAGCAGCTGGTGTTACTGCATTAGATACATCTGATGCTGTTCAAGTAGCTCAATTTAATAGACTTGCATTTAAATTAGTTGGAGGTACTGGTTCCACTAATATACAATCTACATTTGGATATGTTCTATTTACAGGTGCAGAACCAGCTCCATCAGGAACTGGTACTTTCGTAGCACCTAAAGCACTTCTCGCTGGTGGTGGTTATGCTGGACCACCGCTTGATTCAATTGGCGCATTCAACGCACCTCTTGCAACGCTAAGTGCATTAGGATTCCTTGGACCGCCAGTTACCGGAACCGCGACATTCACCAGTGGTCTTGTATCCATTCGAGGTGCCGGTACACAGTACCCTCGAAGGCTCACGCTGTACATCAATGGCATAGAT
>Ga0247828_10000272_pt1 | contig 18739 bp, 18 predicted proteins | sample 12C_Control_Day3_FD_192425 | JGI IMG/M metagenome (GOLD analysis project Ga0247828, IMG submission 192425) | Soil microbial communities from agricultural site in Penn Yan, New York, United States - 12C_Control_Day3 | ecosystem: Environmental > Terrestrial > Soil > Agricultural land | place... | reverse complement strand
GACTTCCAATAGCTAAAAAGCCATATGAATGAGGATCGGTCGCAACACCGCCAGTAGTCACGCTTTGTAGAATTGCAGCGCTTGAAGCCAAACCGAAACCACTTCTTCTAATCAAAATTAAAGTGCTGTCCGTGGTTAGGGTCCCAATAGCCGCGAAACTTGTTGATGAGAATGCTGTTGTGAAGTTAATGGTAAGCAATCCTGTGCCCGAATCGACAATGCTAGAGGTGTTGTAGCTTGCTAGAATTGTTGTGCCGTCGCCGGACACGTTTGCGCCGACTTTTATCGAACCAGGGTGATATTGTTGTCGTCCTGGAGTCACGAACACATCTAATGCCGTTGCCGCTTCCATGACTGTTTTAGAAGCAACGGAAACAGCTTTCGTGTAGCTGACGCAAATCCAGTTGCCCGACCCTAAAGATCTAAATGTCGCAACATCATTGGACGCCGTGGTAATGTTCACACCATTTGGCAAAATCAACGATGTGCCATTATGAGTTAAGGTAAGAATTCCTGTAAACCTTACAACCCTGACAACACCTGCGTTTGCCGTCCCTAAAGCTGTAATGGTGGTAGTGCCGGTAACATCGACGAAATCACCTGAAGCGTTTGCAATGTTCGTGGTCGCGGCTGAGGCAATGTTAGCCCCTTTCCTCCCAAGTGTTGATGGGATGGAAATGTTTGAAGGGTGAATGATCCCAATGGCCACGGCTGACAGTGAAGCTGTTAAAGACCCGCTATCCAACACCACAGTTACAGTAGTAATACCTGCACCGAAAGAGGATGCAGTGATCGTTCCATACAATGTTGAGGAGTCGGTGCATTTGATCCGTCGTTGGACCACATACGTACCTGTTTGGTCACCAGAAACTGTAAAAGTTGTTGCACCCGTTCGGGTTGGCGTATGCCCAAAGTTCATCCATTCCGCGTTTTCAAACTGAGTACGGAGCGATGCCATCATCTCTCTTGCACAATCGTTTACAGTGTTTGGAGGTTGACCTTCAGGCCATCCATCCGGCGGTGCTGCGTTGTTATTTGCTGCGGTCGTTGACCATGTGCTTATACTTGCCATAGGAATTCTCCCTTAACTATTCATCGTCAACACCAAGGATGCCGCTTCCATATGATTTCTTTTTCTTATCGAAATCGTCGTCATCTCGCTTACGTTTCGTGTTCTTTATAATTTCCCGGAGAAATGAGAAGTATGGGGACACATCGCCAAGGGGATTTTGATATCCTGTTTTCCCCATTTGAGCTGGAATTATTGGAGGTGGTGGAGGAGATGGACTTTCTGACTCACCACCGCCCATTCCTGGTAATCCGGGCAAACCGCCCATTCCACCGCCACCGCCTAGGCCAGGTAATCCACCCATACCGCCTCCACCGCCGCTACCGCCACCGCCTTGCCCCTGTTGGCCATAGTTCAAAAGCGCACCAATCGCGCCAAGGGACATGCCTTGCATAGGGGAAAGTTTTGAAGGATCCATAGCAGATTGCCCACCTCCTTGACCACCTTGTTGGTTTTGACCGCCCTGTCCCTGCTGTTGTTGCTGTAGCATTTGCATTAGCATCGGTGCGTATTGCGCCATTTGTGCCCACATGTTTTATCTCCTTCCTAAATATTTCTCTGAAAGTTCGTTGAATGCAGCGTCTGCATCAAAAGGTGCGTTCTGTTGCTGTTGCTGATCTGGAGCAGCATCCTTTTCAAAAGAGTCAGTTTTCCCCAAATATTTCATTGAGAGCACATCATATGGGTCAGGCTGCTCTTCTTGATAAGCTTGCATTAAATTTGCCGGTTCGTTCTGTTGAGCTGGTGGAACATCCGTCTGCAATGAATTAGTCGATCCTAAGTACGTATTTGAAAGTTCATTAAATGCAGAGTCCGCATCAAAAGGTGCATTTTGCTCGAGTGGAGTTGGTTCTTGTGCTTGGGTATTTTGTTGAGATGGTGTTGTCGATTGCGCTAGAGCAGGGAAATACCCGCTATTGACTGCACTCAATGCTGCGCCTTCTAGAGCAGAGGTGTATGGATTTTCAAAATGGCCAGGAACCAAACTTTGGAATTTACGTTGCTCGTTACCAGGCATTGCAAAGGAAAGGACTTTATCAAGACCTGAAGTGCCATAGTGTTTTACGAGCTCCGCTAAGTCTCGCCCACCAGCCGCTTCCCTTCTTCCTATGTTCCTCAAAACCTCTTCTTGAGAGATTGTCGGGTTAAACTTGGGGATTTCTGTTACTTTTTTGTCTAAAGCGTCTAGAATTTGCTTTACGCCCGGGATTTTCCGTTCTGTCAACCGATCTATATCCAGGGTGCCACTTATGACTTTCTTTTCGACAGCATTTGAAAATTGCTCTAGAGCTTTCTTATAATCCCCATTTTTTCCAACAGACGCTCTCTGAAAATCGTCATAGATTATTTCTATTTGGCGGCCAATATCATTTTGATTCCTAAATTTTTCATATCCAGGAACATTCTTTACTAGGAATCTATCGAATATATTGTATACATCCTGACCGCCACCATAATTCCCTTTCTCTTTACCTATCTGCTTTCTTATTTCATTTAGTTTCTCAGGATTAGCTACTTTAGCTTCATCTATTATTTGATCTAGCCATCTAGTCCGATCTGATAGGGTTGGCTTTTCGCCAGAATTAAGTTCAAGAGGTGATACCTCGTACTTGCTTCTATTTTTGCTTAAATCTTCGACCAACTCGTTTGTATCAATCCTTTTAGAGCTTAAAGGATTTGTCTTAGCGGCACCGTTATATTGATGGTTCAGGCTTTTTAAAATATCTTTGGCTTCATTGTAGGTTCGTGACGCCGCCTTCTCCGCAGCCGCGATTTTGTTAAATTCTGATGTTTCTGATCTTTTGGCAAAATCAAGTATCGGCTCCGAGAACCTTTTGTTTCCTGATAGAGATTTAAGGACTTCTTGTTTGGACAAATCCAAATCGAGAGGAATATGCGCTGTGGGTGTGTGAATAAATCGATTGGAGAATCGAGTAATCCCATATGGTCCGAGAAGGCCTCCAGCAAATCGACCGATGGGGCCAAGACCCTCTGCAAAGTGTTCTGCAACTTCCTCTCCAGCTTGGGCACCAATTCCACTTGAGACCATTACTCCTTTATTATTTATGTCGTTCCCTTTAAACATGTTTTTGACAAATGAAGGGGTAACCTTGTTTAGTATTTTTCCAGCTTCAGAACCGCCCTTGAGAACAAAATCAGGAGTAATTTTGCTAATAAGATTTAAGGCTTCAGGGCCATACTTTTTTGCTAATCGAACCGCCCTTTCACCCGCGACAGTTGGACCTACATTTTGCGTAATTGAGCGAGCAAATCTAGCAGGTGTAGGCATAGGTCCAAAATGTTTTTTAGAGGCCTCCTCATAGGCATTTATCTTTGACATTATGGGGGATTCACCAAAAACATGGCTGAGCAATCCTCTCCCTTCTTTCCTATCTCTGAAGGGTGAAGAAAGAAGGCTATAAAGCATGTCCGCGGCAATTAACCCGCCTTCCAATAGCCCGAACCCGCCAGCATCACCTATGTACCCTATACTCTCAAATGGTCCGGGTTTTCTTTTATTCCCTTTTTCCTTCTGCTTCATTTTTTCACCCCGTTTAATGAATCAACGAAATCCATAACCTCTTTATTAATTGCCCTATTCATTGCATCTTCCATTTCGGCCATGGCATCATCCAAATTGAATGGCTCTTTTCCAGTATCTCTGGATTTAACTCGGTAATCATGATCAGTATTGGCAATTAATCGGCTAAATCTTTGAATTTGTTTATTGATCGCAACGTTTAACCCTAGGATAGCTTTAATACCTTGAGGGGAGTTTGCTAGGGTTGCCGTTAGGTTAGGCACCAGATTTAATAGTTCACCTTGCGTAATTCTTTGAACGCCGCCTTCTCTAAGCATTCCAGTTGCTTCTGGAAGCAGTTGACTGATCAATTTTTGGAATAGTTCCTGCTGGCCAGCAAGCTGTCCTAGACCAACTGCATTTCTTAGGGTCGTTCCAAATTCAGTGCCGGGACCTGATCTTAAATTGGGGTTTTTATCTAACATGATAAGAGCTTGTTCGCTCTTATTCGCTAACCCGCCGTAGGTGGATGCTTTTGAACTTATGTCTTTCATGAACTGTTCGTGTCGTCCACCCGCAGCCTCTTCGACCTTTTGAAGATATTTATTCTCTTCCTTAGCTGTTTTTGGCCTAAAGCTTCCCTGTCCTACTTCTTCCCATACGTTTTTATCTTTATTCCATGATTGGTAAACCAGCTGGTTATCTGGGCCAACAACTTCCCTCAGTTCTCTATTGTCGATATCACGTGTAGTAGGCGCTATATCGTTGACGAGTCGTCTTTGTCTCGTTTCCTTGTTGTATTCGTACAGCACTGGTTGACCCGTGTTAGGATCTCTTCCCTCTCTAATTTCCCAGCTTTCCTTGTCCGGTGATAAGGCCTTCCAGCCCTCTCCATACTTACCCTCTCTAAAAAGGGCTTTAGCTATTTTCATTTTGAGCGCTTGATTTTGCCCTTGCGGGGAGAAACTTGCTTGTTGCTGACCCTGTCCAAATTGTTGTCGAGGGGCGGCAAATCCTTGCTGGTTTTTGGCTTCGTAGTCTTGTTGACCTTGGCCCTGGTAACCCGAGGTGCTTTGATCTCCTCCAGATTGTTGCGTTGAGCCGGATGGCGCTTCAAGAAACTTAAGATTTGAGTTCTGATAGTCTGCAAGAGTTGGCGCTCCTCCTCCAGAAGATGGTGTTCCGCCGCCCATACCCATGTATGCTCTGAATTCAGCGTCATTGTCGCGTCTATCTCCGATTTCTGAATAGATTTTTTGCACATTAGCCATTTTTAATGCGGCATCGAGCTGATGCATTTGTTGCTTGAGTAGCGCTTCTGCATTCTGCTTTCTCGCCCCCTGGTACGCATCATACCCATCGCCAATCATACCCATCACGCCGGGACTTTTAGAGTTGAGGATGCCTCTACCAAACTGCATTGCCTCTGGTGTTTGCAGGAAGTCCATCAAATCTGATCCGATTTGCTTCAATCCACCCAGCAAGCCAGCCCCAAAGCCTTCTTCCTGCTTCTTCTTTTGCTCGGCCATGCTATGTCCCCATCATGTTTAAGAGGTCGTTGATCAAGGATTTTCTAAAGCTTTTATCGCCAAAGGAATTGAATGTTTTAGGGGCAGTCGCTCCCAGCCCAAGACCACTCATATCCTGATAATCAGGAAGAGTTTCCATTTGATTTACAGGGTTGCGCAGACCTCCTTGGATGGAGGACATGTTATCGACTCCACCAAAGTCTTGTGGAAGTTGCTCATAACCATTCCCCATAGGCGCACCAATCGCAGGCATTCCCTGTTCCTGATAAATGGGTTGTTGACCATATCCTTGTGGAAGTTGCCCATACCCCCCCATGTCCTGACCTTGAGACATCCCCTGCATGGGGACCATTGGCCCACTGATCATTTGCTGTTGTTGATACGGTTGATCGACCCCGTCATAAAGATCGTAAGGGTCCGTTTCGTAAGGGTTCCCAATATTGTTTTGGTTGAGTAATCCTGCCATTTTCTTCACCTATCTCTTTTGTGTTGCGCCTAAAACACCGCCAGCAATACCACCGGCTACCGCACCCCAAGGACCGGCTCTAGACCCAATGGCAGCACCTTGTGCTGAGCCACCCAACATGTTCTGGAATCGACTGTTAGCGAGCGACTCCGCAATTTGTGTATTCACCGTATTTCCTCCCCAAGAGTTCCCTTGGATTAGGTTTGAATATCTCGCCAACCGTTGAGCAGGTTCCTCTTGCGCAAACAAATGCCTATTCATGAGATCATGCAGAACTCTCTCGCGATGATCCTCACGTCTTGCACCAATGTTTGATAAGCGATCCAAATCTTCGTAGTCTTGGCTGGCAACAACAGGTGCAATTCTCATCGCGTTGACCATGTTTTTGCGTTCTTGACCGTAAAGACCTGAAAACGCATCTGCTAACGCCCGTGCTTTGGCCACTTCAATCGCACCACCTCGACCTCTCCCTGATCTTGCAAATTGACTTGTGATGGTGGGCGTAAACTCTCTTGCTGCGGCTTCAAGACGTTGCGTCATTGCGGGACCGCTAAGATATTCCCCCCTCAACGTTTTCTGGAGTTCTGCGTTCGCGTCTCTTCTAACCGGTGATCCCGCTTGAGCTCTCGCTCGAATGCGTTTTATTGCATCTTCCGTATCTGGGGCAAGGTCAACGTAGGTATTGCCGGGGTAAAACTTTACGGGTTTTTCCGATTGCGTTTTCGCCTGCTCGTAAATTTGCTGAATCTGCTGGGCCTGAGGTTCCCAAGGAGCCGTCTGACTCGTCTGGACTTGCTTTGTGCGCCGTCTCTTCTTCTTAAAAAACTTACTGAATTTTCCCATTGGAATCTCCCTTACCCTATCAACACATATTTAAAAGTTCTGTCTGTTTGGGCATTGTTCGTGTGAGTAATCGTGAATTGTTTATTGGCCACATCCGTTGTGATATACACATTTCCTGATCCATACTCTGTGCCTGCATTAGCTGTGGTTGGCATAAGAAGCACGATGGTATCATTACCAAGTCTTCCAGCGGCGACATTCACAACAGTTGTGGCCGAGCTTGCCGTTAACGTTAATGTCCCGGTGTTGTTGGAACGACCATTGGCAAGAGCAATAAAGGTGTCGACAACACTTTTTTCCCATTGTTCTCGATCGGCATATCTTACTGATGGAATTTGAATGGCCATTACCTTCTCCCATTCTTCGTAGATTTAACGATCTCAAAGCCCATGGCATTGTCGAAATTACCCGTGGTAAGAATCCTCAAGCGGTGATATCGGGCATTCTCTCTGCAAGGAATTTCACCACCGGAATTTAGGGATTTCACTGCCGACCACGTGACATCCTCTGATTGAAGGTTTCGAGTTCCCACCTGCAAGGTAACGGTCGCCTCACCTTCTATGATTGGCCTCACAGCGGTAAGATTCCCTCTATTCCCGTCAAAGAGCTGGAATTCGGGGGTTTCTATGGTGGCATCAACTGCATCCCCGGAGAAATTCACGAGGTAATTGTCAGAATTGAACCCGCTTAAAAGGGTTGTTCTGCCAATCCAAACAGGTGAGTCTAAGCTAAACTCAAGGGCATCGAGACTAGGGTATGTGGGCGGAATAAGGTCATCGAGAGTAAGCCCTTCAGTAAAAGAGTTGAAGAGATAACTAATATCTTGCCCATCAACATATGACCAACGCTTCTTGGAATTCGGCGAGTAGTTGTATATTAAGAATTTGTTGGGGCGGCCTTCCGTATTGCCTGCACCGGGGTATGCCCAATAGATGATTTGCCTGAAGGGATCATGAACAGTGAAAATCTTGTGGTAATACAGGGTATCGAGGTCATCAAAGAAGAACTTGTTTACCTTGTTTTCACCAATTGGCACAGAGTTAGTGCCGTCGAATACGTAGAATCCATCATTGGCAAGATATGCGATTAAGTTCCCAAATTTAATCACTGAGCCAGGCGCAAGAGTCCCCCTGTTTGCTTCGATAAGGTCAAATTGAAAGACTAATGGACTGCCCACATAGGTCATTTTATGGATGGAGGTTTCGCGGAAGATAAGGCCGTAAGACCCGCCCACAATCTTTTGGATGGCGCCACCAACCTCTTCGAGATCTTCAAAGTCGGTTTGCGTGACCGGATCGACACCCCATACAGTCTCGTCCTCGAACCCTGACCATTGAACACGATATGGGACTTCCCCATCGCTTGTGTCGAAAATGTTCCCGAGAACCACAAAATTACCAACAATAGCGATGTGTTTGGCTTTAGGAGGAGAACCTCCAAGATCCGCAAAATTCGGCCCACCAATGGTAATTGTTTGAATGGGATCGCCATAATTAGTGGCAAGAAGCTTTTCGTTCCACTTCACAAATTCCCAGGTTTGGTCATTGGCAGTGTTGTAGCCACCAACCTTCGATCTGTCAGCAAAACTCGCAGAGGACATTTCATAAAGCTTTGAGGCGTTACCCACATAGGTATAGGCATTGCCGGTGTTGTCGCGGACAGAGATCCCACCTTGGCAGGGAGCATCAATGGTATTAGTTGAATATACGGCGGGACTTGCAAAGCTTTTATAAGTATTGCCACCAGGAACAACACCTTTAGCAAGGGTGACACCCGTGTTATTTAGGGCTTGTTCATCAGGTTTAAATTCGCCGAATTCAACTATACTCATTAAAACACCGTGGGTTGAAGTCCAGTGGGCATGTGCGCATACCCCTCTGTCTTTGTGTTCAAACAGTCAAGTTCTTCCAACTCTTCTTCTTTGGCAACATTCGCTTGTTCGGCATCCTGGATAATGTGGGTATACATCCACCATCTCGCTCGGGCCTCGATTAGAGCGTTTGCATTTTCTGTGAAGTCGTTGGTGTCTGCGTCGTCATCCAAATCGTCATATTTCTTATGATATGAGAGAGTAATGGTGTAGACATCATTTGGGGTGGGGTATAACCATATTTTTTGGCTGAACCAAGCCCAGTATTCAGGGTAACCCGTGAAGTCCCCCGTATCTACTCCGGCAATGAATGTGTAAGGTTTGGGAACTAGAACGAACTTGGTGCTATTGACTGTGGCTTGGACGAGAACGAGCTTTTGAATGTCATAGGAGGACATGTCGACGGCCTTTTGTCCGGGCGCCGTGTTGTAGGTAAGCACGGCCTCCGTAAACCAAAAAGGCTTCTTGCTGTAATAAGTGATCGCGCGGTTTATAGCCGCGTTAACCTGACCACTTAAATCAAAGCGATTGATATCATCTTCAATGCTATCCCGCATTTCCAGTAGTGTAGCCATTCATCGCCTCGCGCTTCTGTTTCACCAAGTCAGCCACGAAGTCTTTATGCGCGTCTTTGGGGGCCTGTTTTTCCAAGTCAAACAGGAACTTGGGCAGTCTAATTCCGTCCACATCTACTGCATGGACAGAGGTCGCCATCAACGGATCCCAAGGCATGGTTGTGACCGCGGATTGAACGCTATCATGCCATGCATCGGCATATTCACTTCGTATTGTTTCGGGGTAAGCAGGTACACCTTGGGTATAGTGGACACCTTTCGCGTCTGGTCTTTCGGGATCATATCCAACCAAGTGATTCCACTCTGCTGGGAGGTCTCCGATCTCTTCCTCTTTACACCATCCTAATGTGTGCAAACCGGAAGCTTTTTCGACGTATTCGGGTGTAAGAACTTTACATCTGGCGTTGTTGAAAAGCATCATAGAAGCCCATTCAAACCGTTGTACATTCTTGCTTACCAAGACGTGATAACGGGCGTCAGCCAGACTAAATATCTTATCGATATCATCTAATACTACCATGTCGATATCCATGAATAAAGCCCAACCTTCGAAGTTGCAAAGGTAAGGCACTAGAAACCTTGAGAAGGTAAATGGCGTTAAACCCTGGCGTTCCAAGGGCAGTGTGTTTAGCTGTAATGGGGTAATCGCAACAGGCTTGGACGTGTGGTTAATGATCGATTGACTAAGGGCAGTGAAAGAAACGGGCTGTCTGTGGTCATATCCAATAAAGATTCTATTAATCATTAATTCTCTCTTTTTGTGCAAATTACTTTGAATTCTTGGTCTTTTTTATTTTCAACCATATGAATGTAAAACCCGCATTCACGCAGGACATTCAGCCACCAAATCATGTCTTTGACGATTAAGTGAGCGTTTCGGCCATCTTCCAGGGTTTTCTTTGCAGGACGAGTCGCAATGACAAGGAATGCTGCTCTTTGAGTCAACTCGTGAATATGGAGTAGAACATTGGCCAAATTGTCCGGTTCAATGTGCTCCAACACATCAGTGCAGACGACAATATCTGCTGGATTGGGTAGATTAGAATATTTTGCAACCGCAGGATCATATTGCTGAATTTTAAAGGGCAATTGCTGTTGTAGAGTACTTTTACCGCAGCCGTAGTCCAGGATATTCGTGGTATCGAGCATTCTTGAGAGTTTAATGACGTCATCGACATTGTGTTTGCCGGACTTTCCATAATCTTTATTGGTTTTGTGTAATTTCTCGTTCAATTCTTTGTAATTTTCACTTATAAACTGCATAACCGCTCCTTAGCTTCTTTCATCACATCGTCCCATTTGCCATGTTCTTGCTGCCAAATGTTCTTCACTGAGTCATACCAGGGCATATCCTCACCGAATTTACCCATTTGCCACATATGGCGATAAGGGGTTAATTGCAGGGTTTTAACGCCCATTGCGCCTGCAAGGTGAACAATGGATTGGGGTACGGAAATGATGAGGTCGAGATTGTCAATGAGACCAGCCGTTTCGTCATAGTCGTCGATAACGTCTCGCCAGTGGTGAATTTTGAACTCTGGGTATTTGTCGTTGAACTCTTGCAGGTCCTTCTCGGCATCTTCTTTATATTGAAGTGAGATAAAGTCAAAGTCCTCTTTGAACAAATCCACCCACTTCTCGAGATCGATTCTGCGGAACAATTCACCGGTGTCTGTAGTACCGCCCCTCCAGGAAATGCCTATCTTCTTTCGATTAGATAGTGAATCAAGCTTTTCTTTATATTTCTGTGAGATTTCTGGATTGGCTTTGAGATAAGGAGTTCGCGGGAAATCGCTTAGTTCATTCCGATAGAACTTACAGAGCGATCCAATCGCTAAATGGTATTGAGCCCCGTGGTACTTTGGCCAATAGCACTGCTTTTCCTTGCGGGTTCCGTAGACTTTGATTTGGGGGAAGGATTCACGGAAGAGGTCTTGGAGACGGGGATGTGCATCTAAAATAATATCGTTGTCTTTGGCAATGTCTGGGATGATTGAGGCCCACATGATTTCGTCGCCAATGCCTTGCTCACCATAAATGATGATTTTGGAGTTGTTTGTGCCATCCCACTCAGGCAAATCTCCGTAAGTTCTTTTGTGACGATCATCTGTGCGCTTACCGTGTTCGTACTCGGCCCATCCATTCTTGAAATCATATTTCTCGAGATATACCAGAGACCTATTCCAATAAGCGTTTGGGTGGTCTGGTTCAATTTCCAGGGCCTTAGTTAACACCTGAATGGCCTCGTCCGTCTCGTTCGAGGCTACACTCATGCAGCCTAAATTGATTAAAGAATCGACATTGCCATCAGATTCATGGGCTTTTTTGAATGCTAATTTTGCATTATTTCTGATGCGATCATTATCGACATTGAAGCTCTTTTTTCGGTCACAAATCCCAATATCGTTAAGGCACGTCGCACGTAACTCTTGATTATCTGTGAGCTCTAAAGCGACTTTGAAGTAGTGAATGGCTTGTCCGTATCGCGATTTAATCATATGAATAATACCGAGATTGGCGAAAACTTCGGCCTCAAACCCTGAAATATCGTGGAAAGAGAATAGCTCGTTAATAAGATTTTCAGCTTCGTCTACTCGATGTTTTTCCTCATTTACGATCTTTACTATTTCTTTAAGAAGTTTATAGGATTCTTCTTTCATATTTTCCCTTTAAATAAAGAAGCCCCCAATGAAGGGGGCGTTAAACTAGGCATCCATGGTGTACAGAACTGTGTACCGCAGGATTAGGTTAGCCGCTGCTGTCCCGGGGGTAGCAGTCGCAGCTAAAATGTTGTAACGGTTGACGTCTGTGTCAGCCGCGGTCACAAGATAAGGAAGGTTATTAACCACTGACGCGCGTGTTCTAGAGCCTTTTGTTGCTCCGGAAATGAACGCGGACAAACTTGAGAACCGTGCTGTTGCCGTTCCTCCGCTACTGACTTGCTGATTGATGATTCCGATATCGACTGGGCAGGTATCGGCATTGATCGTGTGCTCACCAAACACGTCTAAAATAGTCGCGCCAATTGGTATTTTCGTAAGAAATACTGTAGTGGCCGAGTTTGAGATAACTGTTGCACCCGAGTTAAAGTAAATGCTCTGTGAGTTAACGCCAGCATGAACCGCACGAGGAGCTCTAGCAAAAGCAGTAGCTGTTAATGTAGCCATATCAATTCTCCTTAGTGCTTAATGCTGTAAGTGGCCATGACGATGGTTCCAAAGTCCTGACCATTGAACTGAGCTTTTTTCAAGCCCCATACGAACCCAGCAGAAACACCCAATTGGTTGCAATAGTCGAACTTCTCTTCAACCCACGTTGCCCGCTCTTTGCTGTTGTCCCGACCAAAAGCCAAGAAACATGCTTGAGCCCCACACAGAACGGCGCGGTATACACCTTCTTGGTTTGTCGCAGTAAATGAAGAGGCATTCGTCGTTAATGGGATACGTGTGGAGGAATGGAGGATAATTCCATTGTACTCACCTAATGCACCGGTATAGATCGGGTTCTTCTTACCTTCACCACCAGCCAAAGCTGCTTTTTGAATATCAAGCCATTGACCAGTGTTGGTGTTGGTACGCAAGTCGGTTACTTGGAAGGGGTGCAAGAACGCAACATACTTATTCTCGCCATTGATTTTGATTGGTCGAATCATTGGGGAGTTAGTAAGAGCTCGCTCTTTAGCATAATCTAGATAAGCTAAACTCATCTTTGCGTTTGCAGAAGCAGAGTTAACCAAAGCTTCAGTCGCAACACCAGTCGCGTAGTAAATGTTATTCGAACTAGGCGCTACTGCAGCATTATGACCAGTATACCGAGTATCAGCTTGAGCAGCGTTCCCAGTAATATGATTGATGAACGCGGTATCAATACGGTCGGACCACCAGTCCTGCAAGCCCATTCTCGCTTCTTCACGAATGCTGAATGGAACCCGCTGTTCTGACATTTTACCGCCAGAGCGAACAGCATGGCGCAACTGGTTAATTACCAAGTTATCGCTGTATGTTGTTAGGGACTCTTCGTTACCCTCTAAGGTCCCGTCGCCTTCAACACCAGATCCGGTCAGCTGCATGCGCAAACCTTGAGTGATGCGGTCTCCAGCGGACTTTTGAGTATCTTCAAGAATCTGGATAAGTGAGTCCTTACCAGTTCCCATAAATTTATTTGCCCATGTTTCTTTCAAAGCTTCATGAGCGAGCTTTTTGGACCACAGCTTTACGGCTAAAGGGTGGTTCAAGGGATAATTTGTAGTAGCCATTCAGGCCTCCAAGTAAGAGTTAAAACATTAACAATTACGCCTTTCAGCGGAGACACTCATGACGTTGAGTGATTACGGATTTGGCTTTAACGCAGCCATGCGAAGACGCCGGAATACGCCGACGGACGGGGAGAGATCAAGAGATGAGCTTTTTCCAATACTTATCAAAGCGTGGGTCGTTTGTGTCCATACTCGCCAACTGCTCTAAGGTCATTGTTCCAGTTCGTCCCTCGTTACTTACAGATCCTAAGGACCGGTTACTTTTCATTCCCTTTTCAACACGCTCAAGGGATGATCTTTGGGGTTGATAGCCATATTTCCTGGCCACATTATAAACTCTTTCAGCAGGGTTTTGCCCTTGGCTTTTTGCCCTTGCGACGATATCAATCTCATCTTCAATGAGCATTTCGTGAGCTTCTTCAGGTGTATACCCCCGTTCCATGTATTCTTCCTGCTTCTTCTGGACGAAAAACTCATATGCGTTGTTGAAGTCAGGTGTTTTCTTGGAATATTGGGCGGCCTCGGTTTTGTAATCATAAACCATGCGATTCAGCTGGGCCGATTCCTGCATACGTTGCTGGGATTGCTGATTCTTTTGAGCTTGATCGAGGATATAGCTCATCATGATGTTTTGAGTGGCCGTGAGGTGGCCAACAGGGTCTTCATCCATCGATGGAATCTGCTGCTGTAGACGCTCCTGTTCACGCAGATGATGCTGTTGCTGAAGAGACTGCTGGAAGCGTTGGAAGGTCTCCTCCATGGAGCGAATCTTTTGACGATTCTCCTCTAAAGTACGCTGTAATTCTTGGCGCTTTTGCCTTTCTTCCTTCATCGCAGCTTTATAGCGATGGGAGAAATCCTTCTTTTTCTCTACTTCTTCTTCGACTTCGTCATCGTCATCTTCGGAGGTTTCGTCTCCGTCGTCTTCGTCATACTCATTTTCGGAGTCTTCAAAGTCTTCGTCTCCATCGTCTTCTTGCACGACTTCTTCATCAAAATCTCCATCTAAATTCACATCAATCGTTTCTTGGGACTCGAATTTTTCCATATTTTCCTTACCCGTTATTTAACATCGCTTTAATTGCTTGAGTTCGCCGATTAGCGATAAATTCGGCGTCTTTTCTAGCCTGCTCACGCTCCAATTTGTAGTAATCGAGGATTGATTCTGCTGAGAATTGAGCCTCACTGTCGTCAATGTCGTCGTAGTTGGAGGCTGCGGTGGACATTTCCTTCTGTGACTTGGCAGTGTTGAGGTCAATGATGGTGCGCAGCTCTTCATTCTTGAGCTGTTGACGCTCAAGGTTCATGTCGACAAGCATGAGATCCTTTTGAATCATCTCGTCTTGGAGAGCCTTCTGTTCAGGCGGAAGTTCCTTGGATTGCGCGATCGTCTCTTTCCATTTTTCCTTCAGGGCATCAGGCATAGGGAGATACTCGATGATATCGGCGGGGATGGGCATACCAGCGCTCTGCATCATCGGAACTAATGTCATGATGAGGCTTGCAGTACGTTCTCTTTGGTTAGGAGCAGTCGGGGAATCGCCAATCATCACGTCATATTTCAAAGACACGTCATTTTTCAGCAATGGGACGTACTTCACCCCGTCATCACCAACGATTCTGATGATTCGCGACCCATCATCGTCTGCGATGTATTCCCGTATAAAGTTAGCAAGCACTCTTCCTTGCAATTTGCGGTAGTGTCGAAGGGCATCAAAAAACTGCTGAAGTTGGCCGTAAACCGACTCCTTGCGATGCTGTTCTAAGACTCCAGGCTGGTTGCGATCAACCATGCCTAAAACTTCAGCATTAACACCTGTGACGTCAGTAAATGCCTGCAAAGCATACTGGAGGACGCGATCTATACCAGCTGGGAATGTTGGGGCGGGTTTGTCGCGAATACGGTCCAACTTGCCAGGGTTGACGAAAGTGATCGAGTCAGGCCGCGCCCAATTATCCATTGCTTCTTTGGGGTCAGATAGCACGCCATCCTCGACTATAATGCCGCCTTTAGCATTGGAATTGATGATGTGAAGGAGTTGGGAGAACCACTTGTTGGACCAGCGCTGTGGATCCATCAGCAAGCGCATCATGCCAAACCAGTAGTTGTTGTACTTGTCCTTCAGACCTGTAATCGCATTGAAGGAGAACTCATTGGTTGGACAATCACCCTTCTCTAAGAGGTTCTCTCCATTCAGAATGCATTGTCTATAAACCCGTCGATATTGTCTGACATACCTTGCGCCCATCTCATCAAGGATTGGCTTGATCTTGGCAAAGTCCTGCTCATTAGCCTCTTTGATTTTTCCATCAACGTCGCGGTAGCGGTATATTCTCTCTCTCCGCCAGTATTGATATTGTACGACTGAAACAAGGCCGTGGTTTGCCTGACCTTGGGCCTCACCCTCTTTATACTTGTAGTTATACTGAGGGTTTGCATTGTGGAGTTCGGGGTCATCCCCATCCCAGAAGTCACCAATCTCCGGGTCTGCATCGGGCCAAAGCTCGTTGAACTCTTTAACAGGGATATGCTTGATGTGCGCAACCCAACGGGCATCGGTGAGGTTATTTTTCTGAGCGTTCTTATCCCATAGCATTTCGTAAGGAGATACCCGCTCAATCATGATTTGACCGTCGATATCCTCTTCAAAGTCGATTCTGGTTTCAATCCAGCCCATACCGATTTTAATACAGTCCTGGAATGCCTCAGACTCTTCATCCTCTGCGTTACACTTGGACCGGGCCCATTGTGCCGTTGTGGTCATGGTCTCCGCAAAACCGGCGTCATTGACTTCTGTGGGGATATAACGCACTTCCTGTCGGTTCTGAAGTTCCATGCCTGCAATGACATTGATGAATTTAATCATCCGATTGAAGGTGATGACAGGACGACCCTCTTGTTCAAGCTTTAGGCGATCTTCTTCACTCCATTGGTCCCCTGCATAGAACCGCTCCTCCTCCATGGCCGACTGCCGCCAATTGCTGAAGTGCTCTTTAGCCTTCTCTAAATTCTCGAGTATTTCACAGACGAGTTCCTCATCATCTTCTTCTTGAGAATGAGAATCATTCTCAACTAGAGTTTCTACTTCTTCTTCGATGTAGACTTCTTCGTCCATATTTTAAGTCCCCCAAGATGAGTATGATGAGCGTGATTTGGCCTGGTAACGCTGTTGACTCTTTGTCTCTTCAATGAGCTTGGGCCAAGTCGTTTCTAAGGCAGGGTCGAGTATTCGAGCCATTGCATCCAGCATATCATCATGCTCGGAGACAGGGAATGCCTTATATTCTTGATTTATGAAAATATTTATTAAATCTCTAGTTTTCCCCTCATAGTCCGTGTAAAGCAACTGTGCGGGGATAAAAAACCTTCCTTGTTCGAATATGGGAATGAGTCGACTGATGCGGTCGATCTTGGAAAGAGAGCCTCCAAGCTTATAAAGACCAAAGTGATAGTTCTCCCTACTCATTTTCTCTTCAATGTAGGCGATGTCGGCCATCATGCCGTATTGCTCATAACCTACTCCAAGGGGATTCCACTTCTTATGAAGGCGGAACAGAGTGTCCCCTCGTTCTCGAAGGTTTAGTCGGTCGCGGATGAGATCAAGCAGGTAATAGTTATGATCAGGGCCAAGACCAATGACCGACATGACGGTGTAATCGCTGGTCTTCTTCTTTTCATTCGCAGGATCAACCAGGATATACACATTAAGATTGTTAGAGGAATGGAAATCAAAGTACCTAATATCCTCTTCCTTGAACCCTTGTGTATCATCCGCGTTCGGATTGAGGAGCATTTGAGACGCGAATGTATAAGAGCCCATAAAACGGCGTTTCTCATCTAATGACTCTCTGCTTAGTAAAACTGGCTCACCAGTTACACTCCCATCAACTGTAGCCGTATAAATACGTGGAATTGCGGCGCTTCTCTCCATGATCGTTTTGTAGGTGTCGTTGAAGTGATACCTGGTGCCGATGTACCTTGAGAGACCACCATCAGCACCGAGATTGATCGACAACTCCCAAGCCTCTGTCGTCTTTTCAATCATCTGGGGAGATCGACAATTATCAATGGTTACGACGTCGTCATAGATTCTCGCGAAATAGTGTTTACCCGTTGGCTGACCATCAATGAGTCCCCATGCCTCAATGGTCGCTTCTTTGGGGTTACTCCTGCGTTTGACGATGAGCCCATCATCCTCGGACCATTTGATCGCCTCCTTGGAAGGCTCTTTGTAGAGAATATCGGGGAACAAATCCTTCAGGAGGTCATTGCTCTCCAATTCACGTTTGATCTGCCTCATGAATCCCTTGGCCAATGGACGTGTGCAGGAGAATAACCCAAATGTAGGCTCTATGCCCTTCCAAATGGGTAATGGATTATCCCCATGACTGGATAGAATGTCCTGAATGGTCTTGCCATAGGTAATGATCGTCGATTTATAATGTTCACGGGCCCATAAATCGAGATAACCATTGGGGTTTTGCTGTACCTCAAAGCATCTCGCCATCAACCAAGGCCTGGCTATGTCTTTGCGGCCCAATCCATACCACAAAAGGAAGAAAAGGTCTGTTCTGCACAAGTGTCGCAGTATGGCATGCTTTTCTTGTGCAGAACATTCTAGAAGATTTGTTAGGAGTGTGTGATATTCGTCAATGCTTTTTGACTGATCCATCAATCAATTTCGTTACCGAAAGGGAATATATGACAGTTTTAAGCGATTTTTAGGTAAATTGGAAGGGATTTGATTTATATATTAATCATTTTTAAGTGCATATTTGATATCGTGTATGAATCGGCGGAACTTTGCTAACCTAGCATTAAAGAGGTTAACCACTATCTCGAATTCATCCAATTGTTTATGCACGTCATGTAAGCAAATTTTCCTTACATGAGGTAAAGTCATCCCCAAGGATAAGTCCATGGTTTCCAAAACTTCTTTAACCTCATTAAGAGATTTGCGTCCAAAATTCTCTAATCTCATTAATTCAGATTCATTCTTTTGAACTAACTCACCGATATAGTTAATATTGGCAGACTTTAGACAATTTCCTGTCCTTATTGAAAGTTCAAGCATATCAACTTTCATTTTAAATTTATTATCCAAATCACTCATGCTCTTCCAATCAGGTCCTTAATCTTCATCTTCTTCGTCTCATTAAATCAATTTTTCGGTCTCAGGCTCATTAGCGGCCTCAATTCTCAGCGCTTTAAATTTGTGATTTTCGTCATTGCACGAGTACCTGCATGTTCCAATTGTATGAAACTCATCGATAAAAAGCTGAGGAGATGAATAGTATGGCCACTCATCTCTGGTTTCCATCCCAGTATATACTTCCATTTCAGGGTCATGCTCCTGGAGCTTTTCAATCAGGTCTTTAACTTTCATCTTTCCCCCCCAAACCTAAAAGTCTTCTGTTACTTCTATGCTGTCATTCAGCAATTTTTGAATCGTTTCCTTGTTATTGATGCGGAATAAAAGAAGCTCCCCACCATAGTACCCATTACTTTTATTTCTCAACTCGAGCTCGCAAGATTTTCCTGATTCAGTAATTAAAACATATCGGTACTTCTTAACATACTTATGTTTAGATACTTCTATCTCATCATAAT
>Ga0247828_10000271_pt1 | contig 18781 bp, 31 predicted proteins | sample 12C_Control_Day3_FD_192425 | JGI IMG/M metagenome (GOLD analysis project Ga0247828, IMG submission 192425) | Soil microbial communities from agricultural site in Penn Yan, New York, United States - 12C_Control_Day3 | ecosystem: Environmental > Terrestrial > Soil > Agricultural land | place... | reverse complement strand
CTCGCCGGGGTAGAACACCAGCACCTGTACCGAACCGGCAGGAATGCCGGTGGGTGGCGGGACCGGTGGGTCGGCCGGCGGCAGCGGAATCATCGTGACCTGTGTGCCGGGTCCGCCTCCGCCACCTCCGCCGCCACCTCCGCCACCTCCGCCCGGAATCTGCGCCCATGGCGGCGAATACCCCGGATCAACGGGACCACCACCGCCCGGCTTCGGCGGCCACGGCGGCTGCGGGCCGGGCAAGCCGATGTCGGGGTATGGCGGATGCTCACCGCCCGGGCCCGGCCACATGCCCAGACTCGGGTCGATCGCCGTGACGCGGAACACCTGCATGCCCGGATCGCCGAACGGGACGATCCGCGCGAGAAACGCTTGCGCTGCCATAGTCATGCTCCTTTACGGTTGTTGGTTTGTTTTGCAACTACACTCACGCGCGCGGCTCAACGTGTGGCTGCGCGTCATACACCGCGAGCGTGATGTGATTCGACTCCGTGACTTCAGCCGAAAGCGTCTCGCCTTTGCGCAAGTCTATCTCGGTGAACTCGGTACCTTCGTAGGTCCGTACCGTGACCTCGCCATCCGTAACCGCGACCACCAGCGTCCCGGTGCGTTGGCCCGGCGGCTGATCGGCGACACCCGCAGCAGGCGCCGCCTTGTCCTCCTCGGCCATCCCTCTCAGGTATTCCTTCGCAGGCTTCGCGATGTACTGCACCTCCTGCGGCTCGACGTGATCGCCGACCGGCACCTCGCACAGCAGCGCGTCGTTCGCCTTCAATACCTTCGTCATGTTGCTGGCCATCCCGTAGGGATACACGTTCGCGATCCCCGCGCTGACCCCGATGATGAATTTCGACATAGCCCGCTCCCTTAGTAACGCGTACCCAGATCGGCGCCTAATTGCGCCAGCGTGTCGGCAGGATTCTCCCCGCGCTTGATCGCCATGTCCATCGCTTTCATGCGCAGGTTCTGCGCCTTGCGTCCCTTCGCATCGCCACGATTGGCCATCATCGAGATGAACTTCCACGACACCGCAGTATGCGGGTCGGGCTCGACGTCGGGGATCGGCGCGTTGGTTTTCTTGGCGTGCTGCGCCATCACGCTGTCGATAGCAGCGGCAATTTTGCCTCTCATGGGATTGGGCCACAGCGCCAGCAGCGCGAAGGTCCACTCGCGGTAGGTCAGTCCCGGCGGCGGCGGCGTATCGCCGAACGAATACAACTCCGTCTTGGCGTAGCGCGCGGCCGTGGCGACCCCGTGACAGCGGTTGACCATCTTCGCCCACATTTGCGGCGCGATCATCTGGTACAGGAACAGGCCGGCCAATGGTTCCTCACCAAACGGCGGGCATACGCGCTGAAGGTGCACCGGCACGCCGGCCATATCGAACAGGTCGTAGGTCCGGTTGTAGTCGTAGCCGTTCAACTGCGGAAAGAACCACACGTCGAGCGACGTCCAATCGTAGATCGGATACGCGAGGTTGACGTTGCCGGCGAGCGGCGACGCCATCAGCCAGTTCTCCTGCTCGCGGCGTGAAACCACCATGCGCCTGCGTGGCGACTCTTGTGCGCGCAAGCCAAGCACCTGTGCCTGTGTCTCGCGCGGGGAATTCGGCTTGAGCGAATACGGCCCGAGTTCCGGCATCGGTGAGAATTTCGATGGCGCATCTTTGCGCGGCATCTCGGTCAGTGCTTCGTCGGGTAGCGGCACGCACCATTTGTCGCGCTCCTCGGGGTGGAACGGATGCCAGTACGGCTGCTGCCGCGACGACGCATTGCGATGCTGCACCGGGATGCAATACCAGTACAGCTTGACCTCGGGCATCGTGGCCATGCGCCGCACATACTCGATGGTCGTCGGGTAAATCGCTTCCTCGTCGTAGAAGATCGCCTCGACCGGCAGCCGGCCGTGATTGCGCGCGGCCTCGATGGCAAGGTGCAGGCACACGGTCGAATCCTTGCCGCCGCTGAACATCACCGAGACGCGATCGAAGCGCCGATACAGCACGTCGAAGCGCTCGCGCGCAGCAGTGAGCACGTCGCGCTCGGTGGACTTGCCGCGCAGTGCTCTCACAACGGCTGACCGTTCAGCGTGCAGTTGACGAAGGTACAGGTCCGCGCGCCGGTCTGTGGCTTCGCGATGCCGACGAATTTGACGTTGGTGAACACCGCATCGCAAGGCACCTTGTCCGGCGAGAAGCGCACGGCGGTCATCGGCAGCGCCCCGGTATAGGTGATTGTCGTATCCGACATCCCGAACGTGTTGTCGGTATACGGCGTCGCGTTGCCGCTCTCCTCGCCGTAAGAAATCACGCAGTTGTCGTTGTCCGAGTTCGGTCCCTTCGTGATATTGCATTCCTTAATCGATACCTTACCGCCCCACGGGTAGTTGCAGGAATAGCTCTCGGTCCCGGCTTCCATCGTGCAACGCAAGAGATTCGACTGCAATGCGCGCGACTTGAAGTGGTGGCCAATCTTGGTGCCCTTGAACGTGCAGTCGGTCGCACTCGCGACTTTACTACCGTTGCTCACGTACACCGCATGCGTCTGTCCGTCGCCGAGTCCATTGCCAACAAACGCGCAGCGATTGAACGCGACGGTGCAATTGCTGCCGAGGTAGCCGTCTTGGCAATTCGTGAATCCGCAATCGTTGACGGTCAGATCGCCGTTGCTCTGGCGAATGCCGGCGCCGTTGCCATCGCTGACCGCGACCGAATCGAACCCAATCGCCGTGACCGTCACCGCGACCGCCGCCTCGATCACGATCGCACCCTTGCCGAGAATCGAGCCGCCCCCTTTGATCGTGGTGACGTCCTTCCCGGCGCCGGTAATCGTGAGCGCCTTGGTAACTTGCCCGCCGACGTACAGCACGCCCACGCCGATCATCGTGTCGCCGACCTTCAGCGCTTCCGCCAGAGACGGGTAGGTTTGCCCGCCGACAGTGATCGGCGCCACAACCTCGAGTGGCGGCGGTTCGATGTAGCGCCACAAATCAAGCGTCGGCCGAAACGCACCGACCTGCTTCGCCGTATTGACGAACCAGTACGTGCCGTTTTTGTCGCGCGCCCAGTGATGAAATAAGCCGGTGCCTGCGCCCGGTGCAGGATGCTGATACCAGCCCGGCGTGCGGCCATCGCCGATGTCGGCCGGCAGAACGCCCCACACCTTGTCGTCCTCCATGCCGCCGATGATCAACTTGCTCACCGGGTCGAAAGCATAATGCGTCGCGCCGTAGACGAGTTTGTCGCCGCGATTGACGCGCCGGAATGGCAGCTTGGTGCGCTTGAATGTCCAAGTGCTGCGGTCCACTGCGACCTCATGCACGACCGGCATCATGCTGTTCGCCAAGTCCCAATCGATGCGCGTGATGTAGTAGAACTTGTCGTTTGGTGGGTAGTGCACCATCACATCTTCGTAGCCCAATCCCCAATTGGTTGTGGTGTCGCGCTTGACGACGGTATCCGCCGCCGGGTCATACACGTACCAAAGCGTTTGACGCAGCCCGAGGATATTGCCGCTCACCGGATCGTCAGCATTGGCGACGGTCGGATCAACGAGGTTCGTGTGCAACTGCGTCCACGTCCGCGTCTTGTCGTCGTAAATGCCATTGGTGCCACCGGTTAGTTGTGGCGCCGGATCGGGATAACCGCCGGGATAGGGTTCACCCTGCGACGGCCCGAGGACAACGGCCTTGCCGAGCTTGCTCGACCACATCCAACCGGTGTACGTGTGCCGCGTAATGGGTTGCAAGCGGTACTTCGCCGGGTCGGGGTGATGCCACCACTTCTCCGCGTCGAGGTAGGTCGCATTCATTTCGCTGCGCGGCAGCGCCGGATAGTCCGAGACGTACTTGGCGCCGTCGAATCGCCACAGGTCCGGATTGGCGGTGTCGGCATGGCCGCCGCCGAAGATAGCCGGCCGCCCGTCCGAAAAAATCACCGTCGACGATTGAACGAGCGAGTCGTAACCGTCCGCTGACTTCGGGAAGGTACCGGGAAACATCGTCACCGTGCCCGAGGGAACGACCGGCGGCTCGATGGGCGGCTCGATGGGCGGCTCGACCGGTGGCGCAACGGTGACGGCAAGACTCGCGCTCGCTGCGCTTGGACCGTGCGCCTGCAACTGGAACGAGCGCGAAGCCGTCGCCGACTGCGTTGTCGGCAGCTTGACCGCTACGCCGTCCAGAGTGACCACAGTCGCATTCGTTACGGTGGCGTTGATCGTCACCATGCCGCCGCCGGCGGGTAACGTCGCCGGGGTAATCGTCGCGTTGGTGATCGTCGGCTTGGGTGGCTGCGGTTGCGGTCTTGCCTGCGGGTCCGGGTTCATCATCACTCCTGTTGTTTCGTCGGCGGTTGCACGCGCATCTGCCGCATCAGCATGCCGCCGGCATCATCGCGCTCGATGCGAAACCACACATGCGGCGGCGTCGGCTGCGTGAGCGTGCCGAGCATTTCGTAGCTGATCTGCACGCCGTTGATGACGGCGATGCGGGTGAGGTCGTTGAGTTCGATGGTCATTCGAACTCGACCAACGTGTCGGCACTGGTGCGGATGTTGGGTAGGTCGCGGGCGCTCTCGCCGCTGACGATAGTGCGATTGAGCATCGGGTGATCCTCGTCGGTAGGCCCGAAGTCGGAGTCGGGATGGAACGCGACCACGCGCATTTCTACGCCGTAGGGCGTCTGGAACTTGTGCACGCCATGCGGATGAATGCAGAACGCCATGCCGGGTACGAGGTCGACTTCGCCGACACCATCGGCCACGCACCGCCCGCGCCCCGACACGATCATGCCGGCGCGCGCGCTGGGGTGAGTGTGCGCCGTCTGGTCGATGCCGGGCGGAAATTGCAGCAGGTTGAGACACGGTTCACCGCGCCGCTGCGGTGGCACCAGCAGCGAATCGGTGCAGCCGTCGATGTAGCGCAGCCGGCCGCGCTGCTCGAGTGGCCCGCCGATGTGCAGCACGCCGCGATAGCCGTAGCGCAGCACCAGCACGCCGGCCGAGCCCGTGACCGGATCGCTCCCCAGCACGAACGGCGCCGGCATCGAGAAATACATGCCCGCCGTGAGTTCGAACATCACATCGCGGCGAATGCGCAGGCGCAGCCGGCCGCTGTGCACGTAGCCGTAGCCGGTGGCCTCGTGGGTGCTGACGGTGCGGCCTTGCATCCCCGACCACACCCACAGCGCGGATGGAAATTCGTGGTCGATGTCATGCGTGACACTGCCGGGCCACTGCGGCTCGTACGATGAAAACGCTTTCATAGCAGCGCTCCTATGAAGTCGAGCATGGCGGCCAGTGCATCGCCCGTCGTAGTGAGCGCGAACTGCTCGCGCGCTTTGACCAGTGCGTCATAGACGACTTGTCGGTCCACCGCTGGAATGAGCACTTCCAGCCGGACGGTCCGCTCGCCCGGGTCAGCGTCACGCTGTGCGCTGAATTGCGCAGTGTGACCGTTGGCCTCGGGTTCGGCCATGCCCTGTAGCCGGGAGCGCGCTGCGTCCTCATCGAGCCGCAGCATATCGAGTGGCGAGAACCCAAGCAAGGCGGGGTCGAAGCCCTCGCCGGAGAGGTCGGACAACTCGGCGCCGAGCAACGTCGCGTCGAACGTCGACAACGAGCCCAGCCGATTGTCGGCGATGCGATAGGCGCGCTGCTCGACTTCGTTCAATCCTTCGATCCGCACCACCGGCACTTTTGCCGGTGGCACATTCGGGATGGCGTGGCCGGCGGCGTAAATTTGCCGCGCCGCTTCGAGTCTACCGTGACCGGCAAGAATGCCGCCCTGCGCGTTGACCAGAATTGGTTGCGGGAAACCGAATTCGCGCATCGACGCGACCAGTCGCTCGATCTGCTCGAGTGGGTGCACGCGCGGATTGTCGGCGGCGGGGTGGAGCGCGGCGAGCGCGACGTGCTCGACGTTCATGAATCGCTGGTAAAGCGCCTGCAAGCCCCTACAAGCGCTTGGCCGGGCGAGGCAGCACCGAAGCGCTCCTGAAAGCGCTTGAGGTGCGCCAGCACGCCGTCGCGCTGCCCGGGGGTGACGAGACAGGCGAAGGTCAGCAGCGAGTAGGGATCGACGGCGCCGGCGATCGGCGCCCCGAACTCGGGCGCGTCGCCGCCGGCCTCGGGCTCATCCTGCGTCAGCAGGCGCAGCGATTCATCATCGAAGCCCAGCGCGGCGGCTTCGAAACCGGCGGCGGTCAGTTCGCGCAGCGCGGCGGTGAGCGCGACGTCATCGAAGTGCGACAGGGCGGCCAGCTTGTTATCGGCGATCCGATAGGCGCGCACCTGCGCGTCGGTCAGATGCTCGACCGCGAGCACCGGCAGCATGCCGCGATCGCAGCGCGGGATGTCGACGCCGGCGTCCCACAGCGAGCACGCGGCGGCGATGCGGCCGTGGCCGGCGATGACCACGTTGGAGCCGTCGACCAACACCGGCGCGACGAAGCCGAAGCGGCGCAGCGAGTCGGCCAGCCGGGTCAGTTGCTCGGCCGGATGCGCGCGCGCATTGCGGGCGTACAGGATCAGGTCATCGACGGGAAGGAACACCGGGCCGAGTCTGCACCGGACCACCGGCGTATGGCAAATGCCACCGAGCGTATGGCAAATGCCGCGCCACGTCACCGGCAAAGTTTCCGGTGAGCCAATTGACAATTCGTGACATAGCGAAAACCCGGTAAGCGCTTGACCGACTTTCGGCCCCCGGTCAGGGACGGTCAGGGACGCAGGGACGGTCCCGCCCTTCGAGCCTACCTGCGCCTGCGAGCGCACGCCCGTTGTACATATTCACGCTCCCTACCATCCCTACGGTCCCTACTACTATAAAATACAGATACTTATGGGGTTTACGACGGTCCCCCTGACGCTCCCTGAATATTCGCCGACGGTCCCTCAATACGTCGCCAAACCATTTTTCCGTCCGATTTTATTTTTCGGTAGCCGAGCCGGCGCAATATTCCAGCCACGCGCTTTAATATTGGCATCGTCTGGTCCCTGACCGGAATATTCAGCGGCCGAATTAAAAGCGCCTCGGATTTGACGTCGCCGACCAGCGTCGACAAATAATCCTCGATCACCGGCAGCCACGGATCGACCACCATCCGGTCGGCCTGCTCGTCGGCCACCCGACCCGGCAGCGCCCACCACTGCGCATCGGTGCCCGCCGCACGAAACGCCACGACGGCCTCGGCGAATATCTGCTCGCGGTCATGCTCGAGTGCGTCGGTATCGATGACCCGCGTACACACCATCGGCCAGAAACGGCGATTACCGTCGTCATCGGTGAGATACGCATTGCTGTTGCTGGTACCAATAATTACGCACCGACGCGGCCGGCGCTCGACCGTGCGCCCGTACGACGGTCGGAACACGTCGGTCGTCTCCGACAGGATCGACTTGATGGCATTCATTTCCGAGCGCTGGAACGACGCGAGTTCAGCGACCTCGATGCAGATATTGCCTTGCAACTGCTGGCGAAAATCCTTGGTATTGAAGTCGTGCTCCCACGAAGCGACGTACGGATTGCCGAACAGCACGCGCAGCGCCGACGACTTGCGGATGCCCTGCGCACCCTCGAGTACCAGCATCGCATCGAACTTCGCGCCGGGGTGGAATTGGCGTGCGACCACCGCGACCATCAGCTTGCGCAACATGATGTTTTCCAGCGCGTCATCGCCGACCACCACGCCGAAATAGGTGCTCGCCAATGTATTGAGCCGCACCACGCCGTCCCACTGCAACTGCTTGAGCCAGTCGCACCACGGGTCGATTTCATTGTCGTGCGCCAGCGCGAGCATCGCCTTGAACATAGTAATGTCACGAATACCCTGTGCGCCGGGGATGCTGCCGATCTGCCGAGTGAGCCGAATTGAATCAATATCACTCAGCAAATGCGAGCCGTTCATCGGCAGGCGCGTCGACAAGTCCAGCCACAAGCGACCATTCAATGACGCGCGCGCAATAGCGCTGCCGACGTATAGCGAATTCGGATAGATGCCGCGCGCTGGCGTCGGCAGTACGCCATCCAGTGAACGTAATTCGACTTCAGGTGACGACGACACCGAAGTAGGAACGAGCAGGCCAGTCTGCACAATCTCGATCCGCGCGCGTTCTTCCGCGACGGCCGGCACCAGCGTCAACACCGGCCGCTCGCGCCGATCGGTATAGCGCCGCGCCGCGCTCGCGCACAGCGTCACACAATCATTCATACGATCCTGCCAAATGACCGGATCGCGCTCACGCCACGCGCAGTCGGTGAGCAACCCATGCAGCACCGCCAGCGCATCATCGGCATCCATCCCCCGCCCGACCAGTCGCGCCGACAATTTAACGAGCGCCTGATAAACCTCGCCCGGCACGCCCTCGACCACTACGCGGCGCAGTTCCGAGTCGGTGACAGTTGACGCCCCGGTGACCACATCGCGACCGGGCGGATACGCCGCGCCAGCGTCGAGCCCGGCCAGTGTGTCGACGTACGTACCGCGCGCCTCGAGTGCGAGGTAGCGCCCGCCCGCGACCCGGCCCCAATAGTAAGACTGCGCCGGCACGAACGACTCGGGCGCGAGCACCCCGCCCAACACCCCGTTGATCCGGCCTAGCAGGCCCGTACGCTCGTCCTTTGGCCGGTCAGCACTGAGAGGAGCCAGAACGCGCCAGCGCGGCGCCTCGGGGCTGTACGACGGCGTGGTATAGACCAACGCGGACACGCCGGCCATCCCCAGATTGGTGCAGGCATCCTCGGGCGTCAGCCGGCCGGCATCGTAGTCACCCTCGACGCCGGTGATAGAGCGCATGTTGGCGTTGTTGCGCAGATAGCCTTCGGCTGATCGGATGTCATTACCGAACAGCGCGAACTTGATCAGCGGCATAGCGTCCTTGTGCGGGTACTCGCGCGGCGCCTTGGCGCGCTCGCACAACTCTGGCCACGACCTGTCGCTGTCAACCTTGTCCTTATCGAACTTCGATCTGAACATCGTGAATTTCATCCTCCGTCTCCGATAACCGCCCGGCGTGCTCTGGTGCGCGCGCGATGGCATGACTTACATACGAAATGAATGACTGCGCTGCGATGCAGGTCGATGAATAACTTTCGGGCCGGGCCGTCGAGTTCCGCGCCATCGCCGGGTCGCCCTTCGCGCATCGGGCACTCGACCGGAAACGCTGCGCGCACCGCTTCGATAATCTCGCGGAACTGTGGACTGACGTGGTCACGATCCTCGGCGGGCGCGCCGCAATCGACGCACGGCCGGCCGTCGATCCACGCGCAGATAGCACCAAAGGTATTGCGACAGGCCAGTGTGAAGTTATCGACCGCAATAATCTGCTTGCGCCAACTCGGGCGCGACAGCGTGCCGTCGGCCTCGCGCACCACCAGATGGCGCGGGTCCGCAGGAAAGGTTGGATTAGCGAAGCGGCCGATTGCTACGGCATCATGCTTGCCGAACAAATGCCGTAGTAAAAACTCAGCTTCCGGGCTGTCGGAGAAGCGAGCGAACGGCAATGCGTCAATGGCGGCGCGCACGAAGGCGAGCCGATCTTTTTGGGTACGTAGCTCCGAATAAGACTCGGCGATGCTCATAGCACCGAGCGCCACTGTTGGCTATTACAGGCGCGATTCCAAAAAATTTGCAACGCGGCAAGATGATCGGGAAACTGTTTCTTTTGAACGACCCAAGCGCCGCGCGTGCCATCGTAACTGCCGGTAATACGGTTGAACCACTCGCCAATCACCGAATGGAAGCCCCAGCCTCCGAGAACGTGAAAATCAGCATCGACCCAGCCGCCCCAAGTCTCCCCCATCCAAGAGCATTCCGGCGGCGTAATATTTGTGCCGTAGGTTTCATACAACCAGCCCAGAGGTGGGCTGTTCGACACAGTGGCGCGACTGCGGCCACCAGTGTCATACGTAAAATTCGGCATGAGCCCGAGGATCAATAATTCGATGGACTTGTCCTCATCTCGCATCGCGTGATTAAGCTCGCCGGCCACTTCGCTAGGAAAGTGCCCGACTGGCTTTACCTCGACGTACACGACATTCCCCTTACGCCCGAACAGCGCGAAGTCTGGAATCCAGCCGGGAAATTCAGTCGGCTCATACTGCCATCGCCAGCCCAACTGATCGAAAAACGCCGCCCACTTTGCCTCAAGACGAGAACGCATTTGAACGCCCCGGTATACCGTGGGGATTGAATGCGGCATAGACTTCTCCTGAGAAAAAAAACGCCGCCCTTGGCAGGCGGCGGCATGCGAATTGCAGTAGCTCAGAATGGCACGTCGGAGTCGTCGCCGGCCGGCGCGGGTGCGGGCGTCGCAGCAGAACGCGCGGGCCGGGTGGCATTATCGTCCCGCAAATCGAACAGCGAAAGTGCAATCTGATCGGTACCCTCTTTGAACGGCACGCCCGCCGGATTGAACGAGCGATCCATCAGCAGGAACACGCGCCCATCGGTGTCATCCTTCATCGCGCAGCCGACATTCTTGTAGCGATTTTTCGTTTGCCCGTTGTCGTTATACGAGCCGGTGACGACCGCAATATCCTTGACCTTGTGGAATGCCATTTGATGCTCTCCTATGAGTTATCGCGAGCACCACACTGCACCATCGCAGCCGGTCGCCCACAGTCCGGTAATCAGCACGGCGACAGCGACGCCGAGCAACAGCCACTGGCCCAAGCTGAGCCGATGCTGCGGCCCGGTATAGAGGTGGCCGGGCGTGCGATCGACGCGCGGCGCGAAGTAATGACGTTCATCAAAATCATCCATACGTTCCTCATTGGTAAAAGGTCCAGCGCGCCCACTTCTCGACATCGTCGCTCGCGCGCCACACCGGCAGGGATGCCGGTGATTGCGTGTCGCCACGCCACCACAAGATGAACCGCCGCGCTAATTTACGCAAGGGGCTTGACGCGCAAAAATACGCCGCGCATACTCGGGCTGTCGCTACACAACGGGCGACCTAACCACTGAAAAGGAAACACGATGAACGAAGCCAACCTGAATGCCGTCTGCGCCGCCCTGCTGTTCATGGCGGAAAAGTACCGCCAGATCGTCTCGCGCGCTGACATTTTCGACGACGGCGAACTGAGCGACCGCGCCACCACCACTGAGCGCGACGCGCGCCGCATCGCGTCGACCATCGCGTCGGACGGCCTGACCAATGCGACCGACGCCGAGATGGCGACGACCGCGCTGCTCGCCTTCGCCGACAACATGAACACGCACATGCAAATCCTGATGGGGCGGCATCAGGTGCAAGACGCCGCGCTGGTCGAGCACCGCATCCGCGAAGTCTACGCCGCCGCGCAAGCCGTCAGCGTAGTGGCGCGCGGGCTCACGCTGCCCGAGTCGGCCGCGAACGTGCCGGCCACTGCCGCCAACTAAACCTACCCCCGCATCCGTTGCGCCTTGACCCGCGAAAGCGGGTCTTTTTTTTGGGCCGACAGACGGCAGTTGACGCTGGCGCTTTTTTGCGCCACAATACGCTTACTGACTGACCCGACACCGAGAGCGAAAAAATGACGACCGACCAAAAATGCTGGAAGCCGACCGACGAACAGCGCGCCGAATGGGCGAAGCACCTTGCCGAAGCGAACGCGCGATTCGAACGCAACAACGCGAACGCGCGCCGCCGCTACGCTGCGCGCAAGGCGGCGCAAGCCGCCGCGAAATAACGCACTCCTCCTCCACTCCACAAAGGAAAGTCATGGCCACCAACATCAACCGCAACGGCTGGAATCTCAGCGTCGAGAAGTACCCCGACATGGTCTACATCCACGACGTCACGCCGACCGGCGAGCGCCGCTTCGTCGGCCGCTTCAAGTGCCACAAGCCGGCCACCAACGCGCGCGCGTTCGCCAAGTTTCTCGTCGCGCACTTCACGCCCGCCGAATTCTTCGCCGCGCACGCCAGCGGAATCCCGCCGCTGACGATCCTCAAGGCGAAGGGTTACGTCTCCCCCAACATGCGCGCTGCCTCGGTGCCGCCGGTAGTCGCCACGCCGCTCTGGATGGTGCTGTGAGCGAACGCGCGACGGTGCAGGAACGGCTGATCGAGTGGATCAACGCCGCCGGGTGCTTCACGGCACCTTACGGCGTGCTGGCGTCCACGCGCGCCGATAAGGGTGGCAAGACGTTCCGCTCGATCACGTTCGGCGTAGCTCGCGTGTCGGACGTGTGGTTGAAAATCTACTCGCCGAAATTCCTTGTCATCAACGACTCGCGCTACGGGCAAGTGAAGTGCGGGTCGGTCGATGAAGCACTCAAGGTACTGGCGGAAAATTACCGGGTGATGCAGCCGACGAACGGTGGTTGACGCTGGCGCTTTTTTGCGCCATGATGCGCTTATGCACTCCCCCACCACTCTCCCGAAAGGAGCCCCGATGGACCTCTCGCTGAACCTCGGCGACTTCAACGCGACGACCGCGTTGATCGCCGCAGTCACCCCCGCCGGCCGGGATTTTCTCGGTCACCTGTTCGGGTTCGGTGCCGCAAGCATCAACCTGCCGAAGTCGAAGGTGCCGGAATTCTCGGCGTTCGCGGCAACGAAAGGAATCCGCCTCGGGTGAGGCGGATTTTTCCGCATGCAACCAATGACCCACGCGCTCACGATTTGCTGGACTAAAAACGCGACGCCGCGTTTGCTCGTCGCCAACTGCTCATGCGGCTGGCGTATCGAGTTGCGCGGTAGCAACATAGCGGCGCTAAAAAAAACGGCCCGCACGACCCACGCCGGGCACGAAAAGAGGATCGCATGAATTTCCACTGCCTCGTCTCGAAGTCGCGCGGGCGCCGCCCGCTGACGTACACGCTGCACGGCACCGACGAGTGCGCGGCGGCGTTCACGCTGTGGACCGGCGCCGGCCGGCCGTACGTGCGCCGCGCCGGTCCCGACCGGGTAGTGGTGACGGACGGCCACACCGAAATCAAGGTGCAGATTCTGAGCCGTGCGACGGTGACGGCATGAGCTACGCTTTTGACGTGATGGCGCGAGTATTCCGCGACAGCATCAAGCCACGGCTAGAAGATGACGAGCTTGCGTTCCTGTTTGAATCGCTGATCGAGGAGATGCATTCCGCCAACCACGGCACGCCGTCAGCGGATGGCGTGTTCAAGGGTGACGGCATCAACAAGGATCGCCGCGTCACCGCCGCCGCGCGCGAGTTGGACGCGCACGAAGCGCCGCCGAAACCATGAGCCGTCTCCGCATCCAAGTCCACCACCCGAAGCACTGCGGCGGATGGGCGAATCCGCCGACCTATGCGCCCCGTAGCGGCGGCTATTCCTCGGTGCGCAACCTACAGGCCACGCTGCTGTGGCGGTGGCGCTCGCGGACGCGCATCCCGCCGGGTACGCACGGCGCCATGCGCATCGACAAGATCGAGCGCGGCCTGTCGATCCACGAACGCGAGGAAGTCGCCGCATACACGCGGACCGACGTCACGCTGGAAACCTAGCCGTCACCGGCAAGACTACCGCTCGTCGGCCGGCCCTTGTGGGCGGCGCAAAAAAGCGCCATACTGGTTCCGCACTGACCCACAACCCCACGAACGGAAAGCAAACCATGTTGCACAACCACACCGGCTACATCCTGACCGACACGTCCCTGCAAGTGCTGGAAATGGGCCTTGCCGCACTGCGCGCGACCGGCGAGGAATCCTGCCGCTTGCCGCTGGAAGGCTACGCTTCCAACTCGCGCACACTGACCCAATTCGACGCCACGCTGACCCGCGCCGGCGTTGCACGCCGAGCCTAACCATGACCATCATCCGCGACCGCTTCACCGCCAGCGCCGCCGCCGGCATCGCCGCCAGCCTCGCCGACGCAACCGCGCAAATTGACGCGCTCACCGGCGCGCTCGACCGTCTCGACGTCTCCTCGCGCACGTTCGCCGAATCGCTGCTGAGCCAGTTTCGCCGCCGTGGCTCGCTGTCGCCGCGCCAGTGGCCACACGTCGCCGCGCTAATCCAGCGCGCCGCACGGCCCGCCGGCCGGCTCGCCGACAACGACGGCAACGGCGGATTTACGCTGCCCGCCGCCGGGCTCGCCACGCTGCAAGGCGTGTTCGGCAACGCAACGCGCGCCGGGATCACGCCCGGCATCCGCGCCACGATCAACGGCGCTCGCCTGCGCGTCACCGCGCCGTCGCGCCGGTCCGCGTTCGCCGGCCAGCCGGTCCTGTTCGTGCGCCTCGGCGACACGTACGCCGGCCGCATCGCCAATGGCGCGTTCCTGCCGCGCAGTGCGACCGGTGCCGACGCGATGCCGGCACTGCGCACGCTGCTCGAGTCGCCGCTGGGTACGCTCGCCGAAATCGGCCGCGCCACCGGGACGTGCTGCTACTGCGCCCGCGAGTTGACCGACCCGCGCAGCGTGAGCATGGGGTACGGCCCAATCTGCGCCGGCAACTACGGCCTGCCGTGGGGCGACACGCCGGCCCCGCCGGAAATCGCCGCAGAGGCGGCAAACATCGCCGGCCGGCTGACCGGCCCGCGCGTCACCGCCGCACTCCGTGCAGCGGCTGCGGCTGCGGCCGAGCGCGAGCGCGGACGCCCGAGCATCACCGACGCATACAACGCCGCACGCGCGCGCAGTGGCCCGCAAGCCGCCGCGAACACGTCGCCGCACGCGCCCGACGAGTTGGACGACGAGGACCGCATGTTCATGGGGGGTGCGTGATGCGCCTGCGCGTAATCCAGTACATCGAGGAAGCCACCGGCCGGATGCTGAGCGCGACGTACGCCGTCATCGATTGGGACGACTTCGCGCTGATGCTGAAAGTACCCGGCACGATGCTCGAATCGCGCGACGGCTGCAACGAAATCGCCCGCCACCTGTGGCGGATGCGCAAGGAAATTCGTACCACGCGCACCACGCGTCAACCACCCTCGGGGAGTTTGCATTGACCAATAGCGCTAATTCGCGCGGCGCGTTAGAATGCGCCGCCACTCAACCTAGCAATGGAGCCAACGAAAATGACGAGACGACAACTGCCGGACTATGTAGTGCTGCCCGGCCCGGACGACGATCCGATGATGTTCCCGGTGATCGAGGCACCATCGGAAGTCCACAACCTGTACGCCCGAGCCCGAGCGCGCGGGATGTCGATGCGCGAGTTGTGCGCGGCGGCGGGAGTGCACCACGACGTAGTGGGCCGCTGGCGCCGGGGCGACACCGGGCCGACGTTCCGCATCATGCGCAAACTGCTGGACGCGCTGGACACGCAAGCGGCGTGAATCTCAACTTCGCACTGCGGCCGTACCAGTCAGCGGCCGTCGAGCAACTGCGCGCCGCGTACCGGCGCGGCAAGCGTGCGCCGATCTACACGCTGCCGACCGGCGGCGGCAAGACGCTGGTGTTTTCCTACATCACGCGCAACGCCGTCAACCACGGCTCGCGCGTGTTGATCCTCGTCCACCGCGCCGAGTTGCTGCGGCAAGCATCGACCACGCTGACCCGCTGGGGCGTAGATCACGGCTGCATATCGCCGCACTACCCGACGACTTCGCAGATGGTGCAGGTCGCCAGCGTGCAGACGGTGGTGCGGCGGCTGCACCGGATCGCCCCGCCGAACCTCATCATCGTGGACGAAGCGCACCACGTCGTCGCCGGCTCGTGGCAGAAAGTCATCGAAGCGTTCCCGCGTGCGCGCCTCCTCGGCGTGACCGCGACCCCGGCCCGGCTCGACGGCATCGGCCTCGGCATCCACAGCGGCGGCGCGTTTGACGAGTTGATCGTCGGCCCATCGATCGGCGACCTGATCGCTGACGGGTTCCTCGTCAAGCCGCGCGTGTTCGCATCGCCGCGCCATATCGACTTCTCGCGCATGCGCACGGTGGCCGGCGACTTCGCGCGCGACGACGCCGAGCGCGTGATGCGCGGCAACGAAATCGTTGGCGATGCAGTCGAGCACTACGCGCGCATCTGTCCCGGCGTGCCGGCGATTGCGTTCTGCGTGACCATCGACGCAGCGAAGGAAGTCACCGCGCGGTTCACGCAGGCCGGCTGGCGGGCCCGCCGCATCGATGGCACCATGGGCGACGGCGAGCGCCAAGCCATCGTCGCCGCGCTGGCCGAAGGCGACCTCGATGTGATGGTGTCGGTCGACCTCGTAAGCGAAGGCTTCGATGTGCCGTCCTGTGGCGCGGCCATTCTGCTGCGCCCGACGCAAAGCACGACGCTGTTCCTGCAACAGGTCGGTCGCTCGCTGCGCCCGGCACCCGGCAAGACGTGCGCGTTCATCCTCGATCACGCCGGCAACGTCGCCCGCCATGGTCTGCCGCAAGAGACGCGCGACTGGACGCTGGACGGCCGGCAGAGTCGCGAGCACGGTCCGGCGGTGAAGCAGTGCCCGGAATGCTTCGCGATGATGCCGAGCGCCGCGCTGGTGTGCGACGAGTGCGGCTATCACTGGCCGGTGCCGGGTCAGGGCGACAACGCGCGCGTAATCGAGCAAGTCGGCGGCGAGTTGATCGAGCTAACGCCGGAAATCATCGAAGCGCACCGCCGCCAGCGGCATGAGGAAGTCGCCCGCGCGACCACGCGCGAGGAGTTGCTGCGGCTCGCGCGCTCGCGTGGGTACGCGCCCGGCTGGGTTGGCCACATTCTCGCCGCGCGTGCGCGCCGGGGTCAGCGATGAAAACGATTTACAAGTACCAGTTGCCGGTCGCGGCGAAGTGCACCCTGCACATGCCGAAGGGTGCGCGCCTGCTGTGCGTCGCCGAACAGAACGACGTGTGGTGCCTGTGGGCGGAAGTCGACACGGCGCAGCCGAGCACGCCGCGCAACATCATCGTATTCGGCACCGGCCACCCGATCCCCGACGAATTGGTCAAGTGGTACATCGGCACGATTCACATGCGCGGGTTCGTATGGCATGTGTTCGAAGAATTGCCGAATGACCACGGTGTGCGAGGACGGCAATCCATACCGCTTCCCGAGGAAAAACACGAATGAGTTGGCCGCTGGAAGAAACACCCGAAGCGCGCTTGCGCACCAAGTTGCGCACGCTGCCGTCGCTGCGCCATATGTGCATGGCGTGCGACAGCGAGGACATTCGCGCGCTGCTCGAATTGCTCGAGTGCGAGCGCGAGAAAGTCGCCACGCTGCGCGTTGCGCTCGTCGTGATGGCGCGCACGGCAGCGTCGGAGATGGCCAATGACTGACGAGCCCATCGATCTGTTCACGCTGCACGGTGCCTGTGCCGACTACATGCAATCGGTGGTCCCGCCGGACGCGCCGGCCGTGCAGCGATCCGAGACGCAGCGCGCGTTCCACGCCGGTGCGTGGGCGGTGCTGACCATGCTGACCACAATGAGCGACAAGCACGGCGCCGACGCGAGCGCGACATTGACACTGCAACTGATCGCCGAGTGTCAGGCGTTCGTGGAAACGGTGCGCGCCAGTGGATGAAAAGGGACGAAAGAAATGAGACTGCGTACCGCATTCTTGATCGACCTGATCGCCTTGTCGATCATCGTAATCCTCATCCTTACCCCATGATGGCGCCAGTGGATGACGACCGCAAAGCGAAGTTGCGCCGCCGCTGCGATCTGCTGTTCTACGCGAGCGCGCTGGTGCTGGCGATGATCGTGCTGACCGTACCGCCAGACACCGCGTGGATTCGCTACGCCGTCGGCAGCGCATGGTTCGCCATGGTCGCGCTGCTCATCATCCCGCGCTGGTGACCCCCATGACGAATAAGACTGTGCCGCGCGAGCCGACCGAGGAAATGATTAGAGCCGCGTTTAAAGGGCTGATCTTCCCGCAGAGCGTAACCGGCCAGATCAAACGGTTTGAAACGATGGCCGAAAACTGGCGGCGCATGTACGACGCCGCCCCCGTATCAGGAGTACCGCAGCACTCGGATTTAGTAGAACGGTTGCGTAGGCGTGCTGATGCTGAAAGAGGTACATCAGGAGCGTTACTGCGGGAAGCTGCTGACGCTCTAGCCGCAGGAGTACCGCAGCCCCATGACCGATGACACGCTCGTCGCGCGCCTGCGCGAGTACCGCCGCCACCTGTCCTCGCCGGGCGCGTATGACCTGATCGGCGAAGCCATCGAGCGCATCGAGGGTGCCCCGCCGCCGCCACCGGAACCGTGCGCGCTGCTGCTGCGGAAGGCGGATACACTGCCCGAGCCTACGCGCCCCTACCCTAACGTCGAGGGTATGTCGCCTGAGCACGCGTTCTCGCTTGGCGCGCGGATTGTCGAATTACCTTACATTCGCAATCGCGACAAAAAACGGCCGCGTTAGCAATCAACGGGTTCCCGCCGCTGGCGTGGACCTTGCTCATAGTGGGCGCCAGCCAATCACCGGAGTCCACCCATGAATTTCCGATCGACCTTCCTCGTGCTGGCGCTCGCTGTCGCCGCGCCGGCATCCGCCACCAGTACCTTTCAAGGTCTGGACTTCACGTTCCTGCAAACCAGTCCGACCACGGCGACCTTCGAAATCGAAGGTACGCCAGCGGGTGATTGGACCGGCGTGCAGTATCTCGCCGCGTTCGATCTGAAAGACCTCGGGCTCGACTTCTCGCAGGTCGGTGCAGCGGCCAATGGTCCGGGCGCCAACAATCTGCAAGCGCTGAACTCGCAGTTATCGGCGTCGAATCTCGATTGCAGCAAGCTGACCGGACAGTCGGGTACGGCGTGCTTCGACATCAATCCCGACGTTGCGCTGGGTACGCTGCCGTTCGACTTCGTGTACTCGCTCACCTTCGGCGCCCCGCTCGACATCGACAGCGCCGGCATCCATCTGCAAATCGCATTCAGCACCGTGCAGAAC
>Ga0247828_10000269_pt1 | contig 18809 bp, 19 predicted proteins | sample 12C_Control_Day3_FD_192425 | JGI IMG/M metagenome (GOLD analysis project Ga0247828, IMG submission 192425) | Soil microbial communities from agricultural site in Penn Yan, New York, United States - 12C_Control_Day3 | ecosystem: Environmental > Terrestrial > Soil > Agricultural land | place... | reverse complement strand
CGGCGCCCGATACGACACCCGTCACCAGCAGCGCGATGATCAGCGGGATGACGGTCATCTTGAGCGCGTCGAGCCACAACCCGCCAACGGTCGAAGCGACCGTGATCAGCGGCTGCCGGATTCCGTCCCCTGCCTGGTTGCTAAGCGCACCGAGCAGCAGGCCGATGATCAGCGCACCGAGCACCAGCCATGTGGCGCGCTTGCCGCCAGCCTTCATTGCGGCTTCCGGAACTTGAAGATGAAGCGGTCGGTCTTGCCCCGGACCTTCTCGTCGAACACATTGACGCTGTGATCGTCGGCCGGGTTCTTGAGCAGGTCGCTTTCGCCCTCAAGCACGAAGCCGGCGCGCAGGAAATCCGCCTTTACCACCGCCGGATCGATCCGATGGACCTTCTCCACCACCGCGCGCGTATCGCCGCCAGGCGTTGCGATATGATCGATGATGCCGACGACGGCGCCGGGCTTGGCAGCGGCAAAGAGCCGCTGCAGCCAGACATCAGGCTCCATCCGGCTGATCTTCCGCTCCGTGCTTTCCCAATAAACGTCGTGATAGTCGAGGTTCATCAGGATGAAGTCGTAAGCGCCGACGCCGATCGACGGCTGTTCGAACGGACTGTTGATCAACAGGACATTCTTCTGCCTCCCCACGAACTCGGCGAACGTCGCCTTGCGCTTGTCGTTAAGGAACTGGTTCGGCTGCCAGACGACGACGAAGCCATCCGGGCCGACGGCCGGGGCAACGATCTCCGCCCAATATTGGTTGGCGCCGAACATATCGAGCACCCGCATGCCCTTTTCGAGGCCAAGGAAGCTTAGCAATTCAGCGGGCTTGCGCCCCTCGTCGAGCTTGACGTTCGCTTCAGTTCTGGAAGTCGTTGCGGCAACGCTGGCCGCCACATCGGCCGGCTCGGCCCAGCCCGCCGCAGGAATTGCCGTTGCCATTAAAGCCGCAAGAATGAATGCCCGCATCGCCCGCCTCCGGTTTTGGTTTCGACGAAGGCTTATCGCTCGCAGGCCCTCTCCGCCAGTGCGCAATAACGGCGCTTGGAAATTCGTGAGAACGGCGCTGCGGACTCGACGAATTAACAAGGTTTCGAGCCGAACCGTGCATCTCCGTAACGACCGGAGCGTTTGCGTGTTGTGGCCCTGCCGAACTGATCGTTCCCGGCGGGGTGTGAGGCGGCGGGCCGGCCAGCACCGCCGCCTCTTTTCATCTGAAGCCTAGCCGCGCCTGCCGATTAGACGGACGATCGCGGCGTGGCGGCTCGGTTCGTCGCCCGTCGCTTTTTCCAGTGCAGAGCGGATCTCATCCAGCTCCACTTCGGTCAGATGCTCGATACCGATGAATTCATTGCGCGCATGGCTGACTGCGCGGATCAGCTCGTCGAGTTTCGCCTGGATCGCCGCTCCGTCGCGGTTCTGGGCATTCTGGATGAGGAATACCATCAGGAATGTGACGATGGTCGTTCCGGTGTTGATCACCAACTGCCAGGTGTCGGACCAGCGGAAGATCGGGCCGCTCAATGCCCAGAAGAGGACAATCGCAAGCGCAATCAAGAACGCGCGCGGTCGTCCAGCCGCCGTCGAAACCCGGTTAGCCAGCCTTTCGAACGATGCCATCATTCGACTTAACTCCTTGTTCGGCGACCCGCGCCTGAAGGAGCTTGATCGCCTCATGCGCCGACAGCGCGGCACCTTCCTGCCACAGGCCGACATAGGAAAGATGTTCGCCGGCAAAGTAAATCGGGCCTTCGGGATTCAGCAATTCAGCATATTGCTGGCCGCGAGCGCCTCCGGGCCCCTCGTTCCACAGCGCGCCGACCCCTTCCGAAAAGGGCACGAGCCCCCAACCCACCGTCACGCCCTTGCTCAGCAGTTGCGATTTTCCGGGATGCAGCGCCTCGATGCTCTCCTTGCTGATCCGAAAGCGTTCCGCATCGCTTAGCGCTGCAAACCGCTGCGGATTGTCCTGGTTGGTCCAACCCGCGACATAGGCCGCGACCAAGACGCCTTTTGGCGACATGAAACCGTCGGAAGGATAGATGACATTCTCATTGAGGCGGTCGGTCCAGGCGAGGCCTCCGAACAGGTCGTTGTCCGTCTCCCAAAACCGCGGCGCCTCGAACGCCACCTTCACGCTGGGCAGGTAATCAATGCCCTTGAGCGCCGTTTTCTTGGCGGCCGAGAAATCGCTCGGGATCCGCTCCAGCAGGTTGGCCGGCAGGGTTACGATTGCGAAATCAGCCTCGGTCGACCCGTTCCCAGGACCATGTTCGATCCTCACCCGCTCGCCGACCCGCCGAATAGCGGTCACCGGCGCATTGAGCCTCACGCGCGACTTAACCTCAGCATGGATCGCATGGGCGATGGCGTCCATTCCGCCGACCGGCTGAAGCATGGTCGGCTGCATGTCGTTGATGCTCTGAAAGAAATAGGGAAATCCGATGGCCCGGTTGGGCAGCAGCTGCTTCAGCGTCAGCGGCGGAAGCTCTTTCGGCGCATGTGCGTAACCGCCCGGCTCCGATGCGAATCCGGATGCAAAGGATGCCTGGGCATATTCCCCCTTGTCGTTGAGGAAGCCGTAGAATTGCAGGAACTGGCGGAATGCTTCGAGCTCGCCTTTCGGCATCGCCTGGTCGAGCGCTTTCTGGTCGATCGCCTTGGCCAGCAACTCCGATACCCGGCCATGGAGGTCATAGACCATTCGACGTTCCGGCTGGACCTGTCCGCCGAAATCCCAGCCGGCGCCACGATTGTCGTTGACGAAGCTTTCCAGCTTCACACCGAACTTGCGGGCATAGCTAAGGATGACCCGATGGGTCGCCGGGATCCTTGCCGCGCCCGCGTTGAAATAAAGTCCCGGATCGAAGCTCGCGCGCTGGTCTGCCCGCCCCATCTGGACGATCCGATCGCCGCCGCGCACCGTCCAGACCCGGCCGCCGACGCGATCGCGGGCCTCAAGAACCGTCACGTCATAGCCGGCCCGGTCGAGCTCGTAAGCGGCGACCAGCCCGGCAATGCCAGCACCCAGGACGACAACTGATTTTCCCTTGCCGCTGCCGGCCGGAAGCTCGAACTTCTCGGCCATGGCCGGCGTCGAATGCGCCAGCCCAAGAGCTTCCATTCCCATGAAGACGGCGCCGGCGCCGCCAACTGCCCCCAATTGCGTGAGCAATGCGCGACGTGTCAGCACCATGGAGCCCCCTCCTGTTTTGCGCCCAGCTACTTTGCTGCGGTTACCTCAATCTCGACCAGCCAGCCCGGATCGACCAGGCCGGCGACCTGCATCGTCGACCGCGCCGGCTTGTTCGGCTGGGCCGCTGTTCCGAAGAATTCGCGGTAGGCTTTCATCATCCCGGCAAAGTCCATCCGCTGTCCGGGCGGCGAGACCAGGAAGACGCGCATCATCACGACATCGCCAAGGCCAAGGCCCTGAGCTGCGAGCGCCGCCTCGACCTTTTTCAGGACTGACCTGGTCTGGGCTTCCGTGTCGCCGAAGCGCGCGACCGAGCCTTCGGGCGCCTTGGCGTCCACCGCGTCCGGAACCGTGCCGCTGATGTAGACCAGCCGCCCACCCGGCGGCACCGAGACGGATGTAGAGATTGGAGAAGCGTCGGCCCCAATGCGCTTCGGCGCCTCGGCCATTGCTCCGCTCGCGACCAAACCAGCCGCAAGGATACCAGTGATGATGACGTTCCCACGCATGCGAATCGCCCCCTCGCCTGCAATGCGACGGGCTTAGCACATCGGCCACGGAGCCATAATTCTGGTCGATAATCGGTCGGTCGGCTTCGACGGGCGAGAAGCCAGATGGCTGGCAGCCACGGAGTGGTCGAGCCGCAAACAGAATAGAAGCGAAGCGGAGTGCCTAGAATAGAAATGGGGGCCGGCATCGCTGCCAGCCCCCATCTGCGCCGAGCTTAGATCCGCCGGTGTTCGCTAGCCTGACGGTCCGAAGACCCTCCGCTACTCGATCCTGGCTCACCAGCTCAGGCGTCGCTTCCAGTTTCTGGTCCTACCCGAAGGTAGGTTCAGAGACCTTCTGCGGCCCTTCTTGGGTCGGCACCTCCGCGTCGCTTGCTCCCCAGGGGGAGCCGCAAACTGCCAGAGGCATTGCCAACTCTTCCGGCGCCTCTTCCGGTGGTCCGACTTGAGCCGAAGCTCTCCTCATCGCCATCCGGTGGAGATCGGTCCTTCTGTCACCTGCCGCACCTTCTTGCCGTTGCCGGCTTTCCGGGGAGGCGGGAACTTCCGTCCCGATCACAACTTGAACCTGCCAAGCTTTTCCGAGTCGGGAAAGCGAAAAATGCGAGTCATTGCCTGTGGATAACGGGGATATCGCGCATAAGTCGGGAGAATCGCGCGGGGACTCCACCCAACATCGCGAGTCGCCGCGCCCAATAGCCGACGCCGCGATCTTCGCAAGGCCTCGCCGAGTCCTCAGCCGGGGTAGCGTTCGAACTCCGGCATCCGCTCGATTCCCTGCATCCAGCCGATCCGCTCCGCCGTCTGGATCTGGACGTCGGGCGAAATTTCGTCGGGATTGTCCAAAGTCGCGATCTGCACGTCGATCTGGCCGGGGAAGATCACGTCATTGGTATAGAAAAGCGCGGTACCGCAGTTCGGGCAGAAGTGGCGCCGCCCATTTGCCGACGATGCATATTCCTTGGTCTCTCCCTCGACCTTCAGCCCGTCCTTGTTGACCAGGCCCCAGGCGACCATCGGCGCACCGGCATGACGCCGGCAGTCGCTGCAGTGGCAGATCGCCTTGTGGATCGTGTCGGCCGGCATTTCATAGTGAACCGCGCCGCAATGGCATTGACCCTTGGGCATTTCTGATCTCCTTTTGTTCTATGGCAGCACATGCCATAATCGGAGCCGAACGGCCACCCTGTCTGTTGCCGTTCCGCTTGCTCAACTCTAGGTCGAGGCCGTGTCCGAATCCTACGTCCCTGCTGCTGAACCACCATATCTTGCCGGTCTAAACCCACCGCAGCGCGAGGCGGTGCTGACGACCGAAGGTCCGGTGTTGGTCCTGGCAGGGGCGGGCACGGGCAAGACTGCCGCACTGACGGCGCGGCTCGCGCATTTGATCGCGACGCGAAAAGCGTGGCCCTCGCAAATTCTCGCGGTCACCTTCACCAACAAGGCAGCGCGGGAGATGCGGGAGCGCGTGTCGGCCATCACCGGTGGCGCGGTCGAGGGCATGCCCTGGTTGGGCACCTTCCACTCGACTGGCGCAAAGATGCTCCGTTCGCATGCCGAGCTAGTCGGGCTCCAGTCCAACTTCTCCATCCTTGACACGGACGACCAGCTCCGCCTGCTGAAGCAGTTGATCAGCGCGTCGAACCTCGACGAAAAGCGCTGGCCTGCACGGCAACTGGCGAGCGTTATCGACCAATGGAAGAACCGCGGCGTTACTCCGGCGCAGTTGAGTGCGGCGGACTCCGAAGCCTTCGCCAACGGGCGCGGCCAGGAGCTTTACGCAGCCTACCAGGATCGCCTGCGCGCGCTCAACGCCTGCGACTTCGGCGACCTGCTGCTGCACATGCTGACCATCTTCCGGAGCCACGCGGACGTGCTGGAAAGCTATCGCGAGCGCTTCAAATATATCCTCGTCGACGAATATCAGGACACGAATGCGTCCCAATATGACTGGCTGAAGCTGCTCGCCGAACCGCGTCGCAACCTCTGCTGCGTCGGTGACGACGACCAGTCCATCTACTCCTGGCGCGGAGCGGAAGTCGCGAACATCCTCCGCTTCGAGAAGGATTTCCCTGGCGCGAAGATCGTCCGCCTCGAACAGAATTACCGCTCGACGCCGCACATCCTCGCCGCCGCAACCGGCCTAATCGCTCACAATGCCGGCCGGCTCGGCAAGACATTGTGGACCGAGGTCAACGAAGGCGACCGCGTCCGCGTGATCGGCGTCTGGGATGGGCCGGAGGAGGCGCGCCGGATCGGCGAAGAAATGGAAGCGCACATGCGCAGCGGCGGCTCGCTGGACGATTGCGCCATCCTGGTCCGTGCCCAGTTCCAGACGCGCGAGTTCGAGGAGCGGTTCATCGCCATCGGCCTCGCCTACCAGATCGTCGGCGGCTTCCGCTTCTACGAACGCGCCGAGATCCGCGACGCCCTCGCCTATCTCCGCCTGATCGCGCAGCCGGCGGACGACTTGGCCTTCGAGCGTATCGTCAACCAGCCCAAGCGCGGCCTCGGCGACAAGGCGCTCGCCTCTATCCACGCGCATGCCCGCGCGAGCCAGCAGCCGCTGCTGCTCGCCGCCGCTTCCATGCTGGACTCCGATGAGCTCCAGTCCCGCGCCCGCAACAGCCTCGCCCGCTTCGTCGCCGACATTGCCCGCTGGCGGCAGATGGCCGGCGAAATTCCGCACCCGGAACTGGCGCGCATCCTGCTCGACGAGAGCGGCTATACCGCCATGCTCCAGGCCGAGCGCAGCGCCGAAGCCGCCGGCCGCCTCGAGAACCTCGCCGAGCTTACGCGCGCGATGGAAGAGTATGAAACGCTCGGCGCCTTCCTCGAACATGTCAGCCTGGTGATGGACAATGATTCAAAGGCGCAAGGCGACCGCGTCACGATCATGACCATCCATGCCGCCAAGGGGCTGGAGTTCCCGATCGTCTATCTCGCCGGTTGGGAGGAAGGCGTATTCCCTTCTCAACGCTCGCTCGACGAAGGCGGCCTCGCCAGCCTCGAGGAAGAGCGGCGCCTCGCCTATGTCGCGATTACCCGCGCGCGGCGCCGGGCCACGATCCTTCACGCCGCCAACCGCCGCATCTACGGCCAATGGACCAGCAGCATTCCTTCTCGCTTCGTCGGCGAACTGCCCCGCGATCATATCGATGAAGAGACGACCATGTCGGGCGGAGAGAGCCTGTGGCGGGCGCAATGGAGCGAGCGATCCGATCCCTTCGCCCATGTCGCGCGCCCATCGCGCGGGCCGGGCTGGCAGCGCGCCGCGGGAGGAAGCTTCAGCACCCAGCCTCAGCGTATCATCGAAGCACGGGCGCCCGCCGTCAGCCTCGGCAACAAGGGCCGCGACGATCTGTCGGTCGGCCAGCGCGTGTTCCACGGCAAGTTCGGCTACGGCACGATCGAGGCGATCGAGGGCAACAAGCTGGAGATCGAGTTCGAGAAGGCAGGACGCAAACGGGTGCTGGACAGCTTCGTAAGCCTGCCCTGATCCGGCAATACCAACCGGTTCCCCGGCGAAGGCCGGGGCCCAGGAGCGCCTTTTGGGCGCTGCTATTGCACCGCCCCGGCCTTCGCCGGCGCACCAACATTACATCACGTAGAAGACGGCACCCCCAACAAGGACGGCAGTCATCAGAAGCGCGATCATCTGGGCCTTCTTGGCGCCTGTATCTTCGTAATGCATGACCATTCCCCCATAAGCGGACGATCCCCTCGTCCGTCACGGAATGTAACATGGATCAAAGAAGCGCGCAGGTGAGAAACTCGACAAAAAGATAATGATTCAAAGCTGTTGCACAGAAGACTCAGTCCGGCCGCGGGACTGGTCGCTTCTTTGTGTCATCCAGTTCATCATTCATGTAGCGAACCTCGGCGGCGATTGACCGGTCGCTGATCGCCCAGTCGGGATATTGTGCCCGGATCTTCGGCGCCACATTTTGCACCAGCGCGTCACCCTTGAGTCCAGCCTGGCGTCCTCCGTCGACCAAACGGCGAAGCTCGATCAAGTAAGCGACAAATTCCGCCGCGTCCTTGACGTCCGCGACATCGCCATGGCCCGGCACGAAACGGGTGGCGTCAGCGTCCGGCGCATTCACGAAATTCGCCACGGTCGTCGCCCACTCCTCCACCGAACCGTCGATCAGGTTCGGCGCGACCTTCCGCCACAGCATATCGCCGGTGAACATCACCTTCGTATCGGGAACCGTCACAACCAGATCGCCGCCCGTGTGCCCAAGCACCGACCTTACGATGATCTTCCGCGATCCGAGCCAGATTGTGAAATCCTTGCCGGTGGTGAGGTCCGGTAGCGGCAACGCCTCGACCCGCGCCTTCAGCTCCGGCGTGGTCCGGTCGCCGAACAGGTTGAGATTGTCGGTCCTGATCCATCCTCGCACATTATGGTGCGCGATGATGATTGCGCCGGCATCCCGCAGCACCTGGTTCCCGCCGGTGTGATCGACATGATAATGGGTGTTGACGACATAACGGATCGGCTTGGGCGTCAGCTTGCGGATTTCGTCGACCATCACCTGCGCCATGCCCGGCGTGAACAGGCTGTCGATCACCAGCACGCCATCGTCGCCGATGACGAACCCGGCGTTGCCGATCGCCTTCCGCTCCGGCCCATCGATGACCGCATAAACGCCCGGCCCGACCTGCTTCACCACGAATGGAAGCGCCGTCGAGGATAGCGGTGCGGCAACCGCCTTCAACTCGGCGATGCGAGCCTCAGTCTTCTGCGCCCTGCAGCTGAGGTCGTTCCGGCCATGTTGGGTTACCGGAGTTGTGGCCGCATAGGCTTGGCATTCGCGATCCCTCCGAGTGACCCACTCCCGTTGCTCGTTACGCAACCTGTCGACGGCGGTTGGTCCCCTCCCCGCTTCAACGCGAGCAAGCGTTGTCCGCAATTGTATGCCCAGCGCTGCTTCGGTTTGATTGAACCAGGTCTCGGCTAGGCAAAGCGTATAGGGCCGGCCATCGTCGGGGGAGGGATTCTCGCATGCAATTTCTTCAGGCGTTGCCGGTATCGCCGGTTGCGCCGCGAACAGAAGGAGTGAAGCTAGCATTTGCATCTGCCAGTCTTCGCAGCCGTAACGAATGTCCGCAATGGGTCGAATGCCGGCATTCCACTTGCCCCTTCCCTCGCTGCCAATTCCTTTCCTATGACATCGCCCAACCGAACACTCGCCGGAGTCCTTCATGTCCGTTGCACTGCGTAGCCTGATCGCCGCTTCGTTACTCACTTCCGCCACGGCCGTCGCCCAGACGCCCGTTACCACGCGTAAGATCGGCACGGCGACGCTGGAGAATGTCCCGGAGATTCCTGCCGAGGTGAAGGAATCCGTTCAACGCTACCAGAATTACCGCGAGGCGACCTTCCGCGATTGGCTGCCCGACGGCTCGATGCTGATCACCACGCGATTTGGCGCGACCAGCCAAATCCACCGCGTCGCCGCACCAGGCGCCGACCGGACCCAGGTCACCTTCTTCGAAGAGCCGATCGCCGATGCCGAGACGATACCGGGCACGAGCCGCTTCCTGTTCCAGCGCGACACAGGCGGCGACGAATGGTTCCAGCTCTATTCGATGGGCCTTGCCGGGCAGCCGGTCCAACTGACCGAGGCCGGCACCCGGAATCAGGCTTATTCCTTCAGCAAGGACGGGACACTTCTCGCCTGGGCCCGCGCCATCAAGGGATCGGGCGACTATGCGATCCTGACCGCCGACCCGGTGAACCCTGCTTCGCGCCGCGTCGTCTATCAGGGCACGGGCGCGATCGGCGTCGCCGACATTTCTCCGGACAAGAGCAAAGTGCTTCTTGAACGAAACATATCCAACCGTGAGACGCAGCTCCTGCTGCTCGACCTGGCAACCGGGAAGGCCGCGCAGCTTGCATGGACAAGCAAGCCGGCTCGCTACGAAAGCGCGCGTTTTGCTCGTAACGGTGCGGGAATTCTTACCATCACAGACTTCGATAGCGATGTGCGGCGGCTTGTGTACGTCGATATCGGCACCGGCAATCGAAGCGCCATTTCACCCGCAGATCTCAAGTGGGACGTTGAGGCCTTTGACGTCCACCCGAACGACGAGGCGACCATCGCCTACGCTGTCAATGAGGACGGCTATTCGCAACTATGGAATCACGATGGCGGCACGCGGATAGGCGCCCCGATCGCGGGACTTCCGAAGGGTGTTCTGACGGGTCTCAAATATTCTCCGGACGGCACCCGGCTGGCAATAAGCATGTCCACGTCGAAATCCGCTGGAGACGTTTGGGTCGCGGAGTTGACGGACAAGGACAAGCTTGTCCGCTGGACCAATTCGGAACTCGGCCCGATCGATCCGGCGACCCTGTCCGAACCGCAGCTGATCCGCTTCAAATCGTTTGACGGCCTGTCGGTCCCGGCTTTCGTCTATCGCCCCGCCGGCCTCCCGGCCAATGCGAGGACGCCGGTCGTGATCGACATCCATGGCGGCCCGGAATCCCAGACTCGCCCCCGCTGGAACCCGATTTCGCAGCAGATGGCCAATGCCATTGGCGCGACGGTAATCCTGACCAACGTCCGCGGCAGCGACGGTTACGGGACGCGTTACCTGAACCTCGACAACGGCCCGAAGCGCGAGGACAGCGTCAAGGATATCGGCGCTCTGCTCGATTGGATCGCCGTCCAGCCAAACCTCGATAAGGACAAGGTCGCAGTCTACGGCCAATCCTATGGCGGCTACATGAGCCTTGCCGTGATGACCCATTATTCCGACCGTCTGGTCGGCGGTGTGGAGCGCTACGGGATCAGCGACTTCATCACCTTCCTCAACAACACCGAGGCCTATCGCCGCGACAATCGCCGCGCCGAATATGGCGACGAGCGGGACCCGGCGATGCGCGAAGTGTTCAAGCGTATCAATCCGCTGGCCAATGTCGCGAAGATCAAGAAGCCGATGCTGGTCATGCAAGGTGCCAACGACCCGCGCGTTCCGAAATCCGAAAGCGACCAGGTCGTCGCAGGCATCCGCGCGAATGGCGTCGATGCCTGGTACGTAGTTTACGCCGACGAAGGGCATGGCTTCCTGAAGAAGCACAACAACGACCTCCGCCGCGAGGTTGAGACGGTGTTCTTACGAAAGCTGTTTGGTTCCTAAATTGCTGAGAAAGCCAGGCTTTGCTTGTTGTCGACGCGACTAGCAAAGCCTCCTTAATTGGGCGGATCGGTCATTGGGCCCGCAATAAAAATACATAATCAATGTTAATTAATATTGATTAATGATAGTATTCATTTCCCACGAGTCGGGTGCTCGGACCGACGGCAGCTTTGCTGCAGTTCACAGGAGCACCTAGATGGATACGGCCACACTTGCCTACTTAACGCCCTCAAATCGCCGCTTGCTGGACGATCGAGTAACCGCGCTCGATCTTGCGAAACTGGACCTTCCCATTTTCTGGCGCCGCTGCTCGGTAGACATATTGTTAGTGACCGACGGTCTCAGTTTCTCGCCGACGGCCGACTTCGGACTCGGTACATTCGCCAAGATCCTCCTCGACACTTCCTTGTGGGGCCAGGTCAGGATCACCCTTGCCAATATCGGTCCGTGGAATTCGTTTCACAACGATCCAAGTCTTCTTTCCGAGACACGGATCGTTAGGCGGATCGAAAATTTCCGGTTCGACAATTCGAGCCACTTCGATCCAGCGCAGTTCGACGCAGTATTCCTGTTTGGAATTGAAGATAGCTATGCCAGTACGATCCGGTCCGGCGGAACCCTGGATGACTCCGAAATCGACATTCTCAGCGCGTTTCAGAACGGCGGCGGCGGCCTGTTTGCTACCGGCGATCATGGGAAGCTGGGCTTCGCCATGTGCTCCAAAATCGCGCGCGCGAGGAACATGCGCTATTGGGACAGTTACCCGACCGCAGATTCGACTACCGATAACGTGTCCATGGGCGGCCCCCTGCGCAACGACACCAATGTTTTCAATGCCGGCAGCAACTTTTTCGACGATCAGTCGGACGATGTTCCCCAGCGCATCACGCCGTTGCTTTACACCCGGTGGACGGGCCTGTTCCGTTATCGCTATCCCCATCCGCTACTGTGCGGCCCAAACGGCGTCATACGTGTCATGCCGGACCATCCCCACGAAGGCCAATGCAGGACTCCCGGCAAGCTGAGCGGGACGATCAAGGTGCGTGGGTCCGACGTGCCCGAATACCCGCCCGCCGTACCCGGCGGCACTCGGCCAATCCCGGAAATCATCTCTTGGAACAGCGTAGCCTCGGGCCGAACGTCAGGCGGGAAACTATCAACAGTCGCTCAATCATTCGCAGGGATCTGTGCTTATGACGGACATCGATCTCGCGTAGGACGCGTCGTTACAGATTCGACCTGGCACCACTTCGTCAATGTCAATTTGATCGGAATAGACGGCGTGGAACTGCCCGACCGTTGGGCCATCGGGTTCCTCGCATCGGCTGCCGGGCAGGCCGCCTTCGAAGAGATCAAGGCATATTACCGTAACTTGATGTTGTGGCTTAGCCGGCCGGAAACCATTTCATGTCTCAGGACCGGAATATTGGTGACCCTCGCCTTGAAGGATCGCGTTCTCGAATCTGTCCTGACGGCCCGGAGCATTGGGCTGGATCGGCTTTCGCCACGAGTGCTTTCGCTGATCGGCATGCATGCCCGCGATGTTCTGGGCCGATATGCCGGACGTTGCCAGTCTATCCAGCTGGTGATCGACCTCATCGAGGTCGAATGGCGTGAGTTCATCGACCCATGGGTGCCAATCGACCCCGATCCACCAGTGAAGAATCCCGTAAGTGACGAACCCGATGCGATTCCGCTGGTCGATCTCAGTCCCATACTGGACGCCGTATTGGGAGGCGCGCTCGTCGCAGTATCGCGAGAACTGGCTCATGAAGACCCGAAGCGACTGGCTAAGCTGAAGCCCGAAAAAATCTTCGATGTCGCTCGTAAGGGCGCTTCGATCGCGCTGGCAAAGTCGCGGGACGAACTTAGTCGAACATTGGGCGAGGCCCGCTCCTTCACCCAGGCCGACGGACCCAAAAGAACGTCTTAGGCCGCCTTGGCTTTTGAGGGTCACTGGCTCGGCCGGTGGCCCTCAGAATTGGCGCGGCCGGGCTTGACCTCTATCCCGGGCCGATTTGCGTGCTAAGCGTCCACAATGACCGATCAGCCAACCGTCCGCGACAATCCGGAACGCAGCCAGTTCCAGATCGACCTCGGCAACGGCGAGTTCGCCTATGCTAAGTACAACCTGCTGCCGGGCGCGATCCGTTTCTATCATACGGTCGTGCCCGAAAGTCACGGCGGCCAGGGGCTGGGCACAGCGCTCATCAAGGCGGGCTTGGCCGCTGCGCGCGAGCGGGGCCTCAAGGTCATCCCGATCTGCCCCTTCTTCCAGGCTTATCTGAAGAAGCATCCCGACGAGCAGGACATCGTCGATCCAGCTCATCTGAACCTCGTTCAGGACTAGTTCGAGCCTTTCGCCATGCGCCGGTCGACGGCAATTGCGAGTGCTGCAACGGTGGCGAACAACGCGAGCATACCGACAATGGAAAGGCTCAAGGCGCCTAGGGTTTGAGTTCCTGGATTGAGGAACCAATAGGCATACCAGCCGTCCACGGCGCCTCTCGTCAGCGCATAGGCAAGATATAGCGCGGGAAGCAGCAGAGCCCATTTGATATCGCTCCGGCCCAGCGCACCGTGGGGCGTCAGTACCCACATCAGAAAGTAGAGCATCGGCGTCCAATCATGGAGCGCTGCGTCGGCCAGTTTTTGCCATCCACGCGGATTCCACATCGACCGAAGCAACAGCGAATAGACGAAACCGACGGTGACGATGGCCGTCAGCCCGGCAAGGCGGGTCCGGGGACCGGCCAATCCCGATTGGGCTCCAGCGGCAACCAGCGTCGCAACGGCCGCGACGAAGATGTTGGAAATGATCGTGAAATAGCCGACGAACCGCCACGTCCCGAGAGCCGGTCCAAGCTGTTCGATGACAATCGCAAGCTGAAGGGCGAGGCCCAGCCAGCCAACTAGCGCAGTCACCGCCGCGACAATTCGACCCGCATGCATTTCTGCAAGAGTGCATTGTCCGGCGCAAAAGGAAAGGCCTGGACGAACGTGCCGCCCAGGCCACCACGCGTGACGCTGCCTTAACTCGATGACCGAGACTCGCTTACATCGGCCACCAACTAGGGGGCGGACCTTGCGTTGTTAGACGGAAGCCTCGTCCATCGTCGTCAGCTTGGGCTTCGGAATGCCGCTCGCCTGATATTCGGCGGTCAGTTCCTGCTTCCGCGCGGCGAGCTCGGCACCCAGAGCGTCCATGTCGAGGCCGGCTTTGCGTGCTTGGGAGAACAGGCCCTCCATCCGCTTCTCTTCTTCCTCGACATGATGTTCAATCTGCTCCTGCAGTACCTTAACCTTGCTATCGTAAAATTCGTCGCTCGGAGAACCGGCCAGGATTTCCGCGATTAGCACCTTGGCGCCATCATGCTCGACATAGGCTTCCTTGAGCAGGTCATCCTCGACCTTGCCGTCGCACGCCGGATAGAAAATCTCTTCCTCGATCGTCGCATGAACGGACAGCTCGAGGCAAATCTGCTGGGCCAGCTCCTGCTTCTTGCCGTCCGCTCCCGCCTTTTCGAACTGCGCGAACAAATCTTCGACGGTCCGGTGGTCCTGCTTCAACAGCGCGACCGCGTCCTGCTCTTTCGATTCAGCCATATCCTAACTCCTTGAATGGGTTTCTGTTTTAACGGGCAGCAAATGGCACCAGTTCCACTGCCATGCGTATGAGGCTCCAAGAAATTGAATGGAGCGTTTCGAATGGACCTAAAGGGTCTCGGGTATCTGATCTCTTCCGCCAGCGTCGTGTTCCTGGGAGCCGTCGCCTGGCCGGGCCCGGCGGAGCCAGTATGGCATGCGGTTGCCGTCCTGCTTGGGATTGTGCTGGCGATCCTCGGAATGGGCGTGCGCTTCATGTCGCACCAGCAGGATCGAAGGGATATCCACCGGGCGGCCCGGAACCAGCCGCCGGAAGGCTGATTAAATCTCGTCCTCGTTGGCTGCTAGCTCGGCCAGCTCCCGTTTCGCCTCGGCATCGTGGAATTCCGCCAACTGCTCATGCAGGCGCTGCACTGCAGGATCCGAAGATTCTTCGGCCATCTTCCGGCACTGCGCCGCGCGTTCCAGGTGGAAGGCGCGATCACTCTCGGCGCTCATCGGCTCTGCCCCTTGCTCGACGAGCCGCCTGAATAACACGAACGTGGAGAATTGCGGAGTCTTTCAGCCCCGCCGGCCGCGGTCCTTGCGTGCAGCGAGGCCCTCGGGCTCCGGCGCGCGGTGCCCGCCCTTGTCCAGCTCCATCCAGTCGCGGAAATCGAGGCCGTAGAGCATGTCCATGACCTCGAATTCCAGTCCGCCGGGCTGCGACGTATTGCTGTTCCATAGGGCCACGACGCCACTCTTCAGCTGCGGGTCGAACAGGATCAGAGAGCGATAGCCGCTCACCCCGCCACGGTGGCCGATGATGTGGTGCCCCGCATATTCGTAGCTCCGCCAGCCATAGCCATATTGGGCTTCGCCGAGCCGCTCCAGGAACTTGCGCATCCGGCCGCGCTCGCCCGGGGTCTTTACGCGTGGCTGGTGGATGGTTTCCAGCAGTTGCGGGCTAAGCACTTGCGGCATCTCGCCCATCTGGGCCAGCATCCACAGCGACATGTCCTTGATATTGCTGTTGACCCCGCCGGCAGCCGGGACACGGTAATAATTGTCGTTCACTTCCAATGGACGCCGGCCGACCGAATGGGGCCGCGCCCAGCTTTGGGCATGAACCAGCCCGTCAATGGTAAGGCTGGCGGAGCTCATTCCGATCGGGTCGAACAGGTCGCGTTCAACAATGTCCTGGTAGCGCATTCCGCCGACCCGGCTGACCATCTCGCTCGCCGCATCATAGGCGACGTTCTGATAACTCCAGCAAGTGCCGGGCGCGCAGACGCTGTTCAGCGTTGCAAGCGTGCCGCGAAGGAAGGTGACGTCCTGTCCCTCCTCCAGCTTGTTGTCGAAAGCGTTCCGGTAAAGGCCGAGCCGATGGCTGAGCACGTCGCCGACCGTGGCCTTCAGCTCGTTCCTTCCGGGAAGATGCAGCGATGGCGCAACAGCCGCAACCGGCTGGTCGAAGCGTAGCCGGCCGTCCTCGGCGAGCTTGGCGACCATGGTCGAGGCCACGCCCTTCGACACCGAAGCCCAGCGGAACACGGTTTCCGGGGTGACCTTCTCGCCCGAACCTTCAAGCGTTTCCCCGTATCCGCTCAGGAAGGTAATCCGGCCATTCTCGACAATGCCGACCGCCATTCCAACCATCGTCGGTTTTTCGACCATCCGCTTCAGGCGCTCGTCCAGCTGCGCGTAGTTGATGCGGCTACGGCTGGCGGGTTCAACCGTCGCGAGCCGCGAGATAATCTTGGCATTTGCGACCGCCGCAGCGGCTTCCGCATTGGTTTTCGAAGAGTCGCCGAACGGCTGAGCGAGGGCAATTGCCCCGATCGCGAGGGCGAAGACACCCAGCCCGAGCTTAAACTGACGTTCCAATGTGTTACGCGACCTCCCCGGCAACTGCTGTGCCCCTTGGCGCAACAACGCTCAACTCCCCTTGGAATCTCCCTGCGCCAAGCCGAAGCCCTAAAGCGGCGAATGACACCATCTGGTCAGCGCGGCCACTCTCGCTTAAGAGCGGCCCAGCCCGGGGAGAGAGAATGAACTTTTTGCGGACCTTGTTCTGGGTGGTGCTCGCGGTGTCGCTTGCGATCTTTTCCACCCGCAATTGGAGCAACGTGACGCTGAATCTGTGGGGCAGCATTCAGGCCGACGTCAAACTGCCATTCTTGCTCCTCCTGGCGTTCCTGATCGGCTTCCTGCCGACTTACACCTACATGCGCGGCAGGGTCTGGGGCCTGAAACGCAAGCTTGCGCTGGCAGAGCGGCCGGCGGTTCAACCAATTCCTGCGCCGGCCAGTGTTGAGGCAGACGATGAGGCCCCGGCATGACCAGCCCCATCTATGTCGCGATCGACACGCCTGATATGGCAAGGGCGCGGGCCATTGCGGCAGCGGTAAAGCGCCATGCCGGAGGCCTGAAGCTCGGGCTGGAATTCTTCTGCCACAATGGCCGTCACGGCGTGATGGAGCTGGCGGAGCTCGGCCTGCCGATATTCCTCGATCTCAAATTGCATGACATTCCCAACACCGTGGCCAAATCGATCCAGGCGCTCGCGCCGATTACGCCCGCCGTCCTGACCGTCCATGCCGCAGGCGGGCGTGCAATGCTCGAAGACGCAAAGGCCGCCGCTCCGGCGGGAACGAAAGTGGTCGCTGTCACTGTCCTGACCAGCCTGGACGGAGACGACTTGGCTTCGATCGGGGTCAAGTCGGATAACCTTGCGCAGGTCGAGCGTCTCGCCGCTCTCGCCAAGGATGCTGGCCTTGACGGCATCGTCTGCTCTGGCAACGAAGTCTCCGCCGTGCGCAAGAACTGGAAGGACGGCTTCTTTGTCGTTCCCGGCATCCGGCCGGCGAACGCACAGCTCGGCGACCAGAAGCGGGTAATGACCCCTCGCGGCGCAATTGATGCGGGCGCGTCGATCCTCGTAATCGGTCGCCCGGTGACGGGAGCAGCGGATCCCGCCATTGCCCTACGGGAAATAGCCGGAACGCTTTAGGTGGACATCAGCGCGTGGTGGACTTACCTCCCGCGCCGCAATTCATGAGGGTAAGATGAGCTGGCTGAGCAGCGTTCGAAAAGGCATTCAATCGCTGACCAAGCGGCAAAGTGCGGACAACCTCTGGCACAAGTGCAAAAAGTGCGCGTCGATGGTCTTCACCAAGGAGTGGGAGGACAATCAGTATGTCTGCCCGCGGTGCGACCATCACGACCGCATTGGTCCGAACGCCCGGTTCGACAGCCTGTTCGATCGCCAAAAATATGAAGTGCTGGCTAGCCCGGAGGTTCGCGAGGACCCGCTCAAGTTCCGCGATACAAAGCGGTACACGGATCGCATCAAGGCGGCGCGATCCTCAACCGGCGAGCGTGATGCGCTAATCAACGCATTCGGCAAGATCGAAGGCCATCCGGCCGTTGTCGGTGTCCAGGACTTTGCCTTCATGGGTGGTTCGATGGGCATCGCCGTGGGCGCCGCGATCGTTGCGGGCCTTCAGAAGGCAATCTCCAAGAATTGCCCCTACATCCTGTTCACGGCTGCGGGCGGCGCCCGTATGCAGGAAGGGATTCTCTCTCTTATGCAAATGCCCCGGACGACGGTTGCGCTTGCGAAGCTGCGCGAGGCCGGCCTGCCCTATATTGTCGTACTGACCGATCCCACCACCGGCGGCGTGACGGCCAGTTACGCCATGTTGGGGGACGTCCAGATCGCGGAGCCGGGCGCGCTCATCGGTTTCGCCGGACAACGCGTCATCGAACAGACGATTCGGGAGAAGCTTCCGGAAGGATTCCAGCGTGCAGAATATCTGCTTGAGCATGGAATGATCGACATGGTCGTCCATCGCCACGCGCTTAAGGATCGGATCGGTCGATTGATGGGCTATCTTGCTCCGCAGAAGGACAAGAAGGCCGCCTGATGAAGGAAGTGATCCGCTCGGCGGATCCAAGGATCTCCGCATTGATTGCGCGGCAGGCGACCCAAAACCGCGACCGCGATCAGTTGGGGCTCGATCGTATTACGGCATTGCTCGACGCGGTCGGGCGGCCGCAGGATCGGCTTCCGCCCATATTTCACGTCGCCGGCACCAACGGCAAAGGGTCGACATGCGCTTTCCTTCGTGCTGCCCTGGAAGCGGCAGGGAAGAGGGTTCACGCCTTCACCAGTCCGCACCTCGTCCGATACAATGAACGCATTCGTATTGCCGGGAAGCTAATCGAGGACGGCCAACTATCCGAACTGATGAGCCGCGTGCTCGATGCGAACGAAGAGCTCGGCGCAAGTCTGTTCGAAGTGAATACGGCGGTCGCGTTCCTGGCATTCAGCGAAAGCGACGCCGATGCTTGCATTATGGAGG
>Ga0247828_10000266_pt1 | contig 18882 bp, 27 predicted proteins | sample 12C_Control_Day3_FD_192425 | JGI IMG/M metagenome (GOLD analysis project Ga0247828, IMG submission 192425) | Soil microbial communities from agricultural site in Penn Yan, New York, United States - 12C_Control_Day3 | ecosystem: Environmental > Terrestrial > Soil > Agricultural land | place... | reverse complement strand
CGTCATTTTCTCACCCATGTTGATCCATCACTGTAGTAACGACCTCCCGGTCCTGTAATGGTTTTTCCTTTGTATTCTGAAGGATCGATTCCAATATCTACAGGTTCGGAGGTTAGGTCATAGTCAAGCGCAGCGTCTCCTAAAGTATCTGTTTCCTTATTGAACTTTTCCATAACGTCAGGGGGTGGTTTACCCTTATATTTCTTAATAAGTTCTAACTGGTCTTTAGACCTTTCTAGGCCTTGTTCGGCAAATCTTTTCAAGGCTGTTACTTTAGCCTTTTTAAGCCAAGGGGAATCCGAAGCCTTAACAGCGAACTTATTTTGAGCCTCTTTAACCTTATAAGCAGCCAATATTCCACCACCGGGGTTCAAAAGCTTAAATATAGGCTCAATAGTCGTAAAACCAACACTCTCGGCCTCTGCTGCATCCTTAGAAAGTCCTAATGAACCTGAAATCCATCCGGAAACGCCCAGGCTGTCGATCTTTTTGTCCAGCCAATCTAAAGCTTCTATCGTTGATTCGGACTTTTTAACGTCTGCTGTAAGATCTAGATATTTCTGTGCGTTTAACTTAGCTACATCCTTATCAAACTGACCTTCTCCTTCGAACTTCTTAGCTAGCAGTTTAATTGCGTCAGATTTACTTATATCTTGTAAGGCATTTTGTTCTTCTTCTGATAGACCTAACTGTCCAACAATATCCTTTACCGCTGCCTTATCTGCTTCTTTCTCGATCTTTTTATCCTTAATAGCTTCTTCTTTTAATTCGAGCTCCCTAGCTGCTCGGTTCTCTCTAGCCTGAACGATCTTAGTTTGAGCATCCTGAACCCTTTCCTGACGTTCCATCCGCTTTTCTTCATTAGCAGCCTTCTTCTGAGCTAAATTAAAATTCTCAACGCCTACATAGTTCTTAATCGCTGAGTCCTTAGCTTCCCTTCCATACGTATTAGTCCCCATTATAGCCTTTAATACATCCCTAGGGTCAGCGTCATTTCCAAGGCTTTCTATCGACCTTTTTAAGGCCATTTCATCCGATCGTTCCGTGTAGCCCTTAATCAGGTTGTCTACTCCTTTCTCGGCTATAGAGGCCCATGGGTTTTGTTGGTCTCTTTCTTGTATGACTGTTACCATATTTATCCTATTGCTACTTGTGATGCGCCGTTAACTGGTTCTGTGTAAGGGCTATATCCTGGAGTTCCTGGATTAATCATTTGGGGACTTGTGTTGTAGTTGCTATAGGCATCCATTCCGGCTTTAACAAATTTATCGGAGTTATTAGCTATTCCCGACCAAATCCCTGCTGCCGTACTAGGCGCTTTTTGTCCTGGTTGAGTATAAAGGTTCTCTGTCGCACCTTTACCTTGATGGATCCCTAACATTTGTAGGACTGCGTTTGCCCGGTCCCTGTCAGCCTGGTTCTTAGCGTTATACATAAGTTCATCAAGCTTGGATTGAAGGTCTGTCTGGCCTCTTATCTCGGCTCTAAGTTGTCCGGAGCCTAAAGCCTGGTTGCCTGCGTTGTACTTTTCCAGTATCTGCGGTAGGATGTCTTCCGAGTATTTCCTTAATGCCGGATTAGCTACGCCTTGCTGGAATTCGTCCTTATTGAACTTTGGAAAATAGTCCTTTAATGGTCCTTCTCCGGTCTTAATGTAGTCCCTGATAAGGCTGTCTATCTCCTTTTGCTCCGGAGTTTGCGTAGCCAGTTGTTGATTCTTTCCTAATTTTGGTTTGTTACTTTTGTTTATTAAGGAGCTAAGAACTGATCCAGCTGCTGCGATTCCTGCTCCTATGATTACTGGTGCGACCATGTTTACCCCTTAACGTAATTGAGTGTTATATATCCGCTATAGGCCGAGTAGTCCGTGCCTCCAGTGGTTATGACTATGTCTGTACCATTCCTAACTATCCCGATATTGTTCGCTGCTACGGTCACATCCAAGTAAGGCAAAGGTAAGGTGTTGCTAGCCGCTAAAGCTCCATCACTAACACAGGACTCAATAGAAATGACCGTGAAGGCCCCAGAAATGCCCGTAGCGACCGTAATAGACCCTACTGCTGGTAATGATCCAGTAGCAATGGAAATGGTGTAGATAGGCCTTAAATCGATCCAGGTAAAGCCTGTCTGCCGTTCTCTAGTCCAGTAGCTAAGGTCGTCTATGGTCGTGTTTATCGCGTTAGAGACCAAAGTATGCTGGCGTTGGAGCTGGAACTGAAATTGGTTCTTCTGGTTCTGATCCTCGCCTTCGTAGTTCTGCCAAGAGAAGTTAGGTTGGAGCTTCATGTAAAGACCCTCCCTGCTGGTTTGAAGTAAGGACACATAGCATGGATACGTACTGGCTGGTTAGAAATGTCATCAACAAAGTCCTCTGCGTTCTGGTAAATCCTTATCGTGTGGACCTTACCGATTGAGCCTACATAAATCCTTTTCCAAACCTTCGAGTCGGCTATTCCTATTAACTGAATCTTTGTTTCCTGGTAGTAGGTGTCGTAGTCAGGGTCTATCTGGTTGTTAACGTAAAACTGTATCCGGACTGCTGTGTCGTTGTTGGAGCTCATTAAAAGGTCTATATACCCGAACCTGGCCTGTTCCCCCTGTTCTAAGTAAGGATTAAAGTCCTTTGTTACGACGTTCATAAGACAAGGAATCTCAGACCCATCTACTGGACTTGTGATGGAATTTCCTTCCCCAATCTCGTAGACCTTACCAAACTGATCCCCGCCAAGTTCTGCTAAGGAGTTCTTTGTTTGGTTGTAGGAAGACCAGGTAAAGTTCGCGTTATTCCACTTAGTAAAGGTATTTTCCCAGACGTTGTTATTGACCGATTTTCCAGTCCCTAGAACGCTAAAAGGAAACTCATAAACCGCATAAGTACTGTCTAAATAGTTGAATGCTAGGACTGTATCGCTAGCCTTAACCCCGTCTATGCCGTCTTCTGTTGAGTACTGTTTGTAGCAAAGCCAACCTTCTTTGTAGCTATCAAACCTTTCTCCATAGCACTGACCTACAGAAGCCTGGTCTATCGCTGGAAAAGGCTGTTGTTCGTCTATCCTGGCGTTGTTCGTTATATCCGGAATGATTTCATCGACCCGAGTTACGTTAACGCCGTCTGACCCAACAATGGCCGCTAGACCTACAGAAGACCCCCACTTGTCGTAGTTAATTGCTCCGTAGTTAGAGTCGCAGCGCCACATCAAGTTAGTAGGGTCCCATCTGAAAGGACTGAAGGCGTCTGCGGTGTAAGTAAGGTTTCGTTCGGAGGCTGAAAAGCGGACTACTAGATTGGTCGAAATAAGGAAAAAGGTGCAGATCGGATCGGAGGTTGGAGCAGATAAGAACTCCGCTTCGGTCCAGTTGAGAGGTTCGAATATCTTGGACCAACGAGCCATTGATAACTGAGGGATATTATCTACGTACATTGAGAGCATTATTAATCGGTTATTATAGACTACAAAATGAAGGACCTTACTTAAATAAAACGGAGCAACTTGTGTAGTACTAATATCAACCCTTGTATCTAGGTATTTAATAGAACTTCCATCATAGTATCTAGGATCATCTAAGGCGTTGGTCATAAAGGCGTAAGACTGGTAATTTGCTACACTAAAGAAGTTTGATTTATCTCCAGTCCAATAATTCCCGTATACAGCTCCATAGAAGTTCATGGTATAAATAGCAGGAACGACAGCTAGAAAGGTCATTCTCCATGCACCAGTATAGTAGTTTATGTAGTTTGTAGAGGCTGTGTTAAGTTGTAAAATGTCTGACGGAGATTGGTTAACAAGGACTCCAGCTCCGTTATCGATTATTGTAGCTTGAAGGACTCCTAGGTTATCAAAGATCTTAAACATAACCAAATTGCGTTCGTAAGGAGCTCCAGGTAGTGTTTTAATAAAAGGCCCCATAGTTCCGTCGAATCCGGTCTGAGCCACGTCAAGGTTAAGCTGGACTTCGTGAGGGATTTCTTGTATGCCGTAGTTCATTTCTTGGAGTGTAGAAATAGCCGAACCAAGGTCAACGATCTTTCCAGTCCTTCTTGTGTCGAAGATAAGGATTTCCTGGGTGTTGTTGGCCCCTTGATAAGGCTTTATTCCCATTATAGGCTGAACTGACCCTACAAAGGAGTCGTATTCCAGGATCACAGCGTTGTATTGGATCGCTGCTGGAGTCATGTTTACTGGAGGAAGGCTGAATGTGACCGTGATATAGCCTGCTGGTTGGCCGAGTACAGGAACATCCGCTTCGTAGTTAATGGTTCCTACTACTAGACCTGATATGCTGCTTACGTACTCCCCATTTCCGTTATTAGTAAGCGTCTCGACCTGACCTGTTACGGCGTTGACTGTGGCTTTGATGGTCTCTGTGTCTGTTGAAGGAATTGTGCCTAGTGTAGTCGTAAAGACCTGGTTTGCACCGTCCACTACTCCGGTCATTTGTACTACAGACCTATAGCTCATCCTGGAATAAAGGGAATAACCTCCGATCTTTTCAACAACTCCCCGGTAAAGGTGTGCGTTGTTTAAGACCTGAAAGGCGTCCCTAGGGATTAACCAAGGCTCTACGGCCTCGTTAAATCCAGTGCGGAAGTTAGCGATGAGATATGGTTTGTAATCATTCATATAGCAGTACCAATTGCAGTCCAATAGAAGCCTTGATAATTTGCCCCAGAATTCACATAGGAAAATACAAACCCGGAAGAAGTAATATTTGTAACGGCAAAACTAAAGGCTGCTGTTACGAAGTTTCCATCGGCTTTTCTTGGCGTAACATTGACTGTCCTGCAATCTGTAGGAAACGGAGTAGAAAAAGTAACCGTGACCGTGTTTGTTCCTGAAAGGTTGTTCGTTGCTAATCCTGTTTTCAAAAGAACCTTACCTGGTAAGCAAGTTTCGATCTCTCCCGGGGCTGCTGGGACTGAAGGATTACGTCCAGTTATGTCGAATGATCCAGAAGCGTTTTGAAGGGCTATTCCTGCCGTTCCAGTGCCGTTGCTTGGGTATAGTACAGACACAGCCGTTCCTATCCCTGGAGCAGCTATATTAGCCGGAAAAGTAATCTTGTTGTGAGCTCCGGTTAAGACGTCCGTAGTTGAGGCCGAGAAACGATGGTCGAACAATCCCCAAGTGCTTATGTAGTTAAAGTTGTTCTTAATGATCGGCTGGGTCTTTGCAACCGTGTCATTGGCATTAGGTGTATTCTGAGTGTAAGTATAAGTCATTAAACCTCAAAAGGTTGGAATTGATCTTTGGTATAAATAAAGCTCTTCTGTGTCCGAAATAGCTACGTGCTTATATCGTTCGTATTCCGGTAAAGTCTGGTTATATTGGTCTGTTTGGTTGGCGTTCCTAAAAATTGTTAAGGAAGTCGCTAAGGCTATTAAAGGACCTAAGTCGACCCTAAAAGGAACATCGGTGTATACAATGGAGTTTCCGCCTGAAGACCAACCAAGAGCTGCTGGAACCTGGAGAGCCTGGACCTTGATCATGTAGACCTGGTCAGGAACTGGTCGGACTATAAAGAAGTTCGTAGCATCAATAGCTGGTTGTGTCGCAGTCCTTTGTCTTGATGTAGGATAAAAAAGGATTGCTTGAGGTCTATTGGCCTGATAGTTCTGGTAAGTCGCTACAATGGACATGTTAGCAGCAGGCGGTGTAAGGAACTGGAGATTTGTGACCGTTGCAGTTGTGAAATCGACCGTTCCGACCAACAAAGTCCCTGTTACGGAATCAAAGAACCTTCCGCCTGGTGTAGACCTTGCGACCTGAGTTCCATCTGTTACGTATAAACTAGCTTGGGTTATCGGAAAATCACCGCAGCTAAAGGAGAAGGAATTAATCACGCCATCCCCAGAAGCTACAGCAGCCTTAGTAGTTTCTTGGTTAGGGAAGTCTTGATAGAACGTATCTGGATCAATGTACCAGTCAATAGGCCAACCGTCAGCCGTAATAGTAGGATTAACAGTAGCATAGTTGTTGTCGGCCTTATAATGGTCTATTCCGGCTTGGGTATAGAAAGTATCATACGTGTATCCCCAGAAGATTTTAAGCTCCTTAGGCAACACATATTGGTAGTACTGGTTGATTGTGTTGACTATGGACTCATCCGAAAGCATGTTAGTGTCAGGCCTTCCCGTGATCATCCTAATTTCATCGATTATCTGTCTTAAATTCCAACCAGTAGTTAAAGCCATTAAGCAGCCCTCTCGCAAACAAAGTGAGTTTTATAACCTGCAACGTAAGCCTCTGGAAGACCACTAGCACCTTTACGGTATTTTTCGATGTTCTCTCGGCATCCCTCAAGGTTTCGTATGACCTCAATAGGCAACATATATTCCTGTCCGTCTATGAGCTTGTAAGACTTAAATGGATGTGTTTTGCTTGCATAGTGGAACTCTAGAGGATGTCCTGGATCACGTTGATTCCGGAAGATGACCTTTTCAAGTCTTGGAGTTTCTTTGGCGATGACGATCTGGTCTTCTTTAAGTTCTTTAGCGATTTCTTGTATGGACTCATTTGCTGGTCCTGTAAGATGATTCTCTTGTAAGGTCCCTACATCGATTTTTTTAGGTTTTTTAGTAAAAGCCATTTTTATCCTTTGTTAGAAAAAGGGAAGAGTCAGACCCTTCCCTTAATTAGGTTTAGTATCCTGTTGGAGTTTCTAAGAACGCTTCCCAGTACCAGACTTCAGCAGCAGCATTAAACAACGCGCTACCAAGTGTAATTCCAGCAACGCCTTCGTCATCAACTAATCCAGGAGGAGTCTCTGTATTGGAGATAACGTTGATTTGACCACCTGATGTGTAAGTACCAAAGTTAGTCGTATCAACCGCATTCCCGAACGTGTCATAAAGTTGAAACGTAATAGGACCAGTAGTAACTAAGTTCGTAACAATATAACGGTTAGTGTTCAGTTGAGTCATTCCACCAACATTAGAGATCGTTACAGTTGCGCCTTCCACTAGACTATTAACCGCCGAAACAGTTACAACTCCTGGGAGAGCCTTTGTAATAGCCGTAATTGTTGAAGTAGTTGTATCGTAAAGAGCCCCAGTACTGTAAGGAGTGAACCCGTCAGCAGTAATGATTGAAGGAATCGCCCCAGTAGCTGCACGCGTTTGAATTAGAGCACTAGCATCAGCCATCCCAACAAAGTACTTAGCCTCCATTTTGGCGTTAGTTCCGTATCCAGTGTAGTTTGTTAACTGGAACTTGCTAGGCTTAAAACCTAAGTTAATATTCCTTGCTGTTGCAGTTGAAGTAGTGGTAAATGTACCTTTTCTATATTGCATGTTACGCTCCTTGTGTTGATAGAAGTCTAGTGATCCAGTTGTCATTCAACAGACGTGTAGCGAACGGATACTTGTAACCGACCGAACCGCGTTGATTCAATGGATCGCTTGTTCCTGAACTTCCCAAAGGCTTAACAATGAACTCAGCCTCTTTCGAACCAAGCTTAACCACACCGTAGGCCTCTTGACCAAGGATGATACTGTTCCATACTGGAGTTGCTGCACTTGTTGAATATCCGTTAGTTGACAAAAGCCATCTTACGTTGTTCGTTGAACCCCATTCAGCTTCTAAGGCATCCATAGGATTAGGATAGTTGGCCACTGAAAGAAAGTCCGCACAGGCCTCAAGGTCTGTTTGGAGTTCAACAGCCATAAAGCCCCAGTAAGAACTACGTACAGGACTAGTTGCGAAGCGGTTTTCTCCTGGAATTGGCTTAGTCATCAAGCGTGCATTGCCAAGACGAAGAGCTCTAACCGCAGTCTTAATGTCCGCTGTAGTTACCTCTGTAGGGGTTCCGCCATTGTCACCGTGGCTGCAGGATATGCTAGAGGCCGTTGCGACCATCATATTACGGATTAGTGTGTCAATAGTCAATCCTAGCTGCAATGAGAGCACTCTTGTTGACTCATTAAGTACTCTATCCTGTACTGTGAACTGAACTTGGTCTGTAAGAACGACAAAGTTACCGTACCATTTGATCTGGGTAGAGAAGTCAGTAACGCTCAAAGCATCTCCTGGGGGAGTCGTACCATCTTGAATAGGCACAGTAGCAGCCGAAAGCGTTGAGTAGCGACGAAAGATCATCTGGTCACCCGAGTTCAAAGGAATAGTCCTCTTCTGGGCGAACATGTCATAGATGTAGTAAGGACGCGCTAAAGTAAGTAGAAGTCTGTCAAAGTAAGTCCGTACTTCTGGAGGGACTTGTGCTGTAGTTGTTAAAGCCATGTAAACCTTTTAGGTTAGACATTGGCCAAATTTCTCCCGGCTAGTTTCATAAAGTCTTCATCAGACATAGACGCGTAGTAATCGGATTGGCTCAATTGGCCTTTTCCTCCGACCGACGCTAGGGATTGCGGTTTGCTTGCGTTTTGGAGTACTCTCTGTGCGTTCCCGTTGTTGTATGCTGGGGGAGGTTGTTGCGCGACAGATTGACTTGCCCGTGCGTTTAATTCCGCTAAAAGGTATGCTGCTTCGTATGGATTAGAAACATTCTGGATCATTTCGGCAAATATCGGGTTTTGATTAGTAAGAGTCGGTACGTGTTGAGTAACCATTTGATTCCAATCCTGACGGTTAGCCTTTGTCTGGACGGCAGCGAGGGCGTCTTTGAACTCTTCCCGGAGCTTGACGTTTTCCTGCCGAACCGTTTCAAAAGCCTTTCGGACATCGTTGGAATCGTCCCAATCTAAGGCTGAGTAAGCATCTTGTTTAGACTCTTGAGGAGCTGCTGGAGCTTTGGAATAGGCTTCTGCTTGGCCTTTCCAATATTCCCTTTCCTCTTTCATCTTACTGACCTCATCACGTAAGGCCTTGAAATTGAGTTCTTTGTCTGAAATTTTTCCTAGATCGGCTTCATCTGGAGTAGGTTTAAAGCCCGTATTTAGTGGATCTTCGACGACTTGATCCTGCATTACGTCTAAGTATGAGTTATATTGTGCATTGCTAGTCTCAGGGAATAACTCACCCCCTGGTCTCATGTCATAATCTTCCATTCAATTCCTTTTGGTCCCGGCGATAGACCTTTTACGCCCTTTTTTAAGCCAGTATGATCGACTTGGATCTCTTGGCCGCATCAGCTAAACTCGGTGTGAAATCAACAACCTTCTTCGATAACTCCGCTTCGCTCAATGGAACGTCAGGAGGTAAAGAAAGCTCTGTATCAACCGTTAATTGTTTGTTCTCGTGACTCCAGTGAAAGACCAATATCCCAACCATCGCAGTTGGAGGCTTCTGGGTAATAACGTTCCAACCTGCAACAATCGCATGCTTATGGACTACATGAGGCTTAGCTGCATACAAAATCCAAAAGTCCCTCTTCAGTTCTTTAGAATATTTGTTAGCCAAGTCATTAGCGGCAGTCCAGCAATCCAACGCCATAGGTTCCCTTGTCTCTCCCATCTCCTGCATTCCGGAGTGCCTTTTTTGGCCTACTAAAGTCGTTTCCATACTTAAGCCCAGTTGTAGTTTCTGAACTGAGAATGAGCCTTAGTTGAGTCACCAGAGACCCCGTTCTTGCTGGCCATTCCATACGCCTCATCCATAGCGTCAGACTTCATTTCGAAGACTCCGTTCCATGTGTCGGCTACAGTCTTTGGTGTCATTTCTGATTGATGACTAACCATCGGCTGACGTTCATTGTCCTGTTCTAAGGACTCGAATCCACCCATTTTGTTCATGCTATTTCCCCTTTGGTTTTAGCTTTTGTTTAATACTTGCTGGCGTTTGTGCTCCGTCGGCCTTTTTAAGAGCACTCCGGGCTTTCTCCAATGCTGAGGTCTTTTTCTTTTTATCCATAACCAGGTCCTTCTGTTCCGTATTTAGCTCTAGGTTGCATAGTTTCGTTAAATGCCCTAGGATTCTCATAAACAGGCTTTCCTGGCGTTACACCCTGCCACTGCTCCCAGTACTCATGTTGTGACCTTTCCGCAGCCAAGACCCTCTGCAATTCGTTCTTTGGCCTTTCTTCGCCATTCGTTGTATAGGAGCGCTGTTTGTAGTCCCCATTCAGTTGTTCTTTGGCCCATTGTCCCGGCAAAGGATGAAAGGTTTGGTTGTAAGGATTCGTCTGACCCGGTTGGTCTTTCAAGGTGCTCATCGGTGCATTCTTGGTCATTGTTCGTTCCCATGTTGATACCCATAAGCCTCCTGGTGTTGCTTTCGCTCATTGGCCAACGCAAATTGTAAATCGCTCAATACCGGACCAACCGACCCTTGTTTTAAGGAGTGAACAGGACCACCGATTATCTTCTGGTGCTGACCGCTTAAGCCTTGAAATAGATCTGTATCCATTTTAATCCTTAGTAATAATTGTCCGACCAAGCTTTATCCCCTAGTCGGTCTCGATCCACGTTTAAGGCTTCACTAAACTTGTTCAAAACTCTTTCTTTCTGCCATTTCAACCAAGCATTTTCGACCTGTTCTAAGGCTGATCGGAGGTTATTCAACTGGTTAGGAAGGTTGTTTTGGGCAAAGGCACTAAGTTGAGAGATTTTTTCCTCTACAACCGCCCTCATTTCTATAGCCACTTGTCTGTCTTTAAGGTCTGCCTCTAAAAGGTCTATTTCAATCTTCATTAAGGTCTCCCTGAAAATTGGATTCCTCTTGTATAGTCGATCATCTGCCCTGCAATCATCTCGAACTTTCTTTCAGACCGCATGCAATTGACCTCGTATTCTAAGTATTCCCGTGAGTGAGGCTGCATTCCTACCACGTCCAATTGCTGGCACATACTAGGCTGTAATTCGTCCATTTCGTATTGGTTAAGTCCGTACATAGTTAATCCTTTTTTATTCCTTAACTGCTGGCTGTGGCACGACCGTATCAGCCGTTTTAAGCCTTTGTTCCTCTTCAACACCTCGAATGATGTCTAAGATCTTCTGGCCATGATCGATATCCATTCCCCGTTGTTTAAGCTCCATCTCCTGGAATTCCTTGCCTGCTCGGACAATATCCAGTACACTTCTAGCCCTTTCTTCTTGCGCTGCGGCCAACCTTTCTTCGGACAACGCGGCATCATACTTAATCCTGCTAAGCCGCTCCTGACCAAGAGCAATATCCCCAAAGGCCTTCGCTTCCAGTAGTTCGTTGACCTGCTTCTTGTCCTCCATCTCCTGGCGTTTCTCCTCCATGGCCTGCTTCTGTTGCTGCTCCATGCGTTCCAGGAATTTCTTGTCGATCGGGTAAGGACTTAAAGACCAGAGCATGTCGTCCGGAACTGCGACCCCTCCGGCCTTCATACTCCAGGCCTGCATAAAGGCTTGTTGTTTCTGATTGTCGGTCATTACGGCTTCAATAATGTCAATATCGTACTCCAGGAAAGTCCCGTTATAGAACTCCGGCGTAGGGCGTTGTTTGATCAGTCTTTCGACCTTCTCTGGAGTGAATTTCTGGATCATTTTAAGGACTTTCTTACTTAGTAGGTACTGGGCCTCTCTAAAGTTATCCATGATCGGACCAAGCTGCATCACGGCCATGCTCTGCTTCATCTTAAACAACATAGCGGACATTCTATCGGTCTGATCGGAACCTAAGGAGCCTAGGTCTACAAAGTCCTTAATATCGGCATCGAAGGATTCCTGGAGTGCAAACAAGCTCTCCGGAATATTTGGTGGGTTGATCTTTTCTATGTCCCCCATGTCGGCATTCGGGTTAAGGAAAATTACCTTACCTTGGCCTGTCTGGAATAAGGACTTAGGATTTGAGACTGCGCCTGACTTGGCCTTCCATCCTGTTGAAAGCTGGGAGTCCATTATATCTAGGAGCTTGGATTTACGTTGGTTATATTCTTCTTGGCTTGAGTTTAGAAGTCTTTGAAGACCTTGCCACTTCCATTGAGCTAAGTCGTATGAAGGATCGTAAACGGAAAAGAAAGGAACCATTGGATATTCCCCGATTCCCCAAGGATCTTCACCGGAATAAAGCAACTGATTTTCGACAATCACATTAAAGTCCACGATCTTGTTGTAGCCTTCAATCACAGCCAAGTTCGGGAACATTCTCTGGAGTAATGACAATCTTCGGGCATCTCCCTTCCAAGGCCTTTGTTCTCCTGTGACCTTGTCAACAAGTACTTGGCCTTTCTTATATCGCTGTTTCCAGTACTCGTTATAGGCTAACAGCTCTTGTAGACCCCATTGGCGTGCATAAGGCTCGTAACTGAATTTTTCGTCTCTGTTTCCGTATCCCATAGCGTCGATTTGTCTTTCGCATCCAGGAACCATGGACTTAATTGCGTCCTTGCTCATGTACTTTCGTCTGGCCATAAAGGTGCAGTCTTCCATGTCTAAACGCGTTGCAAATGGATCCCAGATTACGTCATTCCAGTTGTCAAGGTGAAATTCTATTCGGCCATTAACGTAATCCTGGCGATAGTCAATCCAAGGAGATACCCAAGAGACTCCCGATACCAGGCTGTTGTGCCGAGCTTTTTGCATGACACGGTACCCTTTTGGGGCCATTTGTGTCCGGAGTAGCTCTGTGAGTTGTTCGGCGGTCTGAGGATTGGAATTTTCTCTTGGTATCACGACGCTTTGCATCTCGTTAGCACTCATGTACCCCGAGACCATGTTGATCGTTTTTCTGGACTTGTTGAATGTTAAGGCGTTTCTTCGTTCATCATTAAGGAATTTCAGCTGTTCCGGACTCCATTGATTGCCAAGATAGTAACTGACATCCGTGTATTGTTGAGCAAAAAGAGGGTTAAGGATCATCCATGCGCGGTTGTAGTCCTGAGTAAAGTCTGAAACAATGTCGTAGTCTGTAGCCATTTACCCCCAAAAAACGTCTTTAAATCTATACCTAGAAGTAAAGTGTTTTTTTTATTTAGGAGATAGATGGAAAAGAAGTAAAAGGATAGCTTGACAAGTTTTTTTAGGAAGAGTAATGTGTGAGAAAAAAACAAAGGCCCAAGTCCGGCAAAGACTGGGCCTTAAAAGTAACATCACTGCGTCTAAACAGGGATACCATAGAAAATCCAAATTCTATCCTTATTCTATGGCATTCCTTGAATTTGCGCAAGCATAAAATTTAAGGAGTTTCACATGTCCGCAATTTTAGCCTCTTCTGATAACGCCGGATCAACAATTCAAAGATGTCCGCACGATCAACAAAATCCTTATACCATGATTCATAATGGCTTAATTCGGGATGGATCTATTTCTCCGGATTGTCGCTGGCTTTTAATCTATCTTCTTTCAAATTCCGGTAATTGGGTCATTAGCGTCGCACAAATTATCAATCACCTTAAACCTCACATGGCCAAGCAAAAAGTTTATAATATTGTAAACGAAGCTATTGAGTCTGGGTATATGAAAAGGGAGACAATCAGGGAAGGGAATCGTGTGAAAAAAATACAATATTACGTAAGCGAAACACCTAAATTCAAAAAATGTTTTCTACTTCCCACTTTTGAGGAAGAAGAGGCTCGGGTACAAGAAAATGCGGACAATAAGAAAGAACAAAAAAACAAGAAAGAACAAGGATTAATAATATCATCATCATCCAAACCTTCTTCTTCAACGAAAGACCCAGGGAAAGTCGAAACAATTGATGATGCCTCCGGCGGTGATGATTTAAATAAACCTCTTTTTTCTTCTTCTCAAGGAGCAGCAGATTCTAGCGATATTGTAGTAACCAAGACTAACGGACAGGAGTTAAGGGTGACCCAATCTGAGGTCTTCCAGTTTTTTCTTAACCATCCTAAATACTCGACCGAAGAAATTCAAGAAGCTATAAGGCGTTTCCGTGAGCTAGACTCTCGTAAGGTAAACAACGTCCTTGGGTACTTAATTAAGATCTGCGAAACTATTAAGAAAGAAGGACTTAAACCTAACCGAAAAAAGAACAAGACAGAAACCCCTCGACCAGATTATAGTAAGATTCCCCCTTGTGGTCCTCCTGTTAAGCTAGTAGAAATAGGAATGGAAGCTTACGAAAAATACATGGAAAACGAAAGAAAAAAACGTGAGAAGGGCTATTTATGAATACGATTGGTGGATTTTGTTTTGGCGAACATTACAAAGATGCACATATGGCTAAGATCAAACAAGAAAACAGTATCGCAGAAAAAATGTTAAACTGGATGATTAACCCTTTCAACATCATGTATTTTTGCGGAAACGTTGGAAATGGGAAGACCTACTTTGCTGCATCGTGGTACAACTTGCTAAGGGAAACTAAAAAAAATGTTAGGGTATTTACAGATCAAACATTTTTTTCCCATCTTATGACCTGTATGAGCAACGGAACTGACCCTTTGTGGGAGCTTTCTAGGATTTGCGAATGTGATTATTTTATTTTAGACGATCTAGGGTCTTGTAAATTATCAGACTGGAAAGCCGAAATCCTTTTAGAGTTTATTAATCTAAGAGGATCGAATAATAAACCAACATTAATTACTTCAAATCTTACTAAAGAGGATATGAGAAAGGAACATCACCCTAGATTGGTATCAAGACTTTTCTCAACTAAAAACGCCTATTTAGAAGTGAACGGACCTGACAGGAGATTATGTGACTATGAATAACCAAGACCTTAAAGAAGAAGTTGATTATCTTTTTAGCCTAGTAGACACCTTACAATCCAGGCTATCTAGACTCGCATCCCCCAACGAGCCCGCATCTGCTCATACTGAACGTCATCAATCCCTGCATCAGGCCGGAAGTCAGACTCAGTTATGGCCAGCATCCGAAAGGCATCCGCACCGTGAGACGACCAATCATGAAAGGGCTTGTCCCCATACACACGATACTTCTCGTTGTAGGTCTTCCGATAATTCTCAAGACATTTTATCCCGAGTTCGCATCGACTTTCATCAAACCAGCACCTTGAGAGGATCATACGTACAGCTTCTATGCCAGATTCTAAGCTCAGTTTTGGCGCAACACGGAAGTTCAGGCCTAAGCGCCGAGCTGTTTCAAGTCTTGTCTTCCCTGTCGTCAACTCCCTTGCTTGAATGTCATGTGGAGCAACGTGGAGATCGTATAAGCATCCAGTTTCTCTCCGAAAATCATCCAGCACCCGTGCATAGTGAGCTAGCCCTTCACCGGAATTTTCGTAGTAATGGATCAAATGGATCTCCTTATTGATGAACTGTGCAAAGAATATAGCCGTACTATCCCCAATTCCTAAGTCCCAGTAAGTCCTAACAGGGACTGCTGGGTCAAACGGAACTGAACCTATTTGGCCTTTCTTACGGAGCTTTTCGATTTCTTTGCCATAGTAAGATCCTTCTTGACCTCGGTTGAAATTGCAATAGAACTCCTGCTGGATCATGTCTTCCGGCATTCCTTTCCTTCTTTCGGTCTCTACTTGTTCCGAAGTAAGGACATTGGTTTCCTTGACCGTCAGAACTTCAAAAAACCAGTCTTCCGGATAACGTCTTGCAATCTCCGCCAACTCCCAGCCATGGTTCTTACCGCGAGGAGTGTAGATAAACGCACACCAACCGCCATTAGCCGCAAGAATAGGCTTTACAAACTCATAGGCCATTGGATCCATCAAAGACCATTCGCTAAAGACAACACCCCTTGGATTCGTTCCCATAATAGCATCGTAACTATCGGCGCCAATCAACTGGATCAAAGAAAGACCTTTAGCCCCCTTAATCCAGACCTTCATCTCCGTGTTGTTCGGATTGCCGTCAATAATCTCCTTAGGAATGTAGTCCAGCATTCTTTTACCGTCATTAGTCATACCATCCCAGATAACCCTTTTGGCCTGAGAGAATGTCGGCAAGAAGTAGTAGTAAGTACCAGGCTCCATATAGGCACGCTTGATCATGTAGTTCCACATAGTCGTATCTTTTCCGCCACGTCGATGAACAAGCCAACAAGCGTTTCTACAACCTTCGTCTAATGCTTTAAGGACTTTCAGTTGATAAGGTCTAGGCGTGTATCCGTAAGGAATTGTTAAGGTAGTCATAAGCCTCTTGAGTAAAGTGTTTTAGCTCAAGGACTGTACAGTAAGGATTGGCTACTAGACGTACATGAAAGGAGGTAAATTGAGCGGAGCAAGGTCTATAATTTTTTTGTCTTTGACTGGGAAAGGGTTGTTTGTGTTCCATTTATTGACCAGTTTCTCGACCTTAAAACAGATATGATTAAGGTCTGTTTTTTGGGTCTTTCGGATATTGACATATGGACTTTCAGGCTGCATTAAACAAAGACCATTCAAGCATTTGATCTTCCATTGCCAAGTCTCGTTAGAGTAAGGAAGACTTACTTTAGGAGTTTCCCTGCACCAAGGACATGGTTTTATATATAGTTCTAGTTTCATATCACCCTCCATAGATTAGAAGGCTTTATCTCGTCCGTATAAGCTCCATTACTGTTAAGCCATCTAAGACCGAAATATGATCTTTTCCGGAATCTAGGATAGCTGTCGTTTTCACAGTCCTTTACCATAACCAAAGTCCTTTTAGGAGGTAATTTATCCTTACAGCTAATCCATTCTTCTTCCTGGATTAAAAATTTTCTTATCAAATATTGTAATGTGTCTAACCTGGTTTTAGCGACCAATTTACCAATGTCGTTATATTGACAACAGCCTAAATCGACGTAGTTCTTTATAAATAAAGCCTCTTCTTCATTGTAAATTTTTTCTAACTCTTTTATGATATTCATGTTATTTTCCCTCCGGAACTGCAATTATTTTAGGTTTAAGGTATAGATATTCCAACTTGGTCATTCCAGGGAAATGTTTCTTAGCTAATTCGTACTCATAACTATCTCTAACGTAACACAAAATTATGACAACAGAGATTATAAACACGATCCATATAATACATAAAAAATCATCTCGGTCCATGCTAATCCTTATATGGGTCAAATTCGTTTTTAGATGCCATGCAGGCTCCAATCGGTGTTAACCTGTGTAAGACCTTAATAGTTTTGTTGTGAGCTTCTAAGACTGATTCTATGCGTTTATAGGCCATTGGGATTCATCAAGGTCTCCACCCCTAAGCTCTACATTGGCCTTTTTCATCCAGGATTCATGGTCTACTGGGTTTACAAGGCCAGGACGGATGCAATTTCCTCGTTTATCGAACTTTCCTTATATACTACCATGATTAATCCTTTTCCGTACATGACTCTGGGTTATATAAATGGTCTAACAGTTCTTTAATATCATACATCTGAAGACCTAATGGATCGCCTTTCTTTTCCAACCTTTTTAACTCATCGACAATCCCCTGACAATGAGCCTTAATTAATTTTTTAGACTCTTCAGAAGGTTCAAACCAACACATACAGGGCATATATAATCCTTTGTTCGAGCTATGTAGGAATCGAACCTACGCCTGGTCTTAGACAGAGACCTATGCTTCCATTACACCAATAACCCATAAAAACCCCGGTAAGGGACTCGAACCCTCATCTTTTAATCGAATAAACGTTATCACCATTCTACTAGCCGGGATAGGGTGTAAGCCTAAGAGGATGATGGATTTGCACCAACGAAGCCGAAGCGAGAGGTTTGCAATCTCCCGGGTTTGTCTACTTCCCTAATCCTCTATGTCTAGGAGCTTTTTTACGCCTGTGCTCCACGAGTTCAACAGGCCCATTTCTGGTTATAGTTCCATAGAAAGCCTTTCGGCTGATTAATTTCCCAATCCCAGCCTAAGACGTTATCTATAAGTAAAGCCTTTCGGCCGAATCAGTTAGTCCCAACGCAGGACTTGGTATTACCGTAATAGAAAGCCTTGTGAAGGACTCGAACCTTCCACAACCTGGTTAACAGCCAGGAGCTCTACCCTATGAGCTAACAAGGCAAAATAGGGCCTTCAGACTAAAAGGCCCTAAACGTTAAAAAGATCTTCTAGCTAAGGAGGTATCTTTATTAAACGTAATGCCTGGTGAAGGAATCGAACCTTCTCTCTCTGCTTATTTCACAGATGGTCTGCCACTAACCTAACCAGACTAAAAGGGCCTAACAATGATAAGCCCCGAATCAGTAACCTCGAAAGGCACGGTAATTGATCTTTCAAATCGTGAACAGAGAGGGACTTGAACCCCCGCGCTGCATGAAAAACGCACCAGATCACCAAGCATCCCCAATGATCGCGTCTCATCCCGGCTCTACCAACTGAGCTACCTGTCCTTAAATCAATCTATTGGCTTTATAACTAACCTTCCTGGATAATGTATTGGATTCTTACTATTATCTAGGTACAGTTTCCCATCTCTAACCTCTGTTACTTCCAACACCTCGAGATGGCCTTCCCAACCGCGCATACTCCTAATAACCTTGTGCCCAACCTTAATTTCCCGGCCAAGTAAGTCCTTTAATTCCGAACTTTCCTGTCTTTTCCAATCTTCATCTGACATTTTATTTTCTCCGAGCCGATTTATCTCTAACCAACTCTTTATAACCATCATTAGGACTATCCCAAATATCTCCGCCCATCTTCCGATAAGCCCTTCCATTTGGTACATCTTCCATAGATCTTAAAGCCCGATTACAAGACCGTTTCCAGTCCTTTTGCTTAATATCCTGGGAATATCCGTAAGGTTCTCTATAAGATCTGCTCATAACCCTATAGCTCCTATTCTCCGATGTAAGTCCTTATACTCGATCTTGGCCCTAGCAAAGGTCCCAGAGTAACTATCGATTATCTTAGACATTACCATAACCACTTTGATCAACCTGACATTGACCACATTTTCTTTTCCGACTTCCTCTTCAACCCAATCATATCCTTCCTCAACATTAAACATCTCAAGTAAAGGTATTAGGTCTTGTATGAATTTAACCTGGTGATCCATTGTCCAAATCTCCAGAAATCCTTCAATCTGTTCTTCTAAGGTCTTTTTAGCCATTGACGATTCCTAAAATATCTTGGTCCAGGATTAATAAATGATCTTCATCGTTC
>Ga0247828_10000258_pt1 | contig 19068 bp, 18 predicted proteins | sample 12C_Control_Day3_FD_192425 | JGI IMG/M metagenome (GOLD analysis project Ga0247828, IMG submission 192425) | Soil microbial communities from agricultural site in Penn Yan, New York, United States - 12C_Control_Day3 | ecosystem: Environmental > Terrestrial > Soil > Agricultural land | place... | reverse complement strand
GGCAATATCTGCGGCGAAGCTGAAATCTGGGGCCGCTGCGCGCCCCATCGCGACACAAGGCCGCTCCTACAAGGGAACGTGCCAGGCATAGCAAGATCGTTCAAGCCATCCCCCGCCCCGTCTGGCATGCTGGCCTACCACCTACACGCACTGTAGCCACCATGCCCCACATCGCCCGCCAAGCCTTTCTCCACGGCGCCATCGCCATTCTCCCGTTGTCCCTGGCCGTTGCCCCCTGGGGCCTGCTGGCCGGCTCCATGGCCATCGAAGCCAACCTCAGCGCCTGGCAGGGGCAAGGGCTGTCGGCCATCGTCTTCGCCGGTGCCGCGCAACTGGTGGCCATCGGCATGCTCAAGGGCGGCGCCAACCTGGCGTCGATCCTGCTGACCACCCTGCTGTTGACCTCGCAGCACCTGCTGTATGGCCTGACAATGCGCCCGGTGCTGTCCAGCCAGCCGCTGCGCTGGCGACTGGGCCTGGGCTTCCTGCTGACCGACGAGTTCTTCGCCCTGACCAGTCAGTACGACCAGCAGCAGTTCAACCGCTGGTACGCCTTGGGCGTGGGCCTGACCTTCTACGTCGCCTGGAACCTGTTCACCCTGGCCGGTATCCTGCTGGGGCAGAACATTCCGCACCTGGACCAGCTCGGCCTGGACTTCTCCATCGTCGCCACCTTCGTCGCCCTGATCGCGCCACTGGTGCGCAACCTGGCCACGCTGGTGTGCGTGGCGGTGTCGCTGTTCTGTTCGGTGCTGTTCAGCTACTGGCACTGGGAAACCGCCCTGGTGGCCGCAGGCCTGCTGGGCATGAGCGCCGGTTTCATCTGCCAGAAATTCGCCGGAGCCCGCGCATGACCTGGATCCTTATTTTCGCCATGGGCGCCATCGTGTTCCTCAACCGCTATGCGTTCCTGGAGCCGCGCCTGCCCTTGCGCCTGAGCTCCAACGCACGGCAATTCCTCGGTTTTGCCGTGCCGGGCATGCTCACCGCTATCTGCGGCCCGATCATCTTCATGCCCGAGCACCAGCTGAACCTGAGCCTGCTCAACCCCTACCTGCTGGGCTCGCTGGTGGCCATTGCCCTGGTGCTGTTGACCCGCAGCGTGCTGCTGAGCATGCTGGTGAGCATGTTGATCTTCTTCCTCCTGCGCAGCTGGCTGGCATGAGCACGCCCCTGCGCGAGCAGACACACCTCTGGCAGGCGCCGGCACTGGGCGACGTCGAGATGCTGCACGCGCGCTATTTCCAGCAGCGTTTCGCCCCGCATGTGCATGAAGGCTATGTCTTCACCGTGATCGAGTCGGGCGCACAGCGCTTCTGGCATCGCGGCAGCGAGCACCTGGCGCCGGTCGGCAGCATGGTGCTGATCAACCCCGACGAGCTGCATACCGGTGCCACCGCCCACGAAGCGGGCTGGCGCTACCGTGGGTTCTACCCGGAACATGAACGGGTAACCGGGGTGCTCGACGAACTGGAACTGGGCCGCCACGGCATGCCCAGCTTCAAGGACAGCGTGATCCACGACCCGGCCTTGGCGATTGCCTTCAGCCAGTTGCACCAACTGTCCGAAGCCGGCGCCAGTGCCCTGCAGCAGCAGACCGCCTGGCGCCAGGCGGTGCTGGCCCTGGTGCAACGGCACGGGCAATGCGCCGAACCCGCCGCCCCCGGGCACGAGCCGCTGGCAGTGGCCCGCGCCCGTGAGCTGCTGGAAAGCCAGCTGGCCGACCCGCCCTCGCTCGAAGCTCTGGCGGCGGCGGTCAACCTGTCGCCGTTCCATTTCGCCCGGGTGTTCCGCCAAGCCACTGGCCTGCCGCCACATGCCTGGCTCAAGCAGCGGCGCCTGGCCCGTGCGCGGGAAATGCTCAAGCGTGGGTGGGCTGCCTCGGAGGTGGCGTTCGACCTGGGCTTTGCCGACCAGAGCCATTTGAGCCGGCAGTTCAAGCAGGCCTACGGGGTAACGCCAGGGGCCTATCGCAGCGCCTGCCTGCAAGGCTGAGCTGCGACAACCGGCCTCGGGCAGGTCGGCCAGCCACTGCTACACTGACAAGGCTGAATGGAGGATCCTGCCATGTCCGAAAGAGAGCTCACCACCCTCCTGTCGCTGATGAACCAGCGCCAGGCCTGCCTGAGCAGTGCCTGCAAGGAGATAGCCGACTGGATCGACCGGCAGGGCGACGTGCCCGCCGCCGGCAAGATCCGCGCAAGTCTCAAGGCCCTGGAGGCCGATGAGGCCCAGGTCCGCAAGACCTTGACCTCGCTGACCCTCGACAGGCCGCTGCCCAAGTTTCGCAGCTGATTGAACCGGGGGCTGCCTGGCAGCCCATCGCGACACAAGGCCGCTCCCACAGGGGATAAGCGTTCTCCTGTGGGAGCGGCCTTGTGTCGCGATGGGGCGCAAAGCGCCCCCAAAGGGTTCAGCCTGATCAGTGCTTCATGTGCATGTGATCATGCCCAGCGCCCGCCTCGGCGTTGAGCGCACGCACTTCGGCCTGCACATCCAGGGTTTCCTTGGCCCCCTTGGCATCTTCGATGGTCAGGGTCAGTGGCACTTTCTCGCCTTCTTTCACCTGATTGTTCAGGCCCATCAGCATCACGTGCAGGCTGTTCGGGTCGAGGGTCACCGCCTGGCCGGCCGGTAGCTCGACCGCCTTGACCTCACGCATGCCCATCACGTCGCCGTTCATGGTCATCTCGTGCACCTGCACGGTCTTGGCCACAGGCGAAGCCACGCCCACCAGCTTGCTGTCGCTGCTGGCGGTCAGGGTCATGAAGGCGCCGGTGGACTGCTGGTGCGGCACAGTCGCACGGACCCAGGCGTCGCTCACGGTGGTCTGGGCCAGGGCCGGCAGCGCCAGGCCCAACAGGGCCAGGGCAGCCAGGCCTTGCTTGATCGGTTGCATCGACATTCAGCAGATCTCCATCAGGGTGACCAAGTCTTCGGCGCATTCCTGGGCGGTCAGGGAATGGCCCAGGCTCAGGCGCAGGGTGCCACGCGTATCGTAGACGTAGCTGGTGGACGAGTGAGAGACGGTATAAGTGTCACCGGCCGGGACTTTCTCGTAGAACACCTTGAATTCCTTGGCCACCGCGGCGATTTCCTCGGGGGTGCCGGTCAGCGCGGTGAACGATGGGTCGAACGCCTTGACGTAGGCATCGAGCACTTCGGGGGTGTCGCGCTCCGGGTCCAGGGTAATCAACACCACCTGGAACAGGTCGCGATCGCGGCCGCGCAGCAGCTTGCGGATTTGCGCAGCGCGCGCCAGGGTGGTCGGGCAAACCGCCGGGCACTGGGTGAAGCCGAAGAAGATCATCGGCATGCTGCCGTAGAAGCTCGACAGGGTGCGCACGTTACCCTGGGTGTCCTTGAGGCTGAACTTGCGCCCAAGGATTTCATTGCTCATGTTCTTGCCGTACTTGAACTCGAGCCCCCGGGCCGGGCTGCAGCCTGCCAGCAGGCCAAGCCCGAGAACGCCCATCCCGGCGACAACTGCGCGCCGGGTATATAGATCATTCATGAAACCATCCTTTACAGGGAAGGTGCCGGCCCTCGGGACGGGCCGGTCGAAAAACGGGGGCATTCTGGCACGGCACCCTGAGGGGTTCTACCCGACGAAGGCGAGGATCGGCTGCAGCCCTTTGAATACGGGCTGCGGCCTGTTGTCGCAGGGGTTGAAACAGTAACACTTTGTTGCTAAGGAAGTGGGTTCAATGCGATCCCTGCAGGAGCGGCCTTGTGTCGCGAAAGGGCCGCGAGGCGGCCCCGGCAATACCAGCTTCGCCGCCAATATCCCGGGGCTGCTCCGCAGCCCTTTCGCGACGCAAGGCCGCTCCTACACATGACAGAGCGCGTCAGCCTCAGTAGTAGGCGTTCTCTTTCTGGCTGTGGTCAGTCACGTCACGCACGCCCTTCAGCTCGGGAATACGCTCGAGCAGGGTGCGCTCGATGCCTTCCTTCAGGGTCACATCGGCCTGGCCGCAACCCTGGCAACCACCACCGAACTGCAGCACGGCAATGCCGTCGTCGACCACATCCACCAGGCTCACCTGGCCGCCGTGGCTGGCCAGGCCGGGGTTGATCTCGGTCTGCAGGTAGTAGTTGATGCGCTCGTTGATCGGGCTGTCTTCGTTGACCATCGGTACCTTGGCGTTCGGCGCCTTGATGGTCAGCTGGCCACCCATGCGGTCGGTGGCATAGTCGACCAGCGCGTCTTCCAGGAACGGCACGCTGACCGCGTCCAGGTAAGCGGTGAAGCTCTTCAGACCCACGGCGGTGTCGTCAGGCTTCTCTTCGCCCGGCTTGCAGTAGGCGATGCAGGTTTCGGCGTACTGGGTGCCCGGCTGGGTGATGAAAATGCGAATGCCGATGCCAGGCGTGTTCTGCTTGGAAAGCAGATCGGCCAGGTAGTCATGGGCGGCGTCGGTAATGGTTATAGCGCTCATGTAGGTTCCTCACAGACTTGCGGCCAAGTGTACGCCAACCCGGCCTTCGAACAAAGTCCTAGTATTTGACTCGGGAAAGCGCATATTCAGGGGCTCGCCCCCGTGGCGCCGCCAGCCAGGCCTGCATGCGCCGGTAAAGGCCGCGCTCGAGCCACTGGTAGCTGAACCACGACATTAGTCCAATGGACGGCACGCACAGGGCAAACACCAGGTACGGGTTCAACTGCAGGCGCTGGCTGGCGAACCAACCGGCATACAGCACCAGCACATGAACCAGGTACACCGAATACGAACAGTCGCCCAGCGCCTTGAGCAGCCGGTTGCCACGGAACACCGGCTCCAGGGCAACGAAGGCCAGCACGATCATTGCGCTCGGCACGCCCCAGTGCAGCAAGCGCCGGGAAGCGTCCAGGTGGTAGATGGCAAGGCCCGCCGCCGCCAGCAGCACCAACGGCAGCCAGCGGCCCTGCTGGATCAGCCCGCGCCGGTGCAACACGCCCAGGCCGATGCCGAGCAGGAATTCGTAGATGATGTCGTTGCTGTAGAAGCGGCTGAGCACGCCCAGCCGGCCCAGTATCTCGCTGGCCAGCAGCAGCACGGCGGTGACCAGCAGCTGGTGATGACGCTGGCGCACCAGGAAAGCAAGGCCGAACAGCAGGTAGAAGAACATCTCGAAATTCAGTGTCCAGCCCACGTTCAGGGTCGGGTACAAGCCGTAGCCACCGGGGTTTTCTGCCGGGATGAACAGCAGCGACAGCAGCAGGTGGTGCCAGGTGAATGCCTGGTGCGGCATCCATTGGCTGAAGGCCAGCAGCAGGGCTGCCATCAATGCCGTATAGAACCAGTAGGCCGGGACGATACGCAGCACCCGGTTGAGCAGAAACTGGCGGGGCTCGATGGCCTTGTCGCAGGTCGACAGGTAGATGACCAGCCCGCTGATGACGAAGAAGATGTCGACGCCTGCGGCGCCACGGTCGGTGAGCAGTTGGCCGATGGGGCCGGAGGCTTGGAAGTCGAAGAAGATTTGCATGAAATGGTGGCAGACCACCACCCAGGCGGCGAACGCCCGCAGTGCTTGAAGCGAATACAGCATGGAGTACCCTGCGATTGCCGGTGCATTGAGGCCCAGGCTCGAATGCAAGGGCGAGCGCTACGCGCCCGTTCGCGGGTAAACCCGCTCCCACAGGATTAGTGCTGTCCTCGAGAGTCGTGCCATTCCTGTGGGAGGGTTAGCGCTGACCTCGAGAGTGGTGCCATGCCTGTGGGAGCGGGTTTACCCGCGAAGGGCTGCACAGCAGCCCCTTGCAATCGATCAGGACCACCCGGCAAGTCCGACCGCAGGGTAATCGGAAAGGTCAGCCCAACCGATCAGAGGTTCTCGTAGCGGTTCATGTCCAGCACGCCCGCCTCGACCGGCTCGGTCTCCTTGATGAAGCTGGTCAGGTCATGGAAGTAGCGCCAGAACTCTGGGTGACTGCGGCGCACACCCCAACGCATGACGATGCGCTCGAACCTGGCCGGGTCATCTTTCGCATACTCCATGTCCTCGACGAACTCCGGCACATCCTTGGTCGGGATGTTGAAGATGAAGTTGGGGTAGCTGCTGAGCACGCCCGGGTACAGGGTCAGGGTGTCCAGCCCCGGCTGGTAGCGGTATGCCTCGCCCAACAGGAACGCCACGTTGCTGTGCGCGCGGTTGCGCAACAGGCTGTACACCTGGCGCTGGCCACCCTGCCCTTCGATGCGCAGCATGGTCGCCTCGGGCAGCTGGTTGATCACCTTCAACCCGGCAGCCGGGCGCGACACCAGGCGGCTGAGCGACTGCTCGGCATTGCGGAACTCTTCGCTCACCTGCGGCCGTGAGCAGAACGCGCCCTGGCAGCGGTTGATCGGGTCAGGCGCGGCATTCAGGCTACCGGTACGCTGCAACAGCTTCAGGCCGAAGTCGCGCTTGGGGTTGCGCGGGTCGAGCTGGATACCGCTCGGGGTGTCGGTGTCGATGTCTTCATAATCCATCCACATCTTCACCTTGCCGCTGGTCTGGTACCAGTCGCCGAGGATCGCCTTGCGCTGGTCGGCCGGCATCAGGCGCAGGAAGTTGACCTCGGCGCCGTTGCGGATCAGGTCGAAGTACAGGCGCGTCTGCAACTGGTGCGAGACGTTGCCGAATACATCGAAGTTGACCGCCAGCTGGTAATAGGTGCGCTCGAACAACGGGTAGTCGAAAAGCCACACGGTCAGCGGCACGTCACCGACCAGGCCCTTGGTCACCGCAGCGCTGTCGAAGTGGCGGAAAATGCTCAGCAGCGCGTTGTCGTTACCGGCCCACAGCGTCGCCCAGCCCGGTGCCGGCATGTCGGCATAGGCTTCGCGGCGCAGTTTTTCGTACTCGTTGCGCTTGTCACGGTAGGCGTGCCACAGGCTCAGCACGCTGCCCACGTCATCGATCTGCCCAGGCATGGCCAGCAACGGCGTGGCCTCGCCACGGTACTTGGCATCGGTGATGTAGCGGTCGTGGGCCGGTTCCTGGAACAACGCCCAGAAGTTGTCGCGGATCACGTCGGTGGCGATCTGCCCACGGCATACCGGGCCACGGATGAAGGTGCGCACGAAGTACTCGGCGTTATCCAGCATGAACTGGTAGCGCGCCACGGCCGGGATCGCTTCGAAGGTTTCGAACGGGTTGGCCCGGTGGCGCGGGCCGTAGCCTGGCAGTGCAGTGGCATGCCAGTCGCCGGCGTAGAACAGTTGCTTGACCCGCTTGAGCTTCTGCGGCCCCATCGGGTAGGTGATGTGCGTCTTGTGCACGATCACGCCCTGCACCGGAATCAACCGGTAGTAGAAGTCGGTGCCCGGTGGGTCATTGGGGCGGCGCGTGGCGATCAGGTCGACTGGCTGGCCGCTCGGTGTACGCGAACGTACCCACTGGAAGAAGTGGCCCTGCTCGCCACCCACGAAGTAGATGTGCGCCAGGAACAGGTGCTCGTACAACCAGCGGCCGACCAGCGCCTCGGTGGAACCCGGGCGGTTGAGCAGCTCTTCCCAATCGGCAATCTGAGTGGCTTCGGCCGCGCTTGGCTTGATCGGCTGGTGCTCGACCGGTGCACCTGCGGCCAGCCAGCGGCGCATGGTGTCGTATTCCTTGTCGGTCAGGCCGGTCACCGCCAGTGGCATGCCTTCCTTGGGGTGGGCGCCGGCATAGGCATCGAACTCATGCGGCAACGGGCACATGTTGTTGCGGTTCAGGCCCAGGACGATTTCCTCGGGCAGCTTGGCGTTGGGGGTGAGCGGGGTCTTGTGCCCCAGCTCGAGCATGCGCGCCATCAGCGCAGCCTGGCTACCCTGGTTATCGAGCACCGAGTAGAAGCCCTTCTTGCGCCATTCGCCCTCGCTGTGGGCGTCGTAGAACAGCCGCGTGGTGGGCACTGCCTTGCTGCGCTCACCCTGGTACACCGGAACCTTGGTAGCGCCGCGCACCGCGCCTTCGGGGCTTTCCAGCTTCAGCTGGCAGGCCGCGTCGTTGCAGGCGTGGCAGGCCACGCATTTCTCGGTGAAGATCGGTTGAATGTCCCGGGTGTAGGAAATAGCCGGGCTCGACTGGGGGGCTTGCCCGAACGCCACACTGCTGATGAGCAGGGCGAAAACGCCGGCAAGAATACGATGCACCATGTGCGGAAAGTCCTGGGTATGAAAGCCATCACGATTTGTTGCCTGGTCGTCCTTGGGTGCCCTGCTTTGCCGACGCCCGCCCAACATGAGGCATTTTCATGCAAATGGGCGATGCACCTAAAAACCGCGCAGCTTTGTTATGATTCTGCACCTTCTGAAATTCGCCCGACCAGGTAGTTCCTATGTCCGACCGCAGCGCTCGTCTCCAAGCACTCCAGAACGCACTCGAAGAGCGCATCCTGATCCTCGACGGCGGCATGGGTACTATGATCCAAAGCTACCGGCTCGAGGAACACGACTATCGTGGCACGCGGTTCGCCGATTGGCCAAGCGATGTCAAGGGTAACAACGACCTGTTGCTGCTCAGCCGCCCGGATGTGATCGCCGCCATCGAAAAGGCCTACCTGGATGCCGGCGCCGATATCCTCGAGACCAACACCTTCAACGCCACGCAGATTTCCCAGGCCGACTACGGCATGGAGTCGCTGGTCTACGAGTTGAACGTCGAGGGCGCGCGCATCGCCCGCCAGGTGGCCGATGCCAAGACCCTGGAAACCCCGCACAAGCCGCGCTTCGTCGCCGGCGTGCTCGGCCCTACCAGCCGCACCTGCTCGATTTCCCCGGACGTCAACGACCCCGGCTACCGCAACGTCACTTTCGACGAGCTGGTAACGAACTACATCGAGGCTACCCGCGGCCTGATCGAAGGCGGCGCCGACCTGCTGCTGATCGAAACCATTTTCGACACCCTCAACGCCAAGGCGGCGATCTTCGCCGTACAGCAGGTGTTCGAGGAAGACGGCATCGAACTGCCGATCATGATTTCCGGCACCATCACCGATGCCTCGGGCCGCACCCTGTCGGGCCAGACCACCGAAGCGTTCTGGAACTCGGTGCGCCACGCCAAGCCGATTTCCGTGGGCCTGAACTGCGCCCTCGGCGCCAAGGACCTGCGCCCCTACCTGGAAGAGCTGGCGACCAAGGCCGACACCCATGTCTCGGCCCACCCCAACGCCGGCCTGCCGAACGCCTTCGGCGAATACGACGAAACCCCGGCGGAAATGGCCGTGGTGGTCGAGGAATTCGCCGCCAGCGGCTTCCTCAACATCATCGGCGGCTGCTGCGGCACCACTCCGGGCCACATCCAGGCCATCGCCGAGGCCGTGGCCAAGTACAAGCCGCGCAAGATTCCGGAAATCGCCAAGGCCTGCCGCCTGTCCGGCCTGGAGCCGTTCACCATCGACCGCCAGTCGCTGTTCGTCAACGTCGGCGAGCGTACCAACATCACCGGCTCCGCCAAATTCGCCCGGCTGATCCGTGAAGAGAACTACACCGAAGCGCTGGAAGTCGCCCTGCAGCAGGTCGAGGCCGGCGCCCAGGTGATCGACATCAACATGGACGAGGGGATGCTCGACTCCCAGGCCGCCATGGTCCGCTTCCTCAACCTGATCGCCGGCGAGCCGGACATCTCGCGCGTGCCGATCATGATCGACTCGTCCAAGTGGGAAGTGATCGAAGCGGGCCTCAAGTGCATCCAGGGCAAGGGCATCGTCAACTCCATTTCCATGAAGGAAGGCGTCGAGCAGTTCAAGCACCACGCCCGCCTGTGCAAGCGCTATGGCGCTGCCGTGGTGGTGATGGCGTTCGACGAAGTCGGCCAGGCCGATACTGCAGCGCGCAAGAAGGAAATCTGCCAGCGCAGCTACGACATCCTGGTCAACGAAGTGGGCTTCCCACCGGAAGACATCATCTTCGACCCGAACATCTTCGCCGTCGCCACCGGCATCGAAGAGCACAACAACTACGCCGTCGACTTCATCGAGGCCTGTGCCTACATCCGTGACCACCTGCCGCACGCCCTGAGTTCGGGCGGTGTGTCCAACGTGTCGTTCTCGTTCCGGGGCAACAACCCGGTGCGCGAAGCCATCCACTCGGTGTTCCTGTACCACGCTATCCAGAATGGCCTGACCATGGGTATCGTCAACGCCGGCCAGCTGGAAATCTATGACGAGATCCCGGCTGCACTGCGTGAAAAGGTCGAGGACGTGGTGCTCAACCGTACCCCGCATGGCACCGACGCACTGCTGGCCATCGCCGACGACTACAAGGGCGGCGGCGCAACCCGGGAAGTTGAAAACGAAGAGTGGCGCTCGCTGCCGGTGGAAAAACGCCTGGAGCACGCACTGGTCAAGGGCATCACCGCGTTCATCGTCGAAGACACCGAGGAATGCCGCCAGCAGTGCGCACGCCCGATCGAAGTGATCGAAGGCCCGCTGATGAATGGCATGAACGTGGTCGGCGACCTGTTCGGCGCGGGCAAGATGTTCCTGCCCCAGGTGGTCAAGTCGGCCCGCGTGATGAAACAGGCGGTAGCACACCTGATCCCGTTCATCGAAGCCGAGAAAGGCGACAAACCGGAGGCCAAGGGCAAGATCCTGATGGCCACGGTAAAAGGCGACGTGCACGACATCGGCAAGAACATCGTCGGCGTGGTGCTGGGCTGCAACGGCTACGACATCGTCGACCTCGGCGTGATGGTGCCGGCCGAGAAGATCCTGCAAACCGCCCGCGACGAGAAGTGCGACATTATCGGCCTGTCCGGCCTGATCACGCCGTCGCTGGACGAAATGGTCCACGTTGCCCGCGAAATGCAGCGCCAAGGCTTCCAGTTGCCGCTGATGATCGGCGGTGCCACCACTTCCAAGGCGCACACTGCGGTCAAGATCGAACCGAAGTACAGCAACGACGCCGTAGTCTATGTGACCGACGCCTCGCGTGCGGTCGGCGTGGCCACTCAGCTGTTGTCCAAAGAACTGAAGCCGGGCTTCGTCGAGAAAACTCGCCAGGACTATGTGGAAGTACGCGAGCGCACCGCCAACCGCAGCGCCCGCACCGAGCGCCTGAGCTATGCCCAGGCTGTCGCCGCCAAACCTCAGTACGACTGGGCTGGCTATCAGCCAGCGGTGCCCTCCTTCACCGGCGTCAAGGTGCTGGAAGACATCGACCTGCGCACCCTGGCCGAGTACATCGACTGGACCCCGTTCTTCATCTCCTGGGACCTGGCCGGCAAGTTCCCGCGCATCCTCACCGACGAAGTGGTCGGCGAGGCTGCCACGGCGCTGTACAAGGATGCCCGCGAGATGCTCGACAAGCTGATCGACGAAAAGCTCATCAGCGCCCGCGCGGTGTTCGGCTTCTGGCCAGCCAACCAGGTGGCCGATGACGATATCGAAGTGTACGGTGAGGACGGTCAGGCCCTGGCTACCCTGCATCACCTGCGCCAGCAGACCATCAAGCCGGACGGCAAGCCCAACTGGTCGCTGGCCGACTTCGTCGCGCCGAAGGCCAGTGGCGTTACCGACTACGTCGGCGGTTTCATCACCACTGCTGGCATCGGTGCCGAGGAAGTGGCCAAGGCCTACCAGGACAAGGGCGACGACTACAGCTCGATCATGGTCAAGGCCCTGGCCGACCGCCTGGCCGAGGCCTGTGCCGAATGGCTGCACGAACAGGTGCGTAAAGAGCACTGGGGTTATGCCCGCGACGAACACCTGGACAACGAAGCGCTGATCAAGGAGCAGTACCGCGGCATTCGCCCGGCTCCCGGCTACCCGGCCTGCCCGGACCACACCGAGAAGGAAACCCTGTTCCGCCTGCTTGATGGCACTGCCATCGGCGAGACCGGGCCGAGCGGCGTGTTCCTCACCGATCACTTCGCGATGTTCCCGGCGGCGGCAGTCAGCGGCTGGTACTTTGCTCACCCACAGGCGCAGTACTTTGCCGTGGGCAAGGTCGACAAGGACCAGATCGAGCGCTACAGCGCGCGCAAGGGCCAGGATGTGAGTGTCAGCGAGCGCTGGTTGGCGCCTAACCTCGGGTACGACAGCTAAATCGGCGTTGGCTTCTTCGCGGGCTTGCCCGCTCCCACGGGGACCGCACTGCTCTTCAGGGCTGCGCAGTACCTGTGGGAGCGGGCAAGCCCGCGAATAGGCCGGCAAAGCCAACCTCACCCTCATTGCCTACACTGTCCCTGATTGCCTCTGATTTCCTCAGGAGCCACCATGGACGATTCCAGCCAGGGCAAACCCCCGACCTTCTGGCAGATGCTGCACAGCATCCTCGCTGCCGCCTTCGGCGTGCAAAGCGGCAAGAACCGCGCCCGCGACTTCACCCACGGCAAGGCCAGCCATTTCATTGCGCTGGGGACGCTGTTCACCCTGATATTCATTGCCGTGCTGATCGGCCTGGTGCAATTGGCCCTGCACCTTGCTCGCTAGCCTGTGCTGGCCCTTTCGCGGCTAAAGCCGCTCCCACAGGGACACCACGGTGCTCAAGGCCTGTGCAGTACCTGTGGGAGCGGCTTCAGCCGCGAAAGGGCCAGCACAGGTAAAGCAAAAACGCCCGCGGGATTCCCTCCCGCAGGCGCTCAGGCTGCATCATGGTCTTGAATACAAGTCTACTGGTGGCTGACCCAATACACGGCAGTGACCACCACCAGGACGATCAGGCAGAGGATCGCCCAGGCATCGACGCTGCTGTCAGCTTTGCGGACCTTGGTTGAGTTTCCCATTGCATTGCCTCTTGTAGTGGTTATGGGAATGCACTTCACCACCAGCAGTTAAGACGAGCAATGCCCTTCTCTCAAGCAGGGTCTTTCAATAATTGATCGGTGATGTCAGAAATGGGTACTGGTAGTCGGGCGGCCGTCCTTCGGCACTGTAATGCTGGAAATCGATGCCGTAGTCGGGCTGTTCCAGCAGTTTCAGCCAATGGGTTGCCTTGGCCTGGTCGATCGGTTGCAACACCGGCACGCGATGCTCGCGCACGCCATCGCGGTTCACCGCCAGCCCCAGGGCATCATCGTGCAGCATCACCATGGCCCAGCCGCCGAGGGTGAAATGCCCGCCCATCAGCGCGCTAAGGCGCCCGTCGATACGTGCGTGCAGAGCCTCGGGCGAGCTGTTGATGGCGCTGAACAGCACATCGCGCCCCGGCTTGCGCCCCGCCTCCTCGAACGCCTGCATGGCACCAAAGGCCATTTCGTCATTGGCCGACCACACCAGACGGGTGGCCGGGTAACGCTCCAGCAGTTGTTGCGCCTGCTCGTAGGCGCGCTGACGGCTCCAGCCGCCATACACCACCTGGCGCAAGCGCACCTGAGGGAAGTCGGCCAGGGCCCGACGCATGCCTTCCTCGCGCAGCTGCGAGGCCGGAGTGGTCTTGACCCCGGCAAACGCCAGCAAGTCTACCGGCCCGCTGTCACGGGGCAATTGCGCGACCATCTGGTGCAACATCTGGAAGCCCGCCTGCTCGTCGTTGGCCGTCAAGGTGCCCAGCAGCTCGGCATACTTGTCGGGCTGGGCCTCGATGCTGCGGGCCTGGCTGGCAGTCAGGCCGTTGTTGACCAGAAACAGCTTGACCCCGCTGCCGCGCGACAGCCGCATGATCTCTGGCGCCACGTACTGCTCATTGACCACTACCAGGTAATCCGGGCGCTGCGCCCCGCCCAGGATCGCCCTGGCCTGGGTCAGCGCCAGGTCGGCGCGGCGTTCGCTGTATTCAACGCGCAGGGTCATGCCCAGCTCGCTCGCGGCGGCCTGCATGAAACGCGTATAACTGGTCCAGAACGCCTCGGTGGATAGCCCCGGGTTGAGGAAAACCACCGAAGCCGGTTGTGCGCTTGCCGCCAGCGGCAAGGCAAGACACAAGCTTTGGCACAACGCCTTGAGCATGGGCTGACATCCCTGCAAAGCAAACATCGGATTATAAACGCCAGGCCACACCCAGCGCACAAATGGCAGTCAGTCTCACATAGTCCATTTGGTTCTTTTCATATGCAAAAACATCACTTTAGCGCATAAACGCAACCTGCTATCGTTCCCCGGCTCCGAAGCGGAGTGCGCGGCCGTGCGCGCGAATAGCTGCATGCCTGAGACAGGACTTTTATGTACGTATACGACGAGTACGATCAGCGGATCATCGAGGACCGCGTCAAGCAGTTCCGTGATCAGACCCGCCGCTATCTGGCCGGTGAGCTGAGCGAAGAAGAATTCCGCCCTCTGCGCCTGCAGAACGGCCTTTACATCCAACGTTTCGCACCGATGCTGCGCGTCGCCGTGCCGTACGGCCAGCTTAACGCCACCCAGGTCCGCACCCTGGCCAGGATCGCCCGCGACTACGACAAGGGCTACGCCCACATCTCCACCCGCCAGAACGTGCAGTACAACTGGCCGGCCCTGGAAGACATCCCGGACATCCTCGCCGAGCTGGCCACCGTGCAGATGCACGCGATCCAGACCAGCGGCAACTGCCTGCGCAACACCACCACCGACCAGTTCGCCGGTGTGGCCGCAGACGAAATCGTCGACCCGCGCCCGTGGTGCGAAATCGTCCGCCAGTGGACTACCTTCCACCCGGAATTCGCCTACCTGCCGCGCAAGTTCAAGATTGCCATCAACGGCTCGCAGGAAGACCGCGCCGCCATCGAAGTGCATGACATCGGCCTGGAGCCGGTGCGCAATGCCGCTGGCGAGCTGGGCTTCCGTGTGCTGGTCGGCGGCGGCCTGGGCCGTACTCCGGTGGTGGGCTCGTTCATCAACGAGTTCCTGCCGTGGCAGGACCTGATCAGCTACCTCGACGCCATCCTGCGCGTGTACAACCGTTACGGTCGCCGTGACAACAAGTACAAGGCGCGCATCAAGATCCTGGTCAAGGCCCTTACCCCGGAAGTGTTCGCCGAAAAGGTCGAGGCCGAAATGGTCCACCTGCGTGGCGGCAGCACTACCCTGACCGAAGCCGAAGTACAACGCGTATCGCGCCACTTCGTCGACCCCGAGTACCTGGCGCTCGACAATGTCGACTACAGCGCTCTGGATGCCGAAAACCCGGGCTTCGCCCGCTGGCGCTCGCGCAACACCCGCGCCCACAAGCGCCCTGGCTACGTGGCCGTGACCCTGTCGCTGAAGCCGACCGGCGTTGCCCCTGGCGACGTGACCGACAAGCAGCTGGACGCCGTGGCCGACCTGGCCGAGCGCTACAGCTTCGGCTTCCTGCGCACCTCGCACGAGCAGAACATCATCCTCGCCGACGTGGAGCAGCGTCAACTGCACGCCCTGTGGCTGGAACTGCGCGAAGGCGGCTTCGCCACCCCGAACATCGGCCTGCTGACCGACATCATCTGCTGCCCGGGCGGTGACTACTGCTCGCTGGCCAACGCCAAGTCGATCCCGATCGCCGAATCCATCCAGCGCCGCTTCGACGACCTGGACTACCTGTTCGACATCGGCGAAATCGACCTGAACATCTCCGGCTGCATGAACGCCTGCGGCCACCACCACGTGGGCCACATCGGCATCCTCGGCGTGGACAAGAAGGGCGAAGAGTTCTACCAGGTGTCGCTGGGTGGCAACGCCGCGCGTGGCGCGAGCCTGGGCAAGATCCTCGGCCCGTCGTTCGCCCAGGATGACATGGCCGATGTGATCGAGAAGCTGATCGCCGTGTACGTCGAGCAACGTACCGAGGAAGAGCGTTTCATCGACACCTACCAGCGTATCGGCATCGACCCCTTCAAGGAACGCGTCTATGCAGCGAATCATTAAGAACAACCAGATCGTCGACGAAACCTGGCACCTGCTGCCCAAGGAAACCTCGTTTGACGAGCTGACCAACTGCGACGACTACATCGTCCCGCTACAGATGTGGCGCGACCATGCCCACGCGCTCAAAGCCCGCGACGGCGGCCTGGGCATCTGGCTGGACAGTGACGAAGAAGCCGAAGAAATCGGCGAAGACGTGCAGCACTTCCAGGTCATCGCCCTGAACTTCCCGGCCTTCACCGACGGGCGCAACTACTCCAATGCGCGCTTGTTGCGTGACCGCTACAAGTTCAAGGGCGAGCTGCGCGCCATTGGCGACGTGCTGCGCGACCAGCTTTTCTTCATGGCCCGTTGCGGCTTCGACGCGTTCGCCATCCGTGCCGACAAGGACCCGGAAGACGCGCTGCAAAGCCTGAAGGACTTCTCGGTGACCTACCAGGCCGCCACCGACGAGCCGCTGCCGCTGTTCCGCCGCCGCTGATCGTCATGCTGTGCCTGACGGCCCGCCTTCATGGCGGGCCGTTGCGTTTTCGGGTCAAAATTCAAGTTCGCTGATGGCGCGCCGACATCACGTACGAACGTACCAGAAAACGCAGGGAGCGTGAATGAATCCGATTACACCGATCATACGCACGACGCAGACCTACATGCCTGCCGCTACCGCACCTCCAGGCATTGCCATAAAAGCCGCAGAATCCACAGCTGCGAGCAACGAGGTCAGCATTGGCAAGTCGCCGCCCAGCGCCGACATTGGCATCTACAACGCCAAAGGCACCCTCGGCAATGGGCAGGTTCGCCACATCTGGGAGCACAACGGCATCGACAAGCTGAGCCTGAACATGTACAGCGCGATTCAGGCCTCTTCCACCGCTTCCCGGTTCCAGGGCCTGGGCGCAGCGTTGCTGGAACAACTGGCAGCCAACGGCGGGCAACGTATCGCCCAGTCAGGCCTGGCAGTTGACAGCGGTACGGCAACCGAGCCCCTGCTGCTTGGCCTGCAACAGGCCAGGCTGCGCGAGTTCGCCACCGACCGCGTGACCTTCACCCTGAACACCGCGTCCGGCGCGACCGTTTCACTGGGGCTGTTCAACAGCGACAGGGGCCTGGCGGTAGATGCCGAGGTGCTCGGTGGCGACCTGACAGCCAGTGAACTAAAAGGCCTGGCGATGATGGCGGACAGCTTCCAGACCGCCGTCAACGGCCTTGCTCAAGAACCTCCGAGCCTGAAGCTCGGCGCGCTGGTGAAGCTCGACCCCGCGCTTTTCACCGGCCTGCAATTCGAAGCACAACTGCAAACCGCAGGCGGCGCTCAGCAGACCTTTGCCCTGCAGATGGATGAGCATACGCGCAGCCTTGAACTCCAGGGACCGTCCGGCAATGTGAAGATGAACTTCGACACCCAGGGCGGCACCTTGCTCGGCAGCGAGACGCAACGACAGGCAGCAGTGTCGAACTACCTGACCCAGTTCGATGCTGCACAGCAACGCGGAAACGGCGATGAACAGCTGATGACGCTGTTCAAGGATGCTTTCCGCCAACTCAATAGCGTCGACGACGCCGCCCTGCGCCCGGCGGGTCATGACACCTGGTCAAGCAGGACCAGCCGCCTGCTGCTGAGTGGCATGGCCGACTTCAATGCTTCGCTCACCACACCCGAGAAGCGAACCAACCCCATGCGGCGGGAGGAAGTAGACAGCTTCACTTACAACGTTTCACAAACCACCACCCGCAAGGGCGGAGCAGCCAACCTGAGCTTGCAACAGGACCAGCAGAGCGCGCTGAAGGCCTCCTGGCACGAGAGCCTCAACCCTTGGGTAGAGCTGCAACTAAGCCTCGACAGCAAATCGCAGGACTACCGTTACCATGAGGTGGATGACGAAGCCAGCAGCTCGACCCGCATAGGCTTTGTCAACAACGTCCTGGTCGAGGCCACTGCTACGCAACAGGCCAGCCAGCGGGAGCGTGTACGCACTTACCAGCAAGCCGAACTGCAGTCCGATGTCACCACCTCTGCCTCGGCCGAACAGTCACGCGACCTGCTGGACATGCTCGAAAAACTTCTGGCCCAGGACCGGCAGGCGCGGCGACTTGGCCTCGCCTCGAGTCTGGAGCAACAGGTCCAGTCGCTGCGAGGCCTGTGGTTGCTGCAGTCCAACCCGTCGCTGATCGACGACTGATCATTGCATCTGCCTGCCCCTATCGCCCTTCAATGGGCGCTTGGGGCAGATTGGGTGGCTCACGATCACGACCGAGCTGCCTATTGTTGACTGCGGATCAAAGGACCTTGGCCCCGCCGCCCCTTAATCTATCCCCGCCAAACCCGCACACTGCTGCCACACGAACGTACCGAGCGTCCCGCCTCGGTTCCGTTCACCTCTCTCAAGCAGCAGGAGCAGATCCATGAGCATTCCATCCTTCGGCCTCGGCACCTTCCGACTCACCGGCCAAGCCGTCATCGATTCGGTCAAGTCCGCCCTGGAACTGGGCTACCGGGTCATCGACACCGCACAGATCTACCAGAACGAAGCCGACGTCGGCCAGGCCATCGCCGAAAGCGGCGTACCGCGCAGCGAGCTGTTCATCACCACCAAGATCTGGGTCGAGAACTACGCCGCCGACAAGCTGATCGCCAGCCTGCGCGACAGCCTGCAGAAACTGCGTACCGACTACGTCGACCTGCTGCTGATCCACTGGCCAGCCCCAGGCAACGGCGTTGAACTGCCCGAGTACATGGCCGCCCTGGCCGAAGCCAAGAAACTGGGCCTGACGCGCCAGATCGGTGTGTCCAACTTCAACATCGAACTGACCCGCCAGGCCATCGAAGTGGTCGGCAAAGGCGAAATCGCCACCAACCAGATCGAACTCAGCCCGTACCTGCAGAACGTCAAGCTGACAGCGTTCCTCAAGGAGCAAGGCATCACCGTCACCTCGTACATGACCCTGGCCTACGGCAAGGTGCTGAAAGACCCAGTACTGGCCGACATCGCCGCCAAGCACAAGGCCACCGTCGCCCAGGTTGCCCTGGCCTGGGCCCTACAGCTGGGATACGCGGTGATCCCGTCGTCGACCAAGCGCGAAAACCTGGCCAGCAACCTGCTCGCCCGTGACCTGAAGCTGGACGCCGACGACATGGCACGCATCGCCAAGCTCGAGCGCAATGGCCGCGAAGTCAGCCCTGACGGCCTGGCGCCAATCTGGGACTGAAGCCATGACCACGCCCCTTGAACGCCTGACGGCTGGCGGCTTCAGCATCGGCCTGGAAGCGCCGCTGGACCACGACTGGACGCCCGCCGGCGACCAGGCGCGGCGCCGCGACGGCCGCCAGTTCGGCGAGCCGGACCTGGCCCGCCACGCAGAACTGGCAC
>Ga0247828_10000257_pt1 | contig 19103 bp, 7 predicted proteins | sample 12C_Control_Day3_FD_192425 | JGI IMG/M metagenome (GOLD analysis project Ga0247828, IMG submission 192425) | Soil microbial communities from agricultural site in Penn Yan, New York, United States - 12C_Control_Day3 | ecosystem: Environmental > Terrestrial > Soil > Agricultural land | place: USA... | reverse complement strand
CAATTATCACTACGTGAATGTGATTAGGACGTCGGAACCGTCCTGGACAGCTCCGTTCACTGGGCTGAGCCCGTCGGCCTTCGGCAAGCTGGTGGCGCAGCTGCGGCGCGAGGGCGCCGACGCGTCCGGCCGGGGACGACCGTGAAAGCGGTCGCTGGAGGACCGAGTGCTGCTGGTGACGACGTACGGGCGCACGAACCTGACACTGCGACAGCTGGCCCTGCTGTGCGGGGTGTCGAAGTCTGCAGCCGACCGCGTCATCGATAACCTCGGCCCGAAGCTCGCGCTCCAGCCACGTAAGCGGTTGGCGGAGGACGCGGTGCTGATCGTGGACGGCACCCTGATCCCGACCATGGACCACAAGGTGGCCGAGCAGTCGAAGAATTACCGCTACTCCACCAACGATCTCAAGGTGTCCCTCGCCGTCGAGGGCGGAGTTGTCCGCGTCGTCCGTGTAGTACTGCAACTCGTTGTTGCCCCATCCCTCGGCCTCCCGGTTCCCGGTCTCGGTGTTCCAGGACCTGTCCGACGGGCGGGTTCCCGCCGCTCCCCGGAACTCGGCCTGCCAGAAGGGCTCCTCGTCGGCCGTCCCTGGGCGTGACGTCTGCGTCGGCGCCGTGCCGCAGGCACCCAGCAGGCCGCCCAGGGCCAGCACGAGTGCCAGGCCGGTCCGTCGGTTCACCACGCTGTTCCTGCACGAGCCCTCACCGGGAAACGGCACATGGAAGGAACCCTACAAACCCGACAGGCCGACCGCGGTTCGGACGAGGCCCGTCAAGATCGTCCGCGAGTCCGGTCTCGGCCAAGCAGCGCCGGCAACGACCAGGTGGGTCGGCGTACCAGGTATTGGAGCCCTAGGCGCACCGTCCCGCGACTAGCGCGTAGAGGGTGCCGCCCCCGCGTACCGCGACGCCGCCTCTCGCTCCGCTCGCTGGCCGGCATGCGCGACCGGTCCGACGACGGCGGACCAACCCGAGAGCGACGCCAGTACGAGGAAGGTTCGGAGGCTTGTTTGAACGGGCCTTCCGGAACGCATGAGACTCACGACGACCTTCTACGACATGCACCTGCCATTATGGGTGGTCTGCCCCTACTCGGTTTGCCAGGCCGAAAGCCGCCAACCATCCGTCGAGGAGGAGTCATGGGGCGGCTCGCAGGCGCAGGCGCAGGCGCACACATGATGTCGGTCTTCTCGGACGGCATGCCCGCGAAGACCACCACCCGTGTCCCGGACCACGCTGCCGGTCAGCTGTCCGGCATCTTCCCCATCTCCGCTCCACCGTTGGGCAGCAGGGACGCCTTCCCCACTTCGACGTCGATTTCCTCGACGTCCGCGCGGACGGCCTTGACCTCCCAGTAGAAGCCGTGCGCATAGGCGGCCCCGCCGACCGCCCGGACGGTGAACCGACCCTCCCGCACCGCCGAGGCGGCCAGCGCGGAGATCTCCTCGTCCCCGTCGAAGCGGGGGGTGAGCTGCACCGTGCGCCCCTCCGGCCGGGTCAACGCCTCGAAATACTCTGGTAGTTCCACCACGGCACGGCCATCCGTCAGGGCGCCCTCGCCCCGGTAGTAGACACCGTACTCGGGGCCCTCGATCGCCGAGTGCACGAGCGTCCGGCCCACCGGGTCGAGCGGGTGGTCGATGGCGAAGTTCTTCTTCTTGGCGTAGAAGACGCCGTCGCCGAACATTTTGATCGGCCAGTCGTCGCCGCCGCGGCCGCAGTAGATGCCCCCGGTGGCGAACATGTCGAAGGTGACGACGCCGCCGCCGCTCCAGGACGGTATCTGGGAGGGCTCGTGCTGGACGGCGAGACTGCGCTGCACGTGCACCGTCCCGGCCGCCGGGTTTCCGGAGTGCCAGCCCGCCTCGACCCGCACGCCGCCCTGGTTCATCAGGTACAGCCGCTCGGGACCGTCCAGGTGCAGGCGGCCGCGGCCGGCCAGAACGTCGCCGAGCACGATGTTGCGCTCGACGTGCAGGTGGCCCGCATCCGGGTCGCCCGCGTGCCAGCCCGCCGTGATGTGAACGCCCTTCTGGTTCAGCAGGTAGAGCCGGTCCGGGCCATCCACGTGCAGCATGCCCTGGCCACGGATCGCCTTGCCCGCACCGATCACCACGTCCTCGCGGGCGGCCAGGCTACGGAGCGTCAGGTCCGCGTACGGCTGGACGTCCACGCTGTAGTCCAGACCCGGGAAGTCCCGGCTCCGGTCGACCATTTCGAATCCGTACCCGGCCCGGAACGAGAGCTGTCCGTGCTGGGTGCCCCGGCCCACGAAGCCGAGCCCGGAGACCAGCTGACCGCGCTCGTGGCGCTGCTGGTCGTTGATGCCGCCGAGGTACAGCATGCCGCCTGCGATCCGGAGCCGCTCGACGCCTCCCTGGAGGAAGTCGATGGTGTCCTCGGCGTCGTTGTTCACCCCGATCAGCAAAGAGGCGTGCTCGCCACCACGCACGTAGTACCGGATGAACGCCTCGTCGCCGCTGCCACCGCCCGAATCGGCCGGAAACTGGATGCCGGCCTGCCGGTGGTTGCCCACGGTGGGGGTGACGGCGCCGGCCTGCACCCGCAGGCCGGAGAGCCGACGGCTGGTCAGGTCGGTGCGCACCACGCCGTTCTGCCTGGTCACGGTGCCCAGCGGCACGTAGCGCGAGTCGGCGGGCAGTGCGGCCACCAGCTCGATCCTGCCCTCCTCGACCAGCCGGGTCTCGCCCTTGGCACCTCCCTCGTCACGGAGTTCGGCGGCGTGCTCCTCCCGGTGGATGGTCACCAGACGGGTTCCGTCTCCCGGCGGCAGCGTCACCCGGACGTCCTCGGGCAGCACGATGGCGCTGCCGTCCGCGTCGGTGGCCACCCCGGCGGCCACCATCAGGTCGCTGCCGGTCGGGGTGAGGTCGAGACCGCTCACCACCCCGGAGGGAACCAGCTGGCGGAACAGCACCTGCTGGCGGGAGAGCAGGTAGTCCTGGGTCAGGCTGAGGTCCTCGGCCCGAAGGAACATCCGGGAGTAGTAGCGCGAGCGCCGCATCGGCAGCGGCACCCGCTGGTCCTTATTCCAGTAGATCGTCAACTTCTTCTTCCCCCGTCACGAGTCGTCTTGCGTGCTGTCGGGCATGCCGGAGACAGTGTCGAACCGCAGGCCGCCGGCGGCGCCGCCACCGCCGAGGTGCCTGGAGCGGCCGAGCCACAGGTGCACCGAGCCGTCGTGCCACCGAGCCAGCTGCCACTGCCGGACCAGTCGCACCCCCGATCGGCCGAACTCCTCCTCGGGGATCGCCAACTCAACGAGCTGGTCTGGGTTTTCCGGATCAGGGCGCCATTCCAGAAACCGGCTGTGGCCGGTCACACGACCAGGGGTGCCGTCGGGCCCGGCCCGTTGCAGCGGCGTGCGGTGCAACCGGACCCGGTCCGGCCGCCCGTCGGCGGGCCGGGGCACCAGCGGTACCCAGTGCTCCGGCACCGGGCTCGCCAGGGTGTACCGGTCGGCCGGCACCCCGGGGCCGGTGGCGCGCGGTGCGGGTTCTTGAGCGACGGCGGCCGAGCGTTCCCGGCTCGTCGGACGGCCGATGGCGTCGGTCACTGTCCGCTCCACCGCCCACCCCAGGTTGGCCAGTTCGTCCCGGAGCAGCTGGACCTCCTCCACCGGGTCGGAGTGCAACGTGATGCCGTTGGTCGGTGGCAGCACCAGCAGATCGGTGTCCGAAGCCTCGCCGGTGCGAGTGGACGGACGGAACAGTGACCAGCCCCGGCCGCCCGGCGCGGCCGGTACCAGGGTCTGCACCCCGAAGGTGTCGGTCACCACCAGCGAGCGGATCCGGGTCACCGAGCCGAGCGGCAGGTCGAGCGGTACCAGGAAGTGGTCGTTGGCGTAGACCGTGCCGTACTCCAGGAGCACAATCCGGGCCAGGTCGGCCGTACGTGCGCCGACCGCGCCGAGGTTGACGTCGCCGTCCTCCAGTTCCCAGAATCGCGTGGACGGCATCCCCGGGTAGCCGACCGGAGTCGGCAGTACGGTGCGCACCACCCGCTCGGCGGCCGGTTCGGCGTACAGGGTGCGGCCGGGGTCGTGGTCCAGGTGGTACCAGTCCAGCCTGTCGCCGTCGTACTCGGCGGCGCTCAGCACCACTTCGCGGTCGGTGTGCGCTGCGGCCACCGCGAACCGGTACTCCAGCCGGTCCGGCTGCCAGGCCGGGCCCTCCAGCCCGGGGACGCTGACCAGGGGGAGCGCCTCGGGCGGCGGCCAGGGCGGCCGTTGTTCCCGCTCGCCGGGCATCGGCTCGAGTATGCCTGGCAGTTGAAGCAGATATCCGGGGGCCGGATCGTTCGGCCGGGCCGGTACGTCGAGCCAGTCCAGCCAGGCGGCGACGGCCGTCTGCACCGGCCCGACCAGGGTGTCCGGCACCTCGATCTCGGCCACCAGCCGGTCGGCCGCGCAGGCTGCCAGCAGCGGGCGGCCGTCCGGGGCCCGGCCCGCCATGATCAGCAGGTAGCCGCGGGTCGACTCGTCCGCAGGCTCCGGTGCGGTGGCCGGGAGCGGGTAGCGGGCCAGCACCTGGGGCCGCAACGCCGCCGCGCCGTGCTCGGTGAGCAACCGGAGGAACTGCTGACCGGTCTCGGCCGACCAACGCAGGTCGACCGCCTGGTCGGCCGGCTCGCGTTCGACCACGGCCTCCAGCGGGGCGCCGGGCTCCAGCTCGACCGAGGGGCGCCCGTCGGCGCCGCTGCGGTAGCGGGTGAACCGGGCCGCCTCGGCGTCGATCCGGGCCAGCACCGGCGAGCCAGCGTCCTCGCCCTGGAACTCGCCGAACTGCCACTGCCGGGCCAGCAGCCAGAACGGGTCGGCGATGCGGGCCTCGACCGCCGGGCTGAGGTCGGCTCTCCGGGTGCGCGGCTCCAGCCTGGTCCAGGTGGTGACGGCGGGCTCCCCCGCCGCGGGCTGAGGCGTCGTCATGGCGTCCTCCCGGTGGGCCCGGACGCGGCCGCGTCGGGGGTGAAGTCGGTGGTCAGCGCGCGCTCCTCGGGGTGCACGCTGACCGGGAAGTACAGCGCAGGCAGGAACTGACCCACCTCGCCGAGCGAGTCCAGGTCCACTGCGCGGGCCCGGGCCAGGTCGAAGGCCTCCTCGACGGTCCGGGCCAGCCGGTCGGCCCGCCATTTCGGCGTGCCGTCGGCGGAGACCGCGAGCAGCACCGCCTGCGGCGCGGCGGCGGCCGGGGCGTCGTGCTCGAAGGCCAGCCCGGTCTGCTTCCGGGCGGCGGGCACCACCTCGGTCCACTCGTCCACCATCAGCCCGCAGACGGGCTCGCCGAGGTCGAGTTCGCCGCAGCCGACCACCAGCAGCGAGAGCGTCTCCCTTTCGGTGGGCGGATGTTCGGCCACCCACAGGTCTCCCTGCTCGTACGGAAGCTGAGCCACCCTGACGGAGAGCGGCAGCTTGACAACGCCGCCCGGCTCCAGTGCCCCGGCATAGCTCAGCACCTCTTGGAGCCGGGCCAGCGCCGGCCGGACCCGGGCGTACCGGGTCAGCCAGCGCCGCCCGGCGTGTGCGCTGCCGCCCTGGAGCGCGGTGCTCTCGGCCAGCGCGCCGGTCAGCTCGGCGGCCCGGGGCGCCCAGGCGCGCGGCAGCACCGGCAGGTCGTCGCCGAACAGCGCGTGCAGCCGGTCGAGCTGGAACTCCCGGCGGCGGGCGCCGGGCTGCACCGGGTCGTCGAAGTCGGTCGCCGCGCAACGGCAGGCGGCGCCGCCGGTGCACACTCCGCCGGGCCGGAACTCCCGGGCTAGCCGGCAGTGCTCGGCCAGTCTCCGGTCCAGCTCCAGTTTGGCCACCGCCGCCGCCTCGCCGACCGGCCCGGTCGGCTCCGGCACCGCGCCGAGCACGCCGAACCCGGCGGCGGTGCGCAGGCGGGCACGCAGCTCGGTCTCGGTCCCGATGGCCAGCCCTGCGGCCGTACTCTTCATCAACTGCCAAGCTTCGGTGGCCTGGTGAACGGCGTACGGGTCGAAGTCCGGCTGCGCGGTGCTCCCCAGCGCGTCCAGGTCGGCGGCGGTCACCGGCCGGGCCTGGGTGAGCAGGTCCCGGACAGCCCCGGCGGCCTGGAGGAACTCGCCGACCGAGACCTTCTCGGCCGCCCAGTCCGGTGCACCGTCGAAGTCCAGTTCCAGCACCGTGTTCTCAGGCTGTGGCTCGGCACGGAGCCTGATCCGGCGCTCCAGCTCGCCGTCGGCGGCGCCCAGCGGGCGGGGCGGCCCGACCACGTGGTCGATCACCGATGCTTGCAGGTGGTCGAGGCTCACCTCCCGGTAGGGGCCGGCTTCTTCGTCCGCCGGCCGCTGCCGCTGGCGCCAGAACACCCGGTTGGCCGGTGGCAGCAGGGTGGCGGCCAGCGCGTCGGCGGCCGGAGTGCCGATCAGCCGGGGCTGTTCGCCCCTGGCGGCCGGCCAGTCCTTGCGCAGCGCGTCGAACCGGCTGTCGTGGTTGACCAGCAGCAGCACCCGGTGGGTGACGGCGGTGCCCGTGTCCTCGGTCCGGGCGAACTGGAGCTCGGGCGGGTTCCCGGCTCCGGCCGCCGCGTTCACTGCGGCGGCGGCCCGGGTCGGGTTGCCCGCCGCCAACTGGTGCACGCCCTCGGCCAGCAGCGCGTCGCCGACCGCGTCCACCGCGTCGGCCAGTGCGGCGAGCACCGTCTCGACGGCCGTCCGGTCCGCTGCCGGGAAAGAGCTGAGTGCGGCGGCCAAACCGCCCGCGCTGTGGAGGCGGTGCAGTTCCAGGCCGTCGGCCACGGCCTCGCTCTCCACCACCGGCACAGGGTTCACCCCCGGGTCCACCCGATGCGCCAGCACCGGGGCCAGTCGGCGGAACACTGGCAGGTACTGGTCCAGCACCCGGGTCGGGTGGTCGTGCAGGCCGCGCTCGAAACGCCGCCCGAGCAGCAGGCCGAGCGGCTGCCCGGCGCGCACCCCGTCGAGCAGTTCCTCGGCCAGTCTGACCCGGCGGGAGGAGAGGTCCACCGCCATCGGGTTGTCGTGGCCGCCGCCGTGCGAGCGCCAGGCGCTGCGCAGCACCGAGGCGGTGGTGGCCTGACCGAGCGAGGGGGCGTGGAGGTGGCCGCTCTGCTCGGGCGCCGGGTGGACCGGGCCCGCCACGTTCTCGGGAGAGGTGGCCAGAGGGGTGCGGGGCGGAGCCGGGCGCAGGTCGTGCAGCCAGCCGTAACCTCCCACGTGCACGCCGTCCGGCAGTTCGGCCGGGCGTGCCTGACGGCGGAGCTCCAGCCTCCGGGTCGCCAGTGAGGTGACCCAGGCGTCCAGCCGGTGCCCGGCCAGGCCCAGCGTTCCGGCTACGTGCCGCTCCAGCTCGGCCACCGAGCGCGGATCCTCGCCCGCGTAGTCCTGGTGCAGGGTGGTGAGTGCGGCGCGGAACTCGGCGAGTTGGGCGGTCACCCGGGCGTGCCGGGCATCGGTGCCCGGCTCCGCGACGTACTCCGCGGCGGTGCGGCCGGTGCCGGGCACGGGCAGCGCCAGGCGGCGGCGCAGGGTCGGCGTGGTCCGGCCGGGGAAGACGTCGACCAGTTCCGGGTCGGGTAGCTCGGCCGCGCCCGGCAGCACACCCTCGGGGGTTGCCAGGTTCCCGGCGGCAGCCGAGTGTTCGGCGATCAGCGCGGCCCGCAGCAGCCGGTGCAACAGCGGCAGCGGTCCCTCCGCCGGGGCCCGGTCGGCCCGCAGGCCGGGGGCGGCGAGCTCGGCCAGGTAGGAAAGGTCGTCCCCGACCAGCGGAGTATCCAGCCGGAACGAACCACCGGCGTAGGTGGCCAGCGACAGCCTCGGATCGGCAGCACCGGCAAGACCCAGCCGGGCCAGCAGCCGGCGGGTCGGATCGAGTAGCCGCGCCCGCCAGTCGCCGTCCGGGTAGGAGCCGGTGAACCGCCACAGCCAGCTGACGTACTCATTGCCGAGTACGCTGCGGGCACGCACCTCGCGGACCCGGGCGTCGGTGGCCAGGATCTCCAGCATCAGCCGGTCCGGATCGGCCGCGCCGGGGTGGACCCGCCGCACCGGAGAGCGCAGCCAGCTCTCGGTCAGGCCCGTCAGCACCCGGACGGCGGTCGCCTCCTGTTCGTCCGCGGACTGCCAGCCGCGCAGCGCGGCCACCGGCACCAGCCCGTAGGGCTGGGTGCCGACCCGGAGCACGGGCAGCGGCCCCTCGGGATGGACGTACCGCACGAAGTGGTCCAGCAGGGAGCGCTGGTCAGGCAGCTGTTCCAACGGCAGCAGGTGTCTGAACAGATAGCCGAGACTGGCCGGCCAGAGAGCCCGGCGGACGGGGCGGCCCAGGACGCGGTCGGCCTGCTCTCCGTGCGCGGCCCGGCCGAGCGCGTTGGGTGCCCCGGCCCGGGCCGGGCGGCCGCGGACTGCGCTCAGCGCGTCGTCCGGCCGCTGGCCGAGCCGCAGGCCGAGCGCGCTCGCGGTGAGCGCAGCGGCGGTCTCGGTGTCCGCGGCCGGGGCGCTCTGCCCGGCGGTGACCCGGGCGGCGAGCAGCTCCGCACGGGAGTCGGGGCGGTGACCGGAGGAGATCGTCTCAGTGTTGTTGGTCGGGGTGTCGGGTGGCAGGAATCCCAGGCCCTCGGTGGCGGCGTGCGCCTCCAGCAACTCGGTCAGCCGGGCGGCGGTGATGTCGGGGGCGGCGGTCTCGTCCACGCCGAAGACCAGCAGCAGCGCCACGTCCTCCGGCACACCGGGACTGCCGGCCTGCTCCGGGACGGTGAGGGTGAGCGCCATCCCGGCCGCCTCCGCGGCGGTGAAGTCGACCAGCCAGCGCATCCCCGCGTCCACCGGCGGGCCGTCGCCGGCCGGCACGGTCGAGGCCGACGGGTCCGGTCCGAGGGCCAGTTGGCCGTTCAGCTGCCGCGACGTGCCGTACAGCGACTTCCCTGCGGCGGTCCGGCCGACGGCGTGCCAGCGGGTGGGCAGCGCGCGGGCCACCGGCGGTCTGGTCCACCGGCCCGGCCGGTCCTTCGGTTTCGGCCACGGGCCGCCGGCGGTGTCCGGCTCCATCACCCGGGCGACCCAGCCGGCGCGGGTCACCCCGTGCAGCCGGACCAGGTCCTCCCAGGCCGCCTCCTGTTCCGCGCCGGAACCGGCCGCGCCGCAGCGCCCCCAGTATCTGCGGCCGGAGTCGCGTTCCTCGTCGGTCAGTTCTGGCTCATGGCTGTCCACGTGCAGCTGGTCGGGGTAGATCCGCACCCGCAGCCGGGTGCCCGAGAAGCGGGTTTCCAGCCGGACCGGGAGCAGCGCCACGGGGTACCAGGTGGACAGGCCCCACTCGGTCGGCGGGACTGCCTCGGAGAGCGGTGTGGTCATCGGTGTGCCTCCGGTGCGGGCAAGGTCTCGGGCAGCGGCGTCTCGGGGAGCAGGGTGCTCGCGTGGCGGGCGATCAGGACGGGGCGCTGGAGCGTGACCCGGGCCATGTCGGCCGCGTTGCGGCCGTACTCGGCGCCGTCCAGCCGCAGCCCCGCGCCGCTGTGGTCGGGGTTGCGGCCGAGGCCGGGGGCGTACGGAGAGAGGTGCCGGGTGCCGGTGTCCCTGGTCGCATGGCCCCAGTGCAGGTCGTCCCAGTGTGGGCCGTGGAACGGCGTGGGGCTCCAGTCGGCGGGCGGCAGGTCCAGGCCGAACCGGGGTGCGGTGGGCTGCTCGCGGAGCACGAAGAAGTAACCCGCGTCGCCAGCCGTCCGGGTGGCCGCGCCCCGGGCCACCGGTGCGGTGAGCGGGAAGCCGAACAGCAGCACGTCCGGGTCGATCCGGCCGCTGAAGATCGGCGGCAGGTCGGGGCCCGCCGGGTCCCGGGTGGTCTCGCCTGTCCAGGCTGCCTGACGCATGGTCACCGCGGTGGCTGGGTAGCGTCGCAGCACCTCTCCGCGGACCACCAGGATCAGCGCGTCCTCACCAGGCGCGCCGACCGAGGTGAGGTGGCTGCCGAGCGGGCCGTTGCGCCATGCGTCGTCCTCGAAGGGCGGCAGGTCGGTGAGCGGCCCGCCGGCCGAGCGGGCGTCCCGGACGTCCCAGAACTGGCGGAACCAGGTCTGCCGGGGATCGGCCGGGAACTCCCGCCAGAGCAGTTCCCGGCTCACCTCGTGGTTCAGTCCGACCATGAACGCCTCGATGAACTTCGCGTTGGCTGCCAGCGCGGTCATGGTCTCCGGTTCGACCGCGGGCAGGCCAGGTGCCACATGCTCGGGCGACAGCCCGCGCAGCAGCTGGTAGGCGGGCAGCTCGAAGGCGAGCCCGGCGAGCAGGCGGCGCAGGCTGTCACCGGTGACGGGCAGTGCCTCGGCCAGCGGACGGCCGCCCACCCGGAGGCCGGCCAACACTCCAGCGGGGACCGCCCGTTCCGGGTCCAGCCGTGCGCGCAGCCGGTCGGCCTCGCCTGCTACCGGCACCCGGTCCTGCACGTCCCGCTGCGAGGCGCTGGACACCGAGAGCAGGTGTCCCTGGTGCGGGGCGGCCGCCTTGGCGAAGTTGGCACCAGTGAGCTCACGCAACTGTGCAAGATCGGCACGGAGTTCGGCCACGGACAGCCCGGCGCCCAGCACGGTGGCGCCGGGGGCGACGGTGTGCAGCGGGTAGGACTCGCTCCAGCGGGCCACCCCGCCGCGGCCGGGGCCCTCCGCTGCCAGGTCGAAGCCGATCCGCAGCGCGGCGGCGCCGCCGGTGATCCGGTAGGCCACCAGGTCGGGGGCGCTGGTGCCGGTCAGGTCGGTGACGGCCATGCCGGTCGCGTCGCTCGGGCCGGCCAGCCGCTCCATGGTGTATGGGCCGTGCCAGGCGCCGGTGACCAGGCCGCGCCGGTTGACGCCCCGTCCCGCGCCGTACCGGGAGACCCAGCCGTCTGCGTCCCGCCCGTCCACCAGCACCACCAGGTGCGGGATGCGTTCCGGGCCCATCGCCACCACGTCGACACCGACGCCGGAGATCTCGGCGAAGGTCCACGGGGTGGGGACGGAGTCGCTCCACCCCCGGGCGGCCCGTCCGTCGGCGGTCAGGCTCCAGCCGATGCGGTAGTGCACCCGGTTCCGCCCCGGGTCGGTGCCGGAGACCCCGTAGGCGAGGACCAATTCCGGCGTTCCGTCGCCGTCCAGGTCGGCCAGCGTCAGATCGGCGCCGCGCACATCGGGGTGGAGCGGGTCGGGCAGCTGGAACGGGCCCAGCCAGCCGCCGGTGGGCAGTCCGTCGTCGTCCAGTGCCCGGCCGATGCGGTACTCGGCCAGACAGGGCGCGCCCGGCGCGCTCTGACGCATGGTCAGCACGACCAGGTCCGGGCGGGAACCGCCGGTGACGTGGCCGACCGCGACGCCGAACGTGCGGGCCCGGTGGTCCAGGGTGAGCACCTCGGTCTGCACGCCGGGCCCCCGGCCGGGGCGGCCCTCCAGGTCGGGGTCGTGCGCGGCGCCGAGCCGCAGCCGGCTGCGGCCCTGGCCGTCCTGGTCGACGAGCTGGGCGGTCAGGAAGGAGGAGAACAGACCGAGGCCCGGCCCGAGGTCGGGGCGGGGCGTCGCCGGGGCGTCCCGTGGGCCGCTGCCGCGCGGGTCCATGGGCAGGCCGTGGTCCTGCCAGGCGTTGCCGGCCCGGGAGGTCAGCCGTCCGTCGGCGGTGACCATGAAGGTCTCCTGGCCGGAGCGCAGGTCGCCGACCACCGGTCCGATCCGGCGCGGCGCCAGGCCGTTGGGATGCACCCAGCGGGTGGGGTCCCAGCTCCACCGCTGCACGGTGTTGCCGTTCGGCAGGTCCTCGTCCCACTGGCCGAGCACCGCCACCTCCAACTGCCCGGTGGGCGAGGTGACCATTACGTGCACGCCGGGTGAGCCTTCCTGGAACCACTCCACGCTCTGCTGGCCGACCGAGACGACCTTGCGGTCCGGCAGCGGGCGGCCGTGGTCGACCGAGGAGTACCCCGCCTGACGGGCCAGGCTGCCGCCCGGGGTGAGGTAGAAGAACCGGCCGCCCAGGTGCAGCGCGCAAGGCGAGCCGTCGATGCCCGGCACCGACTCGGTGAGGAACCAGCTCGCGGCGGCGTAGGGGTCGGGGCGGTGGCAGACGAACAGCCGCTTGCCCGTGGTGGCCACCAGCACCTCCTGTGCCGAGATCGCACGGGGGGACGCGTACAGCCGCTCGTATTGTGCGAGTTGGGTGGGGCGGCCGAGGTTGCGCCAGCTGCGGGCGGCGGTGTCGTAGAGGTGCAGGTTGCCGTCGCCACCGAGCAGGTGGACGCTGTCGCCCAGGCCGGTCGGACGGCTGGCCGCGCCGCCGGGCGGCGCGCCGCAGTCCCGCCAGACCCAGCGGTCTCCGTCCCAGCCGCGTTCCCAGAGCCGGTTGGTGTCGGTCCGGACGTAGACCCGGCCGGGCTCCACCGCGACGCCAGAGGTGATCACCCGGCTCGCGGCATCCGGCCGCCCGTGGTCCCGCCAGCTCCAGCCTTCGGCGCACTTCCGGCGCTCGAACAGCCGCCCGTCCTTGGACCGGACGAAGAACCGGTCGCCCCCGAGCAGGTCGCCGGCCGCGCCGGCGACGGTCGTCACCGGCTCCTCCACCGCGGCAAGGGCGGTCGGCGGCACGACGGCCGCGCCCGACGGCGCTCCCTCGGCCGTGTCGCCGGCGGGTCCGGCCGACGGATCCGCCCGAGGGGTGGTGACGCCGTGCGTCGGCTCGTCGGTCGTGGCGAACCCGACCGCCGTCGGCGAGGGCTCGCTCGCCGGGCCGCCCTCTCCCGCACCGGCGGGCGCCGCAGCGCCCTCCGCTCCGTCCGCCGCGTGCGCAATGCGCTCCGTCAGCCCGCCGAGGCGGCCCGGCTTGTAACTGTCCAGCGGCTCCTTCGAGATCACGCCGAAGGCGGCGCCGCCCGCGGGGAGCTTCGCGTCCGGGACGGCGCTGTTGCCCTTCGCCAGCCAGCCGAGCGGGTCGGCTGTCGGCGGGGCGTCCAGGCGGCGGGCCAGCGGCCCCCGGGCCCGGGTGAGCCGGCGCATGGCGGTGGAGGTGGCGGCCGCCACGCCCTCGTTGGCGGCCGGGTCGGGGCCGGGCGCCGGATCGGCGTGCCGGACCGGCCGGGTGAGCGCCAGCAGTTCTCCGTCGGAGAACGCCCGCCCCGGCTGAGCCGGGTCTATCCGCTTGCCGAAGAGCGCCGCCGAGGCGTCGCGGCCCAACTGTCCCTCGGCCAGCTGCCGGTTGATGTCGATCAGTTCGGCTGCCCGCTGCCAGGCGGCGGCCGCCAGCTCTTCCTGGTGCCGCTGGACCACCTCGGTGCCGAGCGCGGCGGCGGCCCGGTAACGCGGGTCGAGGTTCAGCTCACGCAGCCACTGCGGCGGTGTGTCCGCTGCCGGAAGCCGGACCTCCCCGGCGTGCGTCCCGCCGTAGGCCGGCGGGGTGAGCCACTCCTGATGGTGACTGAGCAGCCCCTCCAGCACCGTCTGCCAGCGCACCCGTTGCTCCACCGCCCACGGGGTGCGGACCAGTGCCGGTGAGGCGAGCGCCCCCTCGAAGCCGAGCACCGAGACGCCGTCCTGCCCGGGGGACGCGTCCGGCAGGCCACTTCCCGCTCCGTTCAGGTCGACCCGGTGCAGCCCGACACCGGTGGGCAGCACCCGTCCGCGCAGCCGCCGGACCAGGGACTCGAAGTCCCCGTCCGGCCCGGTGGCGAACCGCCAGTGGTACAGCACCGGCAGCGTCACCCCGGTCGGCCCGCCGTCCTGCTCGTCATCCCACGCCGGGATCAACGCCTCCCCCTCCCGGGCGGGCCGGCCCAGCCCGGTTCGGCAGCCCGCGTCGAAGGCGGGCACCACGGCGGCCAGGTAGCGCCGCCCGGGCAGCAGCCGGCGTGGGCAGACCAGCCTGGAGAGGGTGCGCTCGGGGTGTTCGGTGAGCACCTTCGCCGGATCCTCCCCGTCGTCCTCCAGGAGCAGCTGGGCGTGCGCCCACGCCCAGGACTCGGCGAGGTCCGGCAGTTCGGCCACCGGGGCGGTGAGCCGGGGCAGCGTGTCCGGCGGGGTGGTGAACTCCAGTCCCGGGGTGCCCTCCAGGAGCACCACCAGGACCAGCCAGGGGCGCAGCGCGCCGCTCCTCGGCTCCGGCCGGGCAGGGGTGAACTGCCAGGGCAGCTCGGGCGCGTCGAAGTCGATCGAGGCGAAGAGGGAGGACTCGGCGTTCTCGGTGCCCGGAGCCGGGAAGCAGCGGATCACCTGCCGCTGGTCCAGCGCGGTGACGTCACCCGGGCCGAGCACCACCGCGTCCGCGTGCGCGGTCACCGTCTCGGTGCCGTCCGCCCCACCTCCACCGGCCGTCAGTTCGACGGTCAGCCCCACCTCGCCGCGTTGCGCAGGCAGTGCGCCTCGCAGCGGGTCCTCGTTCGCAAGCGCGCGCACCACGCCGTCCCGCACCCACGGCAGAAACCTCAACCCGGCCATACTCGTGTCCCCCAGTTCCCCGTGCCTCGCCTGATCACCGCACCCGCCACGAACCGCCCTCACGGCAGCGCCGGGACGCGCCGCACCACGGCTCCCGCGTGTCCCGCCAGCGCCCCCCTGTCGGTCGCGGAGCCGCGGGCCTGCCGAACGGTCAGTCCCGGGTCAGTCCCAGCCCGGCACCGGTGAACAGCGCCGCACCGCCCGTCCTGGTCGCCGCGTCGGCGGCCGGGCCGGTCCTGGCGAAGCCGGCCAGCAGCCGCCCGGAATCCGCCGCGCCACTCCCGGCCGCGGCGGGCGGCAGCGGGCGGGGCGGCGCCGCGACGTCGTCCACGATCCATGCGTCGTACGCGTCGTCACCGTCCAGGGCGGCGGCCACCGTCAGTCCGGCGGCGGGCAGGTCGGAGCCGTCCGGCAGGCCGAGCCGGCGGCCTGTCTCCTGCCATTGGTATCCGGACTGCTCCAGCAGTTCGGCCGGCTCCAGGTCGCGGAACTGCCCCGGCGCGAACCGGTCCAGGATCGGATCCCCGACCGTCCCGTCCAGGCCGTTGCCCAGTGTGAAGGACCGGACGTCGAACCGGTTCGGCCCCGACACCCTCGCCGCGCCCAGGCGTTCGACCGTGACGCCCAGCGGCAGCACGTTCTGCCGCAGGCCCAGCAAGGTGCCGGGCCGCAGCACCAGCCGCTCGGGCAGCTCGGGCGAGCGCAGCACCACCGGCTCCGCTCCCCCGCCGCCGGTGGTGATCTCCCAGGCGTCCGGGCGGGCCAGCGCCAGCCGCAGCTGCTCCACCGCGCGCACGGGTTCCAGCTCGGGCGGCGCCGCCTGCCCGGGCTTGCGGGTGTCGAAGGGCTTGCTGATGCTCAGGAACAGCAGCTTGAGCTTGACATGCCCCCAGAAGCCCCATGGCTGCGGACCGCTGACCCCGATCAGCAGATCCACCCCGAGCAGGGTCTTTCCGAACACGGAGAGGGTGACCTTGGCGCCCAGCTCCGCGGTGAACCAGAACGGGTCGAACCGCATCAGCGCGTCCAGCTGGGCGTGACCCTCGAGGGCGATCTTCCAGAACTTGATGCTCAGGTCGATCGCGCCGCCGAACTGCACGGTGTTGCTGGTGACCGCGAGGTAGGCGCTGATCCGTCCGGTGCCGTTCAGCGCGATCGCCAGCCGCCTCAACGCGGGGAATCCGGCAGGGGGCCGGAACCCGGGGTGGAAGCCGCCGAGGGAGAGAGCGAAGGCGCCGTCGCCATGCCAGCGCACCCGTAGGGCCAGGTCGCCGGTGATTTGGCGGCCGAATAGCTCGGAGTCGACCAGGCTGCCGTCGAGCGAGAGTTCGCCCCGGTCGAAGTCGATGACGCCGACCGTGTCCAGCCGCAGCCGACCGGCCTGCCTGAGGTCGAGCACCAGCTGCCCCAGCACCAGGACGCGAATCGGTTCGGGGAACTCGATCAGCACCGCGAGCTTGGCGGTGAGCAGCTGGCCGAGCATCTCGAGGCGGACCATCACCCCGAGCACGGTGCCGGTGGTGTCGGGCGGGAAGATCCGGCCGAGCGTGTCGATCACCGCCGGGGCGTTGGCGACCGGGTCGGCGGGAAAGAGCAGCGCGTCCAGCGCACCGGTCCGGGTGGCCTTGCGGACCTCCTCCACGTCGACGCGCCGGTTGTGGCCGACCACCAGCCCGAGGCCGTTCACGAAGACGCCCCAGCCGAGCGCGATGCCCGGAGTCCACTCGTAGGTGCCGGAGACTAGTAACGAGAAGGTCCCGTCGCCGTTCGCCTCATGCAGCGGACTGCCGTCCGTCGCTCTGGTGTTGAGGACCGCTACCCCCTGGAGCCGCCAGGCCGACAGGCCGCCCGCCCCGGCCAGGCCAAGCTGGAAGACCCCGGCGTACTGCCCCTTCTCCCGGTCGAGGAACAGATGGCCGCCGCCGTCCACCGGCCCGGCCTTGACGACCAGCCCGGCGCCGATCGGCGGCACCAGGCCGAGATCGGCGTCCAGTCCGAACAGCAGCCCGCCGTCCGGGGCCGGCGTGACGGCCAGCGCGGCGCCGGCCCCCTCCACGGTGGCGGCCACCGGGCCGAGCCGCGCGGTCAGGTCCACCGTGGCGGCGAGCCTGAGGCCGTCCCCGTCGGCGGTGCCGCGCAGGGTCAGCGCGGTGACCCGCACCGGGCCGAGGTCCAGGTGCAGCGGGAAGGTCTTCTCCAGCCGCCCGGAACCGCGCAGGGTCAACCCCGTCCGGCTCGACCAGACCAGCTCCACGTCGCTCTCGGCCTCGATCGACCTGCCCCCGGCCACCGACGCCAGCAGCCCGTCCAGCGCCGACAGGTCGAGCACTACCCGCAGCTTGCGCACGGCGACGCTGACCGCGACCTCGTCCACCGAGGCACCCACTGTGGTCACGGTGGCCGCCACCCGGGCCCCGCCCAGCGTCACCCCGGCGCTCGCCGGATCGCCCAGTACCTTGACGGGCCCGGGCGGTCGCCAGTCCAGCGCGACTCCGAAGCCGCCGCCCACCTCGCCGCCGTCGGCGCGCGGTACGAGCCCGTCAGGCCTCAGCACCACGCCGAGCGCCCCGGTGGTGTCCACCCCGCCGGTGAGCTGGACCTCGACCGTCTCGCCGGGGTGAAGCACCGCCTGCACCGCCCCGGCGGCGTACGGGCCGAACAGCAGCCCGTCCGGCGCGGCGCCCGGCACGGGCGGCACCGGCAGCAGCACCAGTCCGGCCTCGCCATAGGCCGCCGCGTCCCCGTCAGCCGCCTGCACGGCAGCCAGCGGCACCCGCAGCAACAGCGGCGGCGGCTCCGGCAGCGGATCCGCTGGCGTGCCGAAGTACTGTTGGAAGAGGCCGAGTTCGGGCGTGACGCGGATGGCGGGCAGACCGAAGGCGTGCGCCACGTCCTGGACGGCTCGCAACAACTTGTCGACGTCCAGCTGCCCGCCCCAGCCGTAGGCACGGTGCGCCAGCTCGGACGGGTCAGTGACCAGCAACGCGAGCCGTTCCCAGTGCACTTCGGTGATCCAGGCGCCCTCGGTCCGGTACCGGCTCGGCGCCACCCGCTGCCGGGTGATCACGCCGGTGAGCAGCAGCAGCGCGTACAGCGGCGGCTTCTCGCGGCGGAGCCGGTCGGTGAGCAGGTAACCGGGCAGCTCGGTGGCGAGCGAGGCCCAGAACGTGCCCTCGTTCAGCGGCGCGGGGAGCCCGGTGCCGTCGGTGGCGCTCAATCCCTCGACGGCTGTGACCACTTCTCGGACCTGCTGGACCAAGGCCGCCCAGTCGCCACCGCCGACGATGAACGCGCCGAACGCCTCGGTGGCTTCCTTGGCCTGCTCGGTCACGGTGCGCACCGAGCCGAGCGAGTCGGTGGCCGGCGGCGTCTCGGGCGGTGCCCAGCCGAGGTCGGCGAGCAGTATCCGCAGCGCCGCCTCGTCGCTGCCGGCCGCGATCAGCGGTTCCAGCGTGCCCAGTACCGCCCCGACCAGATCCTGTGCGAACGCCTGAATCCCCACACGCCCTCTCCCCCCGGAGGCACCAAGTGACCGTGATGCACACAAGAGGTCCACATCTCCGTCACATTGGCCATACTGTCTCGCAACTTGGTCTTTTCACAAGACATCACGCAGTTGACTTGCCGTCAGACGGGGGACTGACCGATGGCACGCTCCGACGACTTCTTCCTGTCACCCACCGACACCGGCGACGACCGGGAGTTCCGGGCCGACAAGCGCACGGGCAGCACCGTGCAGCCGATCATTGACGGAGTGGCGACCTTCCAGGCGATGGAACGCGCCATCGCCAAGGCCACCAACACCGTCCACCTGTCGCTGTGGATCTTCAATCCGGGCACCCCGCTCCAGGCCCGGGCCGAGGTCAACCGGACACTGGCCGGGCGGAAGGCGAAGCACCGGGCCGGCACCTGGGGCGAGTTGCTGGCCATCGTGGCCGGACTGGGTGTCCAGGTGCGCATCCTGCTGAACGACTTCGACGCCGTGCTGGCCGATCTGAACCACGCCAACAACTGGCGCGCCTGCCAGAAGCTCAACGCGCTCGACGCCCGCTGGGGCAAGGGCAACCTCCAGACAGTGGTCAGCATGCACGACGCCCGTAGCTCGCTCGGCGGGTCCGTACTGGCGAGCCGGGCCGCAGCCATGCTCACCCGGCTCAACAAGGGTGGCTGGGGGGCCGCCCGCACCCGGGTCGCCGGGATGCCGGGTCTGTGGCCCTACCTGACGGTGGCTCCGAGCGGTGACCGATGGGCGCTGAGGACCAGCCCGGACTGGCAACTGCACCCCGCCGCTCACCACCAGAAACTCTGCGTGGTGGACCGCACCACCGGCTTCTGCGGAGGACTGGACGTCAACACCGGACGTCTGGCCACCCCTTCGCACCTCGGGCGGCTCTGGCACGACATCCAGGTCAAGGTGGACGGCGCCGCCGCCGCCGATCTGGACCGCAACTTCCTCGGCCGCTGGAACACCGAGGCTCCGCTCTTCAACACCGTGGTCGGCACCGCCGGGCCGGGCGGCCTGGCCAAGCCGGCCCGCCCGGTGGCCGCCGTGGTCCCGGTGCCCGGCAGCGCTGTCCCACCCGGGCCCGGCCCGGCCACCGCCCAGCTCTGGCGCACCCTGTCCACCGACTCCACCTTCAGCCCGGTGCCCAGTGTGCTC
>Ga0247828_10000250_pt1 | contig 19299 bp, 31 predicted proteins | sample 12C_Control_Day3_FD_192425 | JGI IMG/M metagenome (GOLD analysis project Ga0247828, IMG submission 192425) | Soil microbial communities from agricultural site in Penn Yan, New York, United States - 12C_Control_Day3 | ecosystem: Environmental > Terrestrial > Soil > Agricultural land | place... | reverse complement strand
CGATTAACGGATACTGGTTGCCGTCCGTCCAGATGAGCCGCAAATCTTCGTCGTCCAACGGGCCAATCGCTGAACTGATGGGATTATCGGTCATGACCAGAACCCCACCACCGCCACGATCGAGGCGAGGATTGCCACCAGGGCCGTGAGGCCGACGAGAGCCGTCTCGATTTTTTCGCGAGGGGATCGCTCCTTGATCTCCTGGATGGCCAGTTCGGCGTTGATCCGTTGGGCCATCTCCTGGTAAAAGTCACCGGACTTGATGATCGGTTTGTTGCCGGCCTCGTAGCTGGCATTGACGATCATTTGGGGTGTCACTCGAGCCATTGTCACTGTCCTCCAAACATGAGGTGGGCGGCGAACCAGGCGACGGGGAAGACTACCGCGCCCAGGATCAGCCAGAGGTCGAACCGAGCCCGTGTGTCTAGGTCCGATCGGATCGGGCCGTGCATGTGCCGGCGCCTGCTGGGGTGCATGCCGGCCTGGCCTAACTCGGTCATGGGCCGGCAGGGTTGGCTCGAGGTCCTTGTCCCCGAGCCTGAGCCGATATAAGATCTAGGCATTACTGAGCTCCAATCTGAAGGGTTTCGGAAGCGCCGGCCTGGCGGTGAAGGCCGATCGAGTCTGCGGCTTCGCGGCTAAGCCAGTCGGACTTCCGCTGGACATTCCGCTCTTTGTCGAGCTCGTCCCCGTAGTGCTCCTCGAACTTGGCGTCGACCTGATCCTTGACGACCAAGGCGTTGCGGGCGGCCTCGGTCTTCGGACCATCCCCGACCGTCCTAGCGCGTTCGAGAGCTACCAGGCGGTAAATCCGGCGAACCAGGGCATTGCCCACGAGGCGGGCCTGTTTGGCCGGCGGCTTACCCGTGACCTTGGCGACCTCGCGGCCCTTGGCCAAGACTTGGGATTTAACCCAGGGGAACATGAGGTCGGTGGTAACGATCGCGGACTCACGGCCGGTGAGCTCGATGGCATATCCCCAGCGGTTCAGGCCGGTGGACGTGCGGATGATCTTGGGCTGCTTCACTGCCCTGCATCCGAAGAGGGCGCCGAGGGCGACATACAGGTCCTTATACCACGACGGCGAGCTATCGGTCTGCTCGAAGGCGTCGGCCTTGACGATGACGGGATCGCCGGACGTGTCGAGCTTCGAGGCGTCGATCTGGTGCTCCTCGAGGAGCGAGGCCGCCTTGGCCATAAAGGCCTCGGCCTCCGCCTCGTGCTCGGTGGAGTTGGCCTTGGCAATGAGGGCCTTGATGCGGGCGATGATCTTGGACTGGTCGGTCATTGGTGATCTCCTTCGTGGTCGGGGTTTAGCAGGCGTCAAACGCGGCTTTGCGGGCGGCGGCGGTGTCGGGGCCAGGTCCATCCATCCAGTAGACGCTGACGCGGTAGGAACGCTTGTTGCCACCGCGGGGACCAACGCGGAACCAGGACGAGCGGGTCTTAAACCCCTGCTCCTTCATAGCCCGCTCATAGGCGCCGGCCATCCGGGCGTTCGGGAAGCAGTCGTAGGTGCTGTTCTGAACGCGGTGGCTGTTTGCCATGACTCGGTTCGGATTGCTCATTGGTGATCTCCTTCGTGGGTCCTGGTGTCCTGTCACCAATTATCCCTGAAATAAACCCCCTCACTGAAATAATCAGTGAGGGGGCACCACGAAACCTATCCGACCGAGGGTTCGGCGACTTCGTCCAAGAGGTCGGCCACCACATCGCACTCGACGAGCTGGTCCTCCTCGGGTTCTTCCTTATCCTCGTCCTCGGACGCTTCCCACTCGTCCCACAACGCCTGGTTGGCGGTGAACTCGTCGAGCTTCTCCTGGACCTCCTGGGACACACTCTCTAGGCTGTCAGCCCATTCCTCCATGGCCTGGGCGCGCTCCTGGATCAATTCGCCTGTCGGCCCCTGGGCCAGGCCAGGCGCCTCTGACTCCATGTTGTCGAACTTGCTCTGCTCCTCCTCGGCCAGGTCGCGGACCTCGCTGGCCAGTGAGTCCAGTGCGCCCTCGAGCTCGGCGAGGGGCGTGCTCCGGAGGGTTTGGAACTGGTCCTCCAGATTGTAGAACTGCTGGAGGAAGGCGCTGGTCGTCAGCTGGGAGCGGGGGATCGGTTTCAGGGACCTGATCTCCTTGCTCGACCGCGGACCGGTCTTCACTCGGGCATAGTAGTACTTGTCGCCCTTCTTGATACCCTGCGCGGGGTAGTCCTTAGCCGCCTTCTGGAACTTCACTCGTGCCATCTTTGCCTCCTGTGGTGTGGGCCGGCGGGATTGCCGGCCCAGGCCCTATGCTTACTTGCGGTTGACGATCGACTCGGGAGTCTCGTTGGCGAACTCCTTGGCCGTCATGCGGATCGGGTCCTTGCCCTTGAGGTGCAGGACCCACTGGCGGCTCTCCCGATCGAACGTGAGCTTGCCGCCGGCGTCCTTGACCGCCGCGGTCTTGGCGTCGATCTTGTACTGAGGATTGAGCGGCTTCCGCTTGCCCTTGGCAGTCGGGGTCGGCATCGTGATTTCCTCTCGGCTGTGGACGTTATAGGTCCGGTTGCACGCGGAACACGTCTTGGCGGCGCCGAGGAATTCTCCATCGGGACCTGCCTGGACCTGGTTGGCCGACGAGTCACAGAGCGGGCACGTGTCGGGGTCATCGGAAACTGTCGTGACTTCTGCTTCGGACTGGAGGTTCGCCAGATCCGGATTGATAGGGGTTTCCTGGTTGCCATCGCTGGCCACCCAGAAGACATTCTTGCCTTCCTCCTTGCGGCACTGGATCTCCTCGGCGTGGGCCTTGAGGAGCTCCCGAGTGCGGCTCTCGGACTTGCCGATGATTGCGGCCAGGGCCTTGGCAGTGTGCGGGCCGGTGACGAGGGCGTTACGGAGTTCGGTGTTCATGGTCATTTCCTTCTTTCGTGGTGGTGGGGTTCACCCCCTCCAAAACATTTTGGAGACGATGGCGCGGCCTACCCCTTTGTTCACAAGCCGCCGAATGATTGGTTTGGGGGAACCCGTCTCGACCGACCGAGTGACCGATCGGATATCGGCAGCCAGTCGGGCGAGACGGAAGAGGGCAGAGACGATGTTCATGCTAGCCGCAGAGACCGAGGTTGCGTTCGTGCTCGATCTCGGCTTCGTGCTTCGGGCCGAGATAGGTCGGGCGGTTGAGGAGCTTTTCGATCCAGACCTTGGTCAGGTCCGACCGGCGGGCGATCGTGGCCCAGTAGCCATAGACCGTGTTGAGTTCCTCGACGATCCATTCGCCGGTGTGGCGCGACCGAGCGATGCGGCGGGTCTGGCTGTAGCGGTTGAAGCTCACCGACCGGCGGAGGGAGCCGTCCTGGGCGAAGATATCAGACTTGGACATGGGGTGATCTCCTTCGTGGTCCGATTGTTCTGTCACGCATTGTGCATGAAATAAACCCCCTTACTGAATTATTCCGGGAGCTCCAGTTTGGCCAGGTCGACGAAGGACCGATAGCGGCCCGATCGGGACCACTTGCCCACGACATAATAGGTCTTGGTCGGCCGGCCAGCTGTCCCCTTCCTGGGGTTCGCAAACGACCGCACATCATAGAGGTAGTCGTTCTGGAGGCCATTGATCATCGAACCAATCTGATTGGCCGACTTGCCAGGCAGCTCCGAGATCCTGGCGCCCTGCGGGCGGAGCATCAGAAGGAGGACCTGGCGGCGAAGCGTGCCGTGGGCCGGACCGATCCGGTGAGCGCCGGACTGAACACCGCGGGCCATCAGTTGCGCTCCCTTCTTTGGGAGCCGAACCGAGGCTTATCCCCCAGCCCCTCGGCATAGGCCTTATCATGGCCGCGGTCCCACCTATCCCGCTGGTGCTTGACGCCGTAGGGATTGGCGGTGATGCCGCGTTGGCAGTCCTTGTAGCCTTGGGCTTCCGGATCTGGATCGAACTCCTGGCGGACCGGCGGGTGCTTGATCAGCATGACCTCGAGCTTCGGGCGTTCCGGTTCGGGCAGGGTAGACTTGATCTCCGGCGCCTTCTTGTTCAGGGCGTTGAGGAGGAACTTGGCCGCGATCTTAAGGCCGGTGGACGCGGCGTCCGGGCCGTGTGGGTCGCAATAGAACTCCGCCCGATTGCGAAGCTCCTGGAGCTGTTCAGGCGTCGCCGTGAGCCGCTCCCGCTTGAAGTCGTACTCGCCGACGTCGATGTCCGACTCTTGGCAGTCGCGGATGAACTTGGGCGGGAGCCCGATGGTGATGGTGGTCATGGTCTTTCCTCTCAGTGGACGTGGTTGATGCACTCGGGTCCGAAACCGGACTCGATCGACTCGGGGACGGTGAGCGCCCGACCACACCGACCGCAGCGGCCCTCGTGGTGGACCTCGATCGAGTCGGGGAGATTGGGCATGGGGTGGACCAGGACCTTAGCGAACCAGGCCCAAGCGACCGCGGACGGGGCCGAGGCGCCGATCTTGGACTTGGCCGAGAGCTTGAAGTGGCCGTCGCCGAAGACCGTGCCCAGGAACGAATAGTCGCTCTCGTTGTCCGATCCGGTGAGGACCGAGACGAACCAGGGCTTATCCGGGCTGGGCCGGCGGACGCGGTAGGTGAAGCGGGCTCCGCTCTTCTTGGAGACCAGGGTGACTCGGGCATTGCCGGCCAGGATGAACTGTCGGGCCTGGGCGATAGTAGTAAAGGCCATGGGTAATTTCCTTCGTGGTCCGACCCTTCTGCCACAATTTTTCTATGGAATAAACCCCCTTGTAGAAAAATTATCCAGCCACAGGAAATTGGGTTGCCAGGGTTTTGACCTCCGGCCATATTGAGTATGGATTGCCTCTGACCACGCCACCAGGGAGTGACAAATGAATTACGCCAAGATTGCCGAGGGCTTGCGGATGATCGCCGATGCCCTCGAAGAGACGCCGGCCAAAGCCCCCGCTAAGCCGACGGCCCGATCGTCCTCGAAAGCCCCTCCCAAGGACGAGGACGATCGGGCATTTGATGAAGACCCGCCTGTCGAGGAAAGCTCGAAGCCGGTGATGAAGGAGGTAACCCTGAAGGACCTCCAGTCCGCAGCTCGGAAATTGATCAACGCGAACAGACGGCCGGATATGGTCGAGGTCCTCGAGTCCTTCGAGGCCAAGAACCTTTCCTCCATCCCCGAGGACAAGTGGGACGAAGCCCACGAGAAGCTCCTGGCGGCTGCCGAATGAGCGACCCAGTCGGACCTGAGACCCATTCGGAGTTGCCGCCGTCCTCGTCGGACAAGTGGATGATATGCCACGGGTGGCGCCGAGCTAACGCGGGCCTACCTGACGAGACCAGCGCCGCCGCGGAAGAGGGAACGTTCGCCCATGAACGGTTCGCCAACCACCTCCTCGGCGCGGAGGATATCGCCCAGACCTGCACCCAGGAGATGTACGAGGCCCTCATGCCCTGCGTGGAATGGGCTGGCCAGCAGGCAGGGCTCTCGTATGTAGAGCACAAGGTTGACTTCGGCGATCGGTTCGGCTATGCCGACCTGACTGGAACGTCCGACCTGGTGTTCGTCTCCGATGAGCAGATCCACATCGCTGATCTTAAGTATGGCCGCGGCGTGGTCGAGGTTCGGGAGAACACCCAGCTGCTGATCTACCTGGTCGGCGCGGTCCACATGTTCGGCCGGCGCCCCCACTATTCAATGTCGATCCTCCAGCCCAGGGCATGGCACTGCGACGGACCCATTCGGACCTGGACCATAGACGACGCCACCCTCGCCGCGTTCGAGGAACGCCTGGAGGCGGCGATCGCGGGCAGCTACGACCTGAAGAGTCCATTGGTTCCTGGAGACCATTGCCAGCACTATTGCAAAGCCCTGGGCCGCTGCAAGGCGGCTAAGAACTATTCCCTCGACCTTTTCCGGCGGACCGCTCTATGAACACCGAGGACCTGATGACCGATGCCGAGCTCGACGAGCTGGCCCTGACCCTCCCATTGGTTGAGGCCTGGGTGACCGCGGCCAAGAAAGAAATCCACAAGGCCCTCCAGGATGGAGCGGTCTTCAAGAACGCCAAGCTCGAGTCGAAGCTGGGCAATCGCCAATGGAATGCTGACGTGGATATCCTCGCTCAGCTCCGCAAGTTCTCTCGCCTGGACGTAGTGGCTCCGCGGGTTCCGCTGTCCCCTACCCAGGCGGAGAAAACCCTGGGCGGCAAAGTCTATGACAAGCTGCGCAGTTTCGTTGTCCGCAATCCCACGGCGCCGAAAGTGGTCTTCATCAATGGGATGACTGAGAAGGACTGAGAATGACACAGATCGTTACCCCGAAAGGCGAAACCGCCTACGTCCACGTCTTCAAGCCACAGGACGCCATGGAAGAGGGCAAGCCGCCCCAGTACGCCGTGACGTTCCTCTGGGACGAGGACGAGAAGCCGAAGCTCAAGAAGCTTGAGGAGGCGATCGTCGAGGTCGCCACCGCCAAGTGGGGAGCCAAGGCCAAGGTCATGTTGGAGAAGGGCCAGCTCCGCAGCCCCCTCCGCCCTGGATCGGACAAGGAAGGGGCCAAGGACGAGGAGCAGTTCGCCGGCAAGTGGTTCCTGACCGCTCGCTCGACGGACAAGCCTCAGGTGGTCGACGAGGACCTGGATGACATCATCGACAAGTTCGAGGTCTATTCCGGGTGCATCGGCCGCGGCGACATCTACCTCTTTGCCTACGACAAGAAGGGCAACAAGGGCGTCGGTGCGATCATCAATTCTTTCCAGAAGCTCGGCGAAGGCGAACGCCGCAGCGGGCGCCGAGCGGCAGCTGATGCTTTCGGCTCGGGGGAGGATGACGACGAGGCGTTGAGCTAAGTCGTCGGGGCCTCCCTTTTGCCTCACTGGGGGAGGCCCCACTTTTTTAAGGACCAAGCATGAAGATTGACCTCGAACATTACGGACCTGGCAGGCCACCCCTGCCGGAGACCATGGACCGGATGAAGCGGATGGTTCGCGAGATCCAGAAGGAGCCAGGCATTATGTCGGCGAAGCTGGCCCGCAAGCTGGGTATCTCCTCCCTGGAGTGCGCCGCCCTGGCTCGTCGACTCGAGCGCCGCAAGATCCTGAAGATCGAGCGGGCCGATCGAGCCCTGACCTATTTCGTCACCGATGACCTCGCGGCCTAAGCTCCACCTCGACTTTGAAACCTACTCCGAGGTCGACATCAAGACCGTCGGAGGTTTCCGCTATGCCGAAGACCCGAGCACCGAGATCTTGCTCTTCGGCTGGTCGATCGAGGACGAGGAGCCAATCGTCGTCGACATGACCGAGGAGGGGTGGTTCGAGGAGCTCGAGCCCTTCTTTGACTGGGTAGACCGCGGCTCGAAGATCGGCGCCCACAACTCTCACTTCGAACGTGCCATCTGGGAAAAGGTCGGCATCCGATCGGGCTTCCCGATCCTGCCCCGATCGGACCAATGGGACTGCACCGCCTCGCGGGCCAGGATGATCGCCATCCCTGGGTCGCTCGAAGGCTGCGCTCATGCCCTCGGCCTTGGCCAGGGTAAGGACCCACGCGGCGACGCGCTGATCCGGATCTTCTCGAAGCCCGACAAGAAGAAAGGCCGGTGTTACCCGAAGGACCGGCCCGAGGACTGGCAAGCCTTTAAAGACTACTGCGCCCAGGACGTTCGGCTTGAGGTCCAGATCGACAAGATCCTGCCGCCGCTGAGCGACGTGGAGTTCAGGACATTCCAGCTCGACTACAAGATCAACGACGCCGGCTTCCCCGTGAACATGGAGCGGGTCGAGGCCGCCGACGAGTTCGTCGAAGAGTATTCTAATGACTTGTTGCGTCGTGCCCACGACATCTCCGGCTGCCGCCCGTCCCAGCGGGAGAAGACCCTGGAGTATCTCGAGAGCCGCGGCTTCCCCCTTCCCAACCTCCAGGCGTCGACTGTCGAAGCCTTCGCCAAGCGGCCAGGACTACCCGAAGATCTGGTCGAGCTCATGGACCACCGGATCGAACTCTCCAGGGCGGGGACGAAGAAGCTGAAGACCATCAAGGCCTGCGTGTCCCCGGACGGGAGACTTCGCGGCAGCTTCCTCTATTCGGCCGCCTCGACGCGGCGGTGGAGCTCGACCGGTGTCCAGATCCACAACCTTCAAAAGCCCGATGGGGAAGCCAACCCCGACGTGGCCTTGTCCCTCTTGGACGACGATCCGTTCGACCTGACCCTCTTCTTCAACCGCCCCCTGACCGTGCTAGCCCAGTCCATCCGCGGGTTCTTCGAGTCGGAGCAACACCTCTTGGTCGCCGACTATGCCTCGGTCGAACCGCGAGGGCTGGCCTGGTCGGCCGACGAGGCGTGGCTCCTCGAAGCTTACCGGAAAGGTGAGGACGCATACAAGATTGCGGCCGGCAGGGTCTACGGGGTGGCGCCCCACAATGTCGACAGCGGCCAGCGGTTCATGGGCAAGCAGCTCGTCCTTGGCTGTGGCTATGGAATGGGACCGCCGAAGTTCATGGACACGTGCGCCAGGTTCGGCAGGATCTTGACCGAGGAAGAAGCCCAGGAGGCCGTATATGGCTACCGCAATTCCGTCCGGGAGATAACGAAGTTCTGGCGGAAGATCGAAGGGGCCTGCATCCGCGTGACCCGAGACGGCAAGGAGCGCCAGGTCGGCCGCTACAAGATCCGGCTGGAGACCTTACCTAACGGAATGGCCGTTCTGTTCATCGACATGCCCTCGGGCTCGATCGCCTACCCTAAGCCCTCGCTGGGCACAGAGGAATGGAATGGCGAGATCCGGGACGTGTTCGAGTTCTACACGCCCTGGGGCCAGTCCTTCATCAAGACTGATACGTTCGGCGGGTCGCTGACCGAGAACATAATCCAGGCGCTGACCAGGGACATCCTCCGCGACGGTCTCCTCGGCGCGGATGAAGCGGGCTTCAAGCTCATTGGCCACGTCCACGACGAGGCGATCGCCGAGGGTGACGACAACCCCGACGACCTGCGTGAGTTCGAGCGGGTGCTCTGCCAATCGTCAGAGTGGGCCGATGGCTTCCCGATCCTAACTGAGGGGTATATCGACAAGGCCTACCGCAAGTGAGGGAGCGAGAGCACGAGAAGCTGCTTCGCAAGACCGTGGTTCGGGCAGGTGGGTTGTGCATCAAGTTGCCGGCCTACCTGTATCGAGGCATTCCCGATCGGATGGTTCTCATGCCTGGCGGCCGCATCTACTTCCTCGAGCTCAAGGCCGAGGGCAAGAAGCCGAGCGTGACCCAATCTGCCTTCCGCAAAATTCTGCAGGCGATGGGGTTTTATTCAGAGATAATTCAAGGCAAAGACGAGATGGAAAGGTTCCTCGATGACCGTATTAGACCGCACCTTTAATGCTCTCCTCCACTCGCTTAAGATCGGGTTCCTGTCGGCGCCTGTGGTCGAAGCCAAGCGGTGGCAATCGACGACGGCCCCACAGCCGATGGTCGAGCTCCTCAATCGGTCCTTCACCTGGGACACGTATGGCTACGAGGACTTGCAGATCTACCAGGAGGCGATCAAGCCGAACCTGCCCTGGGCCGACCGCCACTTCGAGGAGGAGCGGGTCAGCGGCCAACCGATCAACCCAGGGGAGACCTGGAAGATTTGGCCCTACGCCCGATCCGCCGCGGCTCATTTACGGGAGGGCGAGAACGTCCCCGCCTACGACCACAGCTATGCCGAGCGGTATTGGCCGAAGTACGCTGGATTGATGCCTGGTGGAAAGCTTGGGTTGAACGAATATGACGAAGGCCATCAAGGCATTCGCTTCCCGATCGGGGACTTGGACGATCTTATCTGTGTCCTGCGCGATGATCCGTTGACCCGCCAGGCCTATCTCCCCATCTACTTCCCCGAAGATACCGCGGCAGCGACGATGGGCAAGCGAGTGCCTTGCACCCTTGGCTACCATTTCATTCGCCGGCCGGACCTCCAGGGCAATGACCTCCTCCACATCGTCTACCCGATGCGGTCGTGTGACTTCGTTCGCCACTTCCGCGACGACGTCTACCTGACGGTTCGGTTGCTCCTGTGGGTCCTCGATCGGCTCCGTGACCTGGACCGAGACGAATGGGGCCAGGTTTCGCCTGGGACCTTCCGGATGCACATCACGTCGCTCCACATGTTCGTCCAGGATCGGGAGAACCTGGCCAACCAGATGCGGGCCGACCAAGTGGCCACTGGCGCGGGGTCGGTGGCATGATCGAGCGGACCGCCTGCCTGTCGGAGAGCAAGGTCTATCGGTGGTGGCTCGAGCGTCACATCGACGGCGGCGGGAAGTCGGCCCTGTGGATCGGGGTTAACCCATCCACCGCCGACGGCAAAGTCGATGATACCTCGATCCGCAAGCTCTACGGCTTCGGCGACCGCCTGGGCATTAAGTCCTGGTATGTCGCCAACAAGTTTGCTTTCCGCGCCACTGACGTCCGGAAGGTGGCCAGGGCCGAGGACCCGATCGGTTGGGGATGCGACATGACTTTGCGCCTCGCCATGCAGCAGGTGGATCTGGTCATCGTCGGCTGGGGCGCGATCGGGAAGCTTCCTCCCCGCCTTCAAAACCGGTGGCGGGATATCGTCGCCATGGCCGACGAGTTCAATGTCGATCTGCACTGCTGGGGTGTGTGCAAGGACGGCCATCCTCGCCATCCCCTCATGCTGTCTTACGACACACCGTTGGAGAAGTGGACGCCGCCCCAATGACCCGTGTCCCACACGACTACCAGCTGAAGGCCAAGGACTTCCTGGTCGCCAATCCCATGGCCGCCTTGTTCATGGACATGGGCCTCGGCAAGACAGGGACGACATTGCTCGCCCTGGTCGAGGTTGGTGGTCCTACGTTGCTGATCGGTCCGATCCGCGTTATAGAGAGCGTATGGGCGGCCGAAGCTCTCAAGTGGGACGAAACCCACCACCTGAAGTTCTCGCTCGTCCGTGGCACTCCTAAGGAGCGCCGCGAAGCCCTTAAGACCAAGGCCGACTTCTACCTCGCCAACCCCGAGCTCCTGGAGGAGGTCCTTGGAGGCCGGGATTGGACCGGAGCCAACCTGGTCATCGACGAGTCTTCGATGTTCAAGAACCCGTCGACCAAGCGGTTCAAGATCCTGCGGAAGCATCTGCCTAAGTTCGCTCGCCGGATCATCCTGACAGGGACGCCGGCGCCCAACTCGCTCATGGACTTGTGGTCGCAGATCTTCATCCTCGACATGGGCCAGCGGTTGGAGACCGCCTTCTATCGGTTCAAGCATCGCTACTTCTACCAGTCGGACTATATGGGCTTCAAGTTCGCTCCCCATCCGGGGACCATGGAACGCATCACCGAGCTGATCAGCGACATTGTCCTCCGCCTCGACGCGAAGGATATCCTCCCACCTCGCCAGGTCGTCCACAACCAGATCGACCTGAACCTGCCAGACAAGGCCCGCGAGGTCTACGATCGGATGGAACGGGACGCCTTCATCCGGCTGAACGAGGAGGACACCATCACGGCGGCCAATGCCGCGGCGGCGATGATGAAGCTCCGCCAGGTAGCCAGCGGCTTCGTGTACGACGATGCCCACACCGCGGTGCCAATCCACGACGAGAAGCTAAAAGCTCTCGCCGAGATCCTGGACGAGACTGGTTCGCCCGTCATCGTGGTCTACAACTTCCAGCACGAGCTCGAGGCGCTTCGCAAGAAGTTCCCCGAAGGTGTGACCCTGGACGACTGGAACCAGGACGAATGGGACCGCGGCGAGATACCTCTCTTGTTCCTCCATCCCGCCTCTGGTGGTCATGGTCTCAATCTCCAGTATGGCTCGCACACGATGGTCGTCTTCTCGGGCTCGTTCTCTTACGAGCAGATGAGCCAGACCAAGGCCCGCATCGACAGGCAGGGTCAGGTCCATCCGGTGGTCTTCCACTACCTGGTCGCCCGTGACACGGTGGACCAGGTTATTCTCTACGTCTTGCACGACAAGGCCATGACCCAGAGCGAGGTCCTGGGCCGTATCAAGGAGTATGGCGATGCCGCGCTTAATCGTCGTTGAAGGCCCCGACGGTGCGGGGAAGAGCACCCTGCTGAAGAAGCTCGAACGAGATCTTGGCCGGCCCGTCTTCCACACCGGAGGCCCGCCGGCGACCTATGCCGACTGGAGCATGAAGATGGCTCGCATCTGGTCGCTCCTTAACCGTGCGGCTCTGGTCGATCGGATGCCGCATATCTCCGAGGAGGTTTACTCCAAGGCCTTTGACCGAGAGCCTAGCGATCCGATCGACGTGCTTCGAGGTGAGATCGACGAGTTCAATCCGCTGGTCATCTACTGCCGTGTCTCGTCCATCCAGGCGATGATGAACGCGATCAGCCGCAGCCCCAAGAGCCACAAGTCGGCCGACCACCTGGCCGAGGTCCTTGCCAACTTCCCAAGGTTGGTGTGGTGCTATGACAAACGGTTCGAGGACCCGCGCCTCCAGAAGCGGACGATCCGCTACTCCTGGCCTGACGACAAGTACGAAGATTTGCTGAAGAGGATCAAAGAATGTGTGGACTAATCCTGGCCCCGTCGAGCTACCCCATTGAGACGATCGGGTTCGCTCTAAACCGGATGAAGTATCGAGGCGATGGTCGAGCCCCGATGGTAGCGACCCGTGGCGCTTGGAGCGTCGGGCATGTTCGCCTGGCGATCCAGGACCTATCTACGGCAGGCGATCAACCCTTCCCCGACTTCCATGGCCGGCGGACCATCGCCTTTGTCGGCGAGTTTTTCACCCACAATGGACAGGGTGAAAAGGAATATGTCGAGCAGCTCCTCGCCGACCCTCCCCGCTTCCACGAGGCCGACGGTTTCTGGTCCATCGTTCGGGCAGGTGAATACGATGCGGAAGCCTACACCGACCACCTGGGGATCAAGCCGCTTTACTACTGGCCTAAGTACAACATTGTGTGCTCCGAGATCGAGCCGATGTTCGCCCTGGAAACGCCGCCAGAGCTTGACGAGACATACCTGTCCAACTGCATCAAGTTCGGCTACGACTACTCGGGCCGCACTCCCTACAAAGGCATTTGCCAACTGGCGCCAGGAACCTGTCTCCGGATCGTCGACGGCCGGCCGTACTTCGAGACCTATTGGAAGTGGCACCTGGTTCGCCAGGACCACCGCTCGCTTCGGGAGGTGGTTGAGGAAGCGATCTTCAACCGCCTCGTAAGCGACGTCCCCGTGGCGATGTTGCTCTCGGGCGGGCTTGACTCCTCGATCATCTACCACACGCTGAAGAACGCTGACCGCCAAGTTCGGGCCTTCTCGATCGAGAACGGGGAGAGCGAGTTTCTCCCCGATGACGTCGTCTTCCTACCCCGAACTGGGGTCGATCCTCCTGAGGCCCTGCGGGTTTTAAAAGCGCCGCTGGATCTTGGTTCGATGCTTCCCCAGGTTGAACTGGCCAAAGCCATGAAGGGCGAGGGCTTCAATGTCTGCTTAACCGGTGATGGTGCGGACGAAGTCTTCGGCGGCTATCGGCGGGCCAAGCAATATGACAGCCAGAAGTCGGACGTCTTCTGCGAGCTGCCCTACTACCACATGCCTCGGCTGGATAGGGTGATGATGCGGGCGACGATCGAGCTCCGGTCGCCCTACCTGGCGCCGGCGGTGGTTGCTTTCGGGCTTCGGCTCCCCTATCCCTATCGCCAGGAGAAGCAAGCCCTTAAGTCCGCGTTCCGCGGCATCGTCCCCGACCGGATCATCGACCGGCCGAAACACCCACTCAAATCCGCCCAGGTCATCGGAGGCGGCATCGAGTATCGTCGCAAACTAGTAGAGGACTTCCGTCATGGATATCATTGGTCGCATTTTTAAGTTCAACCGCGAGATCATCGGGATCGAGCCGCGGGACGTTGGCCCGATCAAGGGGAACGAGCAGGCCTGGTTGGCCGGCGTCCTTCGGGAGGAGGCCCTCGAGTTCGACACGTCGTCGGATGTGGTCGAGCAAGCCGATGCTCTCGTCGACTCGATCGTCTATGCCATCGGCGGGTTCTACCGACTGGGCCTGAAGGAGGAGCAGGTGGTGGCGTGCCTCAACGTGGTCCTAGACGCCAACTTCAAGAAGAAGGCGGGGCAAAAGTCCGGTAGGGTTTACGAAGGGGTCGTCGATGCGGTTAAGCCAGAGGGTTGGGTTGGACCCGAAGACCGCATCAAGGAGATACTGACCAATGCCTAAGTCCGCCACGTGGCAGCACCGGAAGGCCGATAGCGACGAAGAACGCTTCGGCCTTTTGGATAATCCCAAGGCCGCCAAGTATAAGCGCTATCCGGTATTCCAGGAGCCCACCACTGAGCTCCCGGACATGCGGCCACTCACAGCCTTCGGGATAACCAGCGGTGTTGGGTCGATGCTTGTCGGCGCCCATCAGATCGGGTTCAAGGTCGTCGGCAATGTCGAGTGGCGGGACTACTACCGCTTCCGGAATGGCCAAGAGCACTCGACCTTCATGGACTACTTTCCAGGCGCCTTCATGGGCCGCGGCCTCGACGACGTCCCGAGCAACATGCTCCCTGGGTCGATCGACTTCGCCGCCGGCCACCCGGAGTGTGGGCGCTACTCGACGCTGTCCCACTCGGTCACCCTGGGCACCTATCAGGAAAGCCGCGGCGCCGACGTCTCCGACCTGCCCCTGTTCCTGAAGCTGGTCGCCGAGCTCCGGCCGCGGTTCTTCCTCATGGATGACCTGCCGGACTCTTTCGGCCCGCTGCCCATGTCCGAGTATATCAAGCTGCTACCCGACTACGACCTGTTCCCCGAGTGGATCAGCAACTGGGGTTACGGCAACATTCAGAAACACCGCAACCGGATGTTCATCGTCGGCGCCCTGAAGTCGGAGCGCTTCACGTTCATCCCAGGCGAGGAAGAGCACTCCCTGGTCCTTCAGGATATCATCAAGGACTTGGTGCACGCTAAGCCAGGCGACGTGCCGAACCACGCCTTTGTCGATCCGGCCTTCGTCCCTGGGCGGTATGTCAACATGCGGTTCTACGGCGATCGGCTCAGCTGGGGCGACCTCCAGGAGCAGTTCAAGACCGGAGAGTGGTTTAAGAATTTGAAGTACTACTCGCCGACCGGAGAGCAGAAGGTTCGCCCTGGGACGACCAATCCTCGATGGGAGGGGTTCTGCCCAGTGCTCTCTGGCGGTTATAACCCCATCCACCCAGTCCGCCTCAACCCTCTGACGATCCGAGAGCGAGCCCGCATCCAGGGCTTCCCCGATGACTTCATGTTCCACCATGACGAGGAGGGACCTGACAGGCAGGTGTGGGAGCCTTACAACTCGGATGGCCAGCGGGGTATTAAGCAGACGGGGAAGGCAATGCCCCTCCAGTTCTGCACCTATGTCGCCGACCAGGTGAAGCACTTCATCGAGGGCCGGCCATTCTACGCATCGGGCAAACGGGTCTTGAAGGCCAATCCGAAGGTGACCAAGGCCAAGGAGGACTTCTGCCGCCAATCGGGCTACGCGGACCAGGAGAGCGCGTGCAGAGCTTGCTGGCACCGGAACGATTGCCCCCTGTTCTTGGAGCTCAAAGATGCGGCGTAAGGGACACAGAAAGGCCGCGGAGCTCGGGGGAAGCTCCGCGGCCTTCTTGGCACCTCCTTTCTGTTTAGATCTTGACGAACTCGTAGCGGCCGATGTAACCGCCCTGGGTGCGGTCGAGGGAGACGAGAGCGGTCCAGCGACCCTTTGGGGTGCGGACGACGATGAAGCGGTCGTTATATTCGGGGTAGAGACCTTTGTCCTGCTCGATGCGCTTCATCAGGTTCGCCTCAGTGGCGTAGGACTTGACGTAGGGGCTGTCGAGGTCGAGGTTGATCTGGTTAAGCATGGTCTGTCTCCTTCGTGGTCAGCCCTTCTCCCACAAATTATGCATGAAATAAACCCCCTGCACTGGAAAAAGTTTAGGAGCCCCCATGACCAGGATATCCCGAGACGAAGCTTACCTCCGAATGGCCGAGACCATCGCCCAGCGGAGCACCTGTCCGCGGCGCTCGGTGGGCTGCATCCTTGTCGACGCCAAAGGCAGGATCTTGTCCACCGGCTACAATGGGGTGGCCTCAGGCCGGCCGCACTGCAACGACGGCCACCCCTGCCCAGGTGCCAGCTTCCGATCGGGCGAAGGGTTGGACCAGTGCGAGGCGATCCACGCCGAGCAGAACGCCATCCTCCTACTCCATGACCCGTGGGCCGTGGACACAGTCTACTTGACCGTGACGCCTTGTCTGTCGTGTGTGAAGTTGCTCCTGGGGACCTCGGCCAAGCGGATCGTGTGCCGCGGCATCTACCCCCATGCGGAGGCTTTGGAGTGGTGGACGCGGGATGGTAGGGAGATCAGCCACCAACCCGCGCCCGGAATGCTCACCCTCTAAGGCTCGCACTCAATGCTTTGGCTTTCGCCTCGACCGTCGCGGCCAGAGCCTTGCGGGACTCTTTGGCCTCGGCCTGCTTCTCCAGCGGGATCTTGTCGCCGAAGCCGTCGATCAGATCAGCGGCCTTCCGGCCGAGGTCGATCGCTCCCTGGGTCAGCGGCGCACCTGGCAGATAGTCGTTGATCGTATCGGCCAGGTCCAAGGCCTTGTTGAAGAGTTCGGTGAGGTTCGCCATATCAGCTACTCCTTAAGGTGGATCGGAGCTCGGAGATGGCGGCCCGAAGGTTGGCCATCGCCTCGCCATAACTCTTGGTCGAACCGGCGGCCACGGCGAGCTCAGCCGCCTTGAACCCTGCCAGGACCCGATCAATCCCGTTGGCCACCGCAATGGCCTTGGGCGTTCCAGGCTTCAGGGCGCCGGCGTCGCGGAGCAAGACGATCGCGTCGAGCGCGGTATCAAAAGCCCGCCACGCCGTCTGGAGCGCCGAGTCATCGACCGTGACCTTCTCCAAAGGCGCAGGCGCCTCGAACGGGGAGATCGTTCCGATCGGTGTCTGGCAGGCGGCTAAGCTGACGAGGGCAACGAGGCCCAAGAACTGTTTGATCATGACTTCTCGCTTTCTAGGTCGGTTCGCTCGATCTTCTTAATGGCGCTTTCGGCGACGCGGCGACCCGTGGTGGTTGCGCCATATTCGGAAGCCAGCACGCTCGAGCCCCATTGGAAAATGATACCCAGGGCGAACATGAGGGCGTTTTCGTTCTTGTCGGGAATGGCGATGAAGTACAGAGCACCAAAGCCCGCGATGCCGGCGCCCAGGGCTAGGAAGCCGATGATGGCGCGGAACACGCTGCCGTCCTTGGGCGGCGGACCTGGCGCGGTCGTGTCCTCGTGCTTCATGCTTCGCTCCACTTCTTATGCGCCTTGGCGATCTTCACGTGGTAGTTGTTATCGGCAAATGCCGTTCCATTATACCCCCTGGCAAATGCCTCGTTGTCCTTGTGGACGTTGGAGACCTGCCTGAGCTCCTCCACCAGGCCGGAGCTCTTGATGAATGCCACGAAGGCTTCCAGGTGGCGGCGTTCGCTTTCTTTCATCGCCTCCCAGAAGGCCTCGACCGTATCGAAGCCCGCGAGCTTGTGGTTGAAGCCCATGATCTGGTAGCGGCCGACGCTGGCGCTCTTCAGGGCAGCTTCCCGATCGAGCTGAGAAGCGCGATAGAGACGAAGCCACTCGGCCTCCCCGCCGACATAAAGTGCCCTGTTCCACCGAGCCGAGGAAAGGTTGGGATGAGAGGCACGGAACCGGCCCTTAGTGAAGGCGTCGAACTTGTGGGCCTCGAACAGGATCTTGGGGAGGTTTGGGCCGTCGATGAAACCGCCAGGCCCATCGGCATTGAGGATGTCCGATCGGACGTCTTTGAACCAGCCGCCTCCGCTCTCGACTTCATCGACCGCCCGGATCTGGGCGACCGTAACGTCGAGCTCTTTCGCCGCCCAGGCGAAGTCCTCGTCGACCAGGCCAATCTCTTGGACGGGCAGGGGTTTCCCCTTGACCGACGGGAAGGCCTTCTCGATCGCCGCCTTGAGGACAGTGACTTCTGCCGTGGTCAGACCGCTAAGTGTGCCGCGGGTCCACTTGGTCTTGAAGTCGCGGACGGCGTCGAAGATCGCCTTGTCGCTCATGGTCTATCTCCTATTGCGGGATCTGGCCCCGATCGGGCGGGTCGTATGTCGGCGAGATGGTCGAAAGGATTTGGTCCTGAGCCGAGTCATGGCGTTCCTGGTCGACGATCCACTGGGCTCGATCGTCAAGGCGCTCATTGGCTCTGGCGGCGGCTTCGCTGGCCGTGGCGATCTGCTGGAGCTGGGACATCAAGCTGGCGTAAGCCGAGAAACCTCCTATGCCAGTCGAAAGGATGAAGGCCAGTATACCGCCCAAGATCCATTTCTGCAGGCGGTTCTCGGTGAGCTCGAGTTTTTGGTCCATGGACTTTTCCAGCTGCTGGAGCTCCCGAGCAAACTCGCCGCGGGTGACGTAATGCTCATCACCGTCGGGGAGCGGCATCGCCCGATTAAGGAGATCCTGAACGCTTCTCTCGGTGTTTTGGTTTGGCATATCTTCCTCTGCAGACACCGAGCCCAATCCCCACTGTTTTTCTCAACCCTATCACACTACCACAGGCTATCGTCCACCCTCCTAAGCCAGCACCCAAGATGAACCGTTCCAGACCTTTAAAGGTTTCTCGACCCAGGCCGAACCGTTCCACACCTTGACGGGCTTCTCGACCCAGGCCGAACCGTTCCAGACCTTGATCTTTCCGCCGGCGTCGGGGTAAGTGTAACGGATCTGGCCGGCGCCACCTGGGCGTGGCTCCGACGATGTGCGGGCTGCGCCGCCACCACCGCCGCCAGGTTGAACACCTTGGACTGCAACACCGCCCTGGATACCGCCCGCGCCACCGTCGCCACCATCGCCTCCTGTGCCGCCCGTTCCGGCGGTGCCAGCGCTGCCTGCAACGCCTGCGTTACCATTGGCCGTGGTTCCCGCGCCTTCACCACCACCACCGCCCGCTCGGTTGGTCTGAGTGCCGCTGGCGGACGCACCACCGGCGCCACCATTGAAGGATGCAAGGAGCGTGCCACCTGTTCCGGTGGTCGTCGTTCCTCCGGCGCCGCCAGCTACAGCCGAACCACTATTGCCGACTGTGCCGCCATTAGCTCGATAAGAGCTGCCAGTTGCCCCATTGACGTTCTTGTTGAACCAGGTCTGGTTGCCCGATCCACCTGACACGAAATTGCCGACATTCCAGTAGATGATGTCGCCTGGAACAACGTCGAACGAGGCCTTGATGTAACCACCACCGCCACCGCCCGAGCCTTGGTTGGTAGTGCCATTGCCACCACCGCCGCCACCTGCGCCCCAAGCCTCGAAAGTGAC
>Ga0247828_10000243_pt1:12500-17500 | contig 19777 bp, 11 predicted proteins | sample 12C_Control_Day3_FD_192425 | JGI IMG/M metagenome (GOLD analysis project Ga0247828, IMG submission 192425) | Soil microbial communities from agricultural site in Penn Yan, New York, United States - 12C_Control_Day3 | ecosystem: Environmental > Terrestrial > Soil > Agricultural land... | reverse complement strand
AGAGCTCCCGGAGCATAGGCATGAATCTGGCGTGCTAGGCCCATGTAAAGGATCTCCTATGAAAGTCTCGGTATTACCCTTAAGCTCTATACTTTTCTAGCCATAGCTCGGGAACCAGGCGTCCCAGCATCATGGTTCCTATGCCCGATCAATACTTGAAGTCGCTCTCCATGCAGCCAAGTAAAAACCTGAGGCCATCATGATGACGATCTGGGACTTTGGCAAGGGTTGATCGTGCTCTCCGTGCTAAGTCCATGTAAGAATGCCCTCCGCTTGCCTTGACCCGTAAGTACACCTATCACTCTCACTCCTTCTCTTCGTCTCGTCTCTCTCCGCTTCCCTTGACACTGAACCATACTCTCCACACTCACACTCTCTCCACTTCTCACTCTCTACTCTGCTCTCCGCACGACGCGTCGTCTAGGACACTCTACAATCTAGGGGTCATATGACCCTAGGCTAGACTAGAGCTCCCGGAGCATAGGCATGAATCTGGCGTGCTAGGCCCATGTAAAGGATCTCCTATGAAAGTCTCGGTATTACCCTTAAGCTCTATACTTTTCTAGCCATAGCTCGGGAACCAGGCGTCCCAGCATCATGGTTCCTATGCCCGATCAATACTTGAAGTCGCTCTCCATGCAGCCAAGTAAAAACCTGAGGCCATCATGATGACGATCTGGGACTTTGGCAAGGGTTGATCGTGCTCTCCGTGCTAAGTCCATGTAAGAATGCCCTCCGCTTGCCTTGACCCGTAAGTACACCTATCACTCTCATTCCTTGCATCCCTTGCATCCCTTGCATCCCTTGCATCCATTCTCTTCGTCTCGTCTCTCGTCCTCCCCCCCCCTTCTGCTTCCCTTGACACTGAACCATACTCTCCACTTCTCTCGCACACTCTCACTCTTTCCACTTCTCACTCTCTACTCTGCTCTCCGCACGACGCGCCGTCTAGGATACTATACAATCTAGGCGTCATATGACCCTAGGCTAGACTAGAGCTCCCGGAGCATAGGCATGAATCTGGCGTGCTAGGCCCATGTAAAGGATCTCCTATGAAAGTCTCGGTATTACCCTTAATTTCTATGCTTTTCTAGCCATAGCTCGGAAACCAGGGGCCCCGGGATCAAGGTTCCTAAGCTCGATCGTCGTTTCAGATCACTCTCTATGCAGCCAAGCAAAGTCATTATGACGTCATCGTGCATGCTCATAGGGTACGTTTCGAGACAAGACATTCTCGCTTATAGCTCCTGAACCAGTGGCCCCAGCATCATGGTTCTTAAGCTCGATCATCACTCGAGGTCACTCTCTATGCAGCTAGGTAAAGATCTGGAGCCGTCATCATGACGATCCAGGACTTTGACAAAGGTTAATCATGCTCTCCGTGCTAGACCCATGTAACACACTCCTCTCTCCTCCGCTTGTAAGCTCACCCATCACTCTCACTCTCTTCTCTCTCTCCTTCTTTGCGTTATATGAAAACCTTAATTTGACAGTCTTATTGACAGTCTCGCTCGGGTTTACCCTTAATTTCTATGCTTTTCTAGCCATATCTCGGGAACCAAGCATCCCAGCATCATGGTTCCTAAGCTCGATCATCACTCGAGGTCACTCTCTATGCAGCCAGGTAAAGACCTGGAGCCGTCGTCATGACGATCCAGGACTTTGACAAAGGTTGATCATGCTCTCCGTGCTAGGCCCATGTAAGAATGCCGCTTGCCTTGACCCGTAAGTAGTATGCTTTATGCTTTTCTAGCAATTGCGCTTGAACCAGGGGCCCCGAGATCAAGGTTCCTAAGCTCGATCGTCGTTTCAGATCACTCTCTATGCAGCCAAGCAAAGTCATTATGACGTCATCATTCATGCCCATACCCCATTTTTTTGCTTATAGCTCTTGAACCAGTGGCCCCAGCATCATGGTTCCTAAGCTCAATCGTCACTCGAGGCCACTTTCTGTGCAGCCAGGTAAAGACCTGGAGCCATCATCATGAGTATCCAGGACTTTGACAAAGGTTGATGATGCTCTCCGTGCTAGGCCCATGTAAGAATGCCCTCCGCTTGCCTTGACCCATAAGTACACCTATCACTCTCACTCCTTGCATCCCTTCGTCTCTCGTCCTCCCCCCCTTTCTGCTTCCCTTGACACTGAACCATACTCTCCACTCACTCTCTACTCTGCTCTCCGCACGATGCGTCGTCTAGAACACTCTGCAATCTAGGCGTTATATGACCCTAGGCTAGACTAGAGCTCCCGGAGCATAGGCATGAATCTGGCGTGCTAGGCCCATGTAAAGGATCTCCTATGAAAGTCTCGGTATTACCCTTAAGCTCTATGCTTTTCTAGCCATATCTCGGGAACCAGGCGTCCCAGCATCATGGTTCCTATGCCCGATCAATACTTGAAGTCGCTCTCCATGCAGCCAAGTGAAAACCTGAGGCCGTCATGATGACGATCTGGGACTTTGACATAGGTTGATCATGCTCTCCGTGCTAGGCCCATGTAAGGCTTGAGCTCCCAGAGTATATGAATCCGGCGTGCTAGGCCCATATAGTGAAATAGATCTAAAAGGTGGTGAGTACCTTACCGGTATAGCGGGAGTTTTGCCAGATTGAAACACTCTTTCACAGCCAAACCTTATTTTTCATTTCGAACTGTCGTCAGAAAAACGAGTTTTTCTCAATATTGAGTGGTCCGATTGAGATGACAAGCATCTCAATCGAAAGAGAAATGACAGGAGCAGAGTTCCACGCATACGTTTGACTGTATCTTTGTTTTTGAGTGAGGTGCAATGATTCAAAGTTGAAAAAGGTGAATGTGACCAAAACGAGGTCATGTACACAATATAACGGATCTCATGAAAGTCTCGGTAAAACCTTAATTTCTATGCTTTTCTAGCCATAGCTCGGAAACCAGGGGCCCCGGGATCAAGGTTCCTAAGCTCGATCGTCGTTTCAGATCACTCTCTATGCAGCCAAGCAAAGTCATTATGACGTCATCATTCATGCCCATACCCCATTTTTTTGCTTATAGCTCTTGAACCAGTGGCCCCAGCATCATGGTTCCTAAGCTCAATCGTCACTCGAGGCCACTTTCTATGAAGCCAGGTAAAGACCTGGAGCCGTCATCATGACGATCCAGGACTTTGACAAAGGTTAATCATGCTCTCCGTGCTAGACCCATGTAACACACTCCTCTCTCCTCCGCTTGTAAGCTCACCCATCACTCTCACTCTCTTCTCTCTCTCCTTCTTTGCGTTATATGAAAACCTTAATTTGACAGTCTTATTGACAGTCTCGCTCGGGTTTACCCTTAATTTCTATGCTTTTCTAGCCATATCTCGGGAACCAAGCATCCCAGCATCATGGTTCCTAAGCTCAATCGTCACTTGAGGTCACTCTCTATACAGCCAGGTAAAGACCTGGAGCCGTCATCATGACGATCTGGGACTTTGACATAGGTTGATCATGCTCTCCGTGCTAGGCCCATGTAAGGCTTGAGCTCCCAGAGTATATGAATCCGGCGTGCTAGGCCCATATAACGGATCTCCTATGAAAGTCTCGGTAAAACCTTAATTTCTATGCTTTTCTAGCCATAGCTCGGAAACCAGGGGCCCCGGGATCAAGGTTCCTAAGCTCGATCGTCGTTTCAGATCACTCTCTATGCAGCCAAGCAAAGTCATTATGACGTCATCATTCATGCCCAAACCCCATTTTTTGCTTATAGCTCTTGAACCAGTGGCCCCAGCATCATGGTTCCTAAGCTCAATCGTCACTTGAAGTCACTCTCTATGCAGCCAGGTAAAGACTTGGAGCCGTCATCATGACCATCCAGGACTTTGACATACGTTGATCATGCTCTCCGTGCTAGGCCCATGTAAGGCTTGAGCTCCCAGAGTATATGAATCCGGCGTGCTAGGTCCATGTAACGGATCTCCTATGAAAGTCTCGGTGAAACCTTAATTTCAATGCTTTTCTAGCCATAGCTCGGGAACCAGAGGCCCCAGCATGATGCCGTCAGTGACTTTTCCGCGCTATGGAGGTCCCCCTACCTCACCCAAGTGCTAACTCGAAAGCAGTCACATATGGACTCTTCACCGCTGGAAGCATAGCGTGCTGGACCCGTGTAAGAATCCTACGTGCTAGACCCGTGTAAGAATCCTGCGTGCTAGACCCGTGTAAGAATCCTACGTGCTAGACCCGTGTAAGAATCCTGCGTGCTAGACCCGTGTAAGAATCCTACGTGCTAGGCCCGTGTAAGAATCCCGCGTACTAGACCCGTGTAGAAACTCTGTTACAGCTCGCTCTAAGCTTGTTGGACCGATTGATGATGTGATGATGATGTGAAGAGCTGCAAACATGGATCCAGGAACCGGCTACCACTCTTAAGGGTCCAGACGACCGTCACGGTCGCAAACCGAGAACCGAGCAGAGAAAAAAAAAAAAAAAAAAAAAAAAAAAAATTACAGCACAGAGTATTCCCATGTGGTCCCCCACCATAGTACTGACTCTGCCATCAACTATTTAACTGCGCAGATCGGACGGGATGCGGTGCTTTTAGTCGTGTATGGCCGTAATTCGGAATCCTGTAATCGAACTAGAGTACAAGTATCCCACTCGCCTCACTCCCTCATCTCTCACTCAATGACCGCTGATGACGACCAACCTCTCCGAAACTTTCAGTCCTATTGCAAGAGGAGTGGGTGGGTAGGTAGGCAGCTAAGCGATCTGACGGTCGAGTTGTCATGAGTTCATACTTCACATGCACGCACAAAATCCATGGAGGGGGGGGGGACACAATGGAGGCCAAAGACGTCGTCGTCGTCAATGAATCGTGATCTGGTGATCGAATCTCTCTCGAACTTTTGCAGACAGTGTCTCGCACTCTGTCGCCATCGATGTGTGGTGTTGGGTGGCTAGTGAGCACTGGGAGCCCCTTACAGCCAGTGACTTGTGCAGTCGCTTAGGACCTCTCTCCCTCTCTGTCTACCTTTGTTCAACGAGTC
>Ga0247828_10000243_pt1:0-2500 | contig 19777 bp, 11 predicted proteins | sample 12C_Control_Day3_FD_192425 | JGI IMG/M metagenome (GOLD analysis project Ga0247828, IMG submission 192425) | Soil microbial communities from agricultural site in Penn Yan, New York, United States - 12C_Control_Day3 | ecosystem: Environmental > Terrestrial > Soil > Agricultural land... | reverse complement strand
ATGAGTATCCAGGACTTTGACAAAGGTTGATGATGCTCTCCGTGCTAGGCCCATGTAAGAATGCCCTCCGCTTGCCTTGACCCATAAGTACACCTATCACTCTCACTCCTTGCATCCCTTCGTCTCTCGTCCTCCCCCCCTTTCTGCTTCCCTTGACACTGAACCATACTCTCCACTCACTCTCTACTCTGCTCTCCGCACGATGCGTCGTCTAGAACACTCTGCAATCTAGGCGTTATATGACCCTAGGCTAGACTAGAGCTCCCGGAGCATAGGCATGAATCTGGCGTGCTAGGCCCATGTAAAGGATCTCCTATGAAAGTCTCGGTATTACCCTTAAGCTCTATGCTTTTCTAGCCATATCTCGGGAACCAGGCGTCCCAGCATCATGGTTCCTATGCCCGATCAATACTTGAAGTCGCTCTCCATGCAGCCAAGTGAAAACCTGAGGCCGTCATGATGACGATCTGGGACTTTGACATAGGTTGATCATGCTCTCCGTGCTAGGCCCATGTAAGGCTTGAGCTCCCAGAGTATATGAATCCGGCGTGCTAGGCCCATATAGTGAAATAGATCTAAAAGGTGGTGAGTACCTTACCGGTATAGCGGGAGTTTTGCCAGATTGAAACACTCTTTCACAGCCAAACCTTATTTTTCATTTCGAACTGTCGTCAGAAAAACGAGTTTTTCTCAATATTGAGTGGTCCGATTGAGATGACAAGCATCTCAATCGAAAGAGAAATGACAGGAGCAGAGTTCCACGCATACGTTTGACTGTATCTTTGTTTTTGAGTGAGGTGCAATGATTCAAAGTTGAAAAAGGTGAATGTGACCAAAACGAGGTCATGTACACAATATAACGGATCTCATGAAAGTCTCGGTAAAACCTTAATTTCTATGCTTTTCTAGCCATAGCTCGGAAACCAGGGGCCCCGGGATCAAGGTTCCTAAGCTCGATCGTCGTTTCAGATCACTCTCTATGCAGCCAAGCAAAGTCATTATGACGTCATCATTCATGCCCATACCCCATTTTTTTGCTTATAGCTCTTGAACCAGTGGCCCCAGCATCATGGTTCCTAAGCTCAATCGTCACTCGAGGCCACTTTCTATGAAGCCAGGTAAAGACCTGGAGCCGTCATCATGACGATCCAGGACTTTGACAAAGGTTAATCATGCTCTCCGTGCTAGACCCATGTAACACACTCCTCTCTCCTCCGCTTGTAAGCTCACCCATCACTCTCACTCTCTTCTCTCTCTCCTTCTTTGCGTTATATGAAAACCTTAATTTGACAGTCTTATTGACAGTCTCGCTCGGGTTTACCCTTAATTTCTATGCTTTTCTAGCCATATCTCGGGAACCAAGCATCCCAGCATCATGGTTCCTAAGCTCAATCGTCACTTGAGGTCACTCTCTATACAGCCAGGTAAAGACCTGGAGCCGTCATCATGACGATCTGGGACTTTGACATAGGTTGATCATGCTCTCCGTGCTAGGCCCATGTAAGGCTTGAGCTCCCAGAGTATATGAATCCGGCGTGCTAGGCCCATATAACGGATCTCCTATGAAAGTCTCGGTAAAACCTTAATTTCTATGCTTTTCTAGCCATAGCTCGGAAACCAGGGGCCCCGGGATCAAGGTTCCTAAGCTCGATCGTCGTTTCAGATCACTCTCTATGCAGCCAAGCAAAGTCATTATGACGTCATCATTCATGCCCAAACCCCATTTTTTGCTTATAGCTCTTGAACCAGTGGCCCCAGCATCATGGTTCCTAAGCTCAATCGTCACTTGAAGTCACTCTCTATGCAGCCAGGTAAAGACTTGGAGCCGTCATCATGACCATCCAGGACTTTGACATACGTTGATCATGCTCTCCGTGCTAGGCCCATGTAAGGCTTGAGCTCCCAGAGTATATGAATCCGGCGTGCTAGGTCCATGTAACGGATCTCCTATGAAAGTCTCGGTGAAACCTTAATTTCAATGCTTTTCTAGCCATAGCTCGGGAACCAGAGGCCCCAGCATGATGCCGTCAGTGACTTTTCCGCGCTATGGAGGTCCCCCTACCTCACCCAAGTGCTAACTCGAAAGCAGTCACATATGGACTCTTCACCGCTGGAAGCATAGCGTGCTGGACCCGTGTAAGAATCCTACGTGCTAGACCCGTGTAAGAATCCTGCGTGCTAGACCCGTGTAAGAATCCTACGTGCTAGACCCGTGTAAGAATCCTGCGTGCTAGACCCGTGTAAGAATCCTACGTGCTAGGCCCGTGTAAGAATCCCGCGTACTAGACCCGTGTAGAAACTCTGTTACAGCTCGCTCTAAGCTTGTTGGACCGATTGATGATGTGATGATGATGTGAAGAGCTGCAAACATGGATCCAGGAACCGGCTACCACTCTTAAGGGTCCAGACGACCGTCACGGTCGCAAACCGAGAACCGAGCAGAGAAAAAAAAAAAAAAAAAAAAAAAAAAAAATTACAGCACATAGTATACCCATGTGGT
>Ga0247828_10000240_pt1 | contig 19841 bp, 17 predicted proteins | sample 12C_Control_Day3_FD_192425 | JGI IMG/M metagenome (GOLD analysis project Ga0247828, IMG submission 192425) | Soil microbial communities from agricultural site in Penn Yan, New York, United States - 12C_Control_Day3 | ecosystem: Environmental > Terrestrial > Soil > Agricultural land | place... | reverse complement strand
CCTGGGCGGCGAGCAGATCGTCATGGCCAATGCCAGCATGATCAGCAGCACCATCCAGAACTACAAGCGCCTGCAGGAACGACGGATCGTGTTCGAGTTCGGCCTGTCCTACGACACGCCAACCGAGGCAGTGAAGAAAGCGCCCGCCATCGTCGAGGAAGCGATCAAGGCGCAGCAGCAGGTGCGCTTCGACCGTGCCCACCTGCGCGGCTTCGGCAAAGAGGCGCTGGAATTCGAGTGCGTGTATATCGTCAAGGACCCCGGCTACAACCTGTACATGGACATCCAGCAAGCGATCAATTTCCACTTGCTCGAGCGCTTCTCGAAGGTCGGTGCCAAATTTGCCGTACCGGTACGGGCGATCAAGGTCACGGCCTTGCCAGAGGAATCAAAGCGCGGGCCTCAAAGTATTCACGTGGGATAGCCCCCGTGCATGTCAGCGCTCCATGCATTCCGTCGATTTCACGGCACGGCCGTGGGCAATGCTGGCCGAACGAAAGGTAACCAATACGCAAAGGAGTATCGCCATGAAGATCATGCTGCCTCACTCGTTACTGCTCGCGCTGTGCCTGGGGGCCAGTGCACCTGTGGTGCTGGCCGCCACCGACCTGAACGATCAGCGTGCCCCTGGCACGCAGCCGCATGACAGCGGGCATATGAACGGCCAAGGCGGGGCAACAGGCTCCGGTACACCTGCGGACGCCATGGGGTCGGGCTCTGGCGGAACCGATAACAATGATACCGACAAGACTGGAGGCGATGGCACCACCGACCAATCGGGTAGTGACCGCAGTGGCTCGGAACGCGGCAGCGGGACGGGTAGCGGAACCGGAGGCTCTGGTGGTTCGGGCTCCAGCGGTGGCTCCGGTAGTTGAAGGCGGTCGCCCACCCTGCCACGGTGCAGGTTTCTCTAAATGCCCTACGGCTTGCGACGCGTGCCCAACTCGATCCACACCGGCGCATGGTCGCTGGCCTTGGGTTCGTTACGCACCCAGGCATCGACGCCAGCCCGCTTCAGGTAAGGCGCCAGTTCGGGGTTGAGCAACAGGTGGTCGATACGTAAACCGGCGTTGCGTGCCCAGTGGTTGCGGAAATAATCCCAGAAGGTGTAGATGCGTTCGTCCGGATATAGATGGCGAAGGGCATCGACCCAGCCTTGCCGCAGCAGTTTCTGGTAACACGCGCGTGATTCGGGCTGCAGCAGTGCATCCTTCATCCAGGAGCGCGTGTCGTAGATGTCCATATCGGTGGGCACCACATTGAAATCGCCCGCCAGCACCACGGGATGGCCACTGCCATGCAGCCCTTTCGCATGCTCGATCAGGCTCTCGAACCAGCGGAGCTTGTAATCGAATTTCGGCCCCGGTTGCGGGTTGCCGTTCGGCAGATACAGGCAGGCCACCACTATCCCCTGCACTGCGGCTTCAAGGTAGCGGCTCTGGTTGTCATCCTCCATGCCAGGCAGGCCACGCCGTACTTCCAGTGGTTCGCTGCCTCGCGACAGAATGGCCACGCCGTTCCACGAAGGCTGCCCTTGGTAGAGGCTGCCATAGCCCGCCGCTTCGAGTGCCTGACGAGGGAACTGCTGATCAGCCGCCTTGAGCTCCTGCAGGCAGGCGATGTCGGGCCTTTCCCGCTCCAGCCAGGCCAGCAGTGCCGGCAGCCGGCTACGAATGCCGTTGATGTTGAACGTGGCAATCTTCAGCGCTTTCATGCGTCGGGGTCGCTGACATGGGCCTGCACGGCATCTTCCAGAGCGCGCACATGGGCGTCATCGGCCAAGGCCTTGAGTGCCAGCCAGTCGTCCCAATCGATGGCGCCATCGTCACGCAGGGCCTCGGCGGTACGCAGCAGTTCATGGTGGTAGGCATCCGGCGACTCACGGCGGTAACTGATATCGTCGTACTGGGCGTACCAGGCCTCGAGTTCGGGGATGCTGCGTTCAATGCTCATGATGGAGCCCTCACGGTGTCCTTTGCATTAAGAGCCCCACCATTGAGCGACGTTCAAATTCAACGCCACGGCCTGTCGCGCCGCCCAGATGCTGCGCATGAAACGAGCTCGCCGCGAACCAGGTTGCCCGGTTCGCGGCGTAATCGAAGCGTTACTCAGGCAGTCAGACAGGAATGCCTGCCAGCCGCCAGACAGGCGCTGGAACCGGTTCGGCCTGGCTGCGGCTGCGGGCCCACTGGGTCAGGGCAGCCATCATGGCAAAGCCGAGCAGGATCAGTACCGGATAGGCCAGCAGCAACTCGGTCAAGGAGTATTTCCAGGCCAGTGGTCGACCGACGCCCAGCATCGCCGCATACAGCCAGGACACACCCGACAGTGCGCCGGAGAACAGCGCGAACATCCTCACGCCAAAGTTCAGGTCGAGCAAGTTGCCCGCTTTCAGCAGGGCAGGCAATACATAGCGATGCAACAACATGCCGTTGAAGGTCAGCAACATGACAATAATGACCTTCGCTTGAAGTTTCGGATTGGCAAAATAGTTCATACCTTTATCAAGGTAGTCAATTCCAATCACTGCGGCACCCGTGAGCCACAGGAATATCAGGGCATTGCCCACGGATTTCTGCAAGCTCGTCATATGCTTGCTGTCATGCCCGGCCTCTTTATGACCTTTCAACAAGTTCCTGACCATCTCGGCGTCGCTGGCGAATACCAGGCCAATGGCAATGCAACAGGCCAGTAAATGAACGTAAATCACCGACAACCGCACCAGCTCCATGGATTCTTTCTGCCCGAACAGGCTAATAATTGTATTAATCTCCACGACGTTTTCTCCACGTAATGCGTTAGCACTAGATGACCCTGCAATAGGCGTGCGAACGATTTAATCGCAGCGGCAAAGTCAAATTCGAATCGTTAAATGAAAAAGCAGATAGTTATTCAATACACACGGTGGCTCACCCGAAGAGCCTCGGTTTGGCATGGCATTGCTCCAGTATTCAGGAAAAAAAAAGCCCCATGAGCATCCCTGCGATGCCGATGAGGTTGAACGTCCATATGTTCTGGGGAAAGGCGCGAGGTGCAATCACATTGAAGGCACCTGCTGGCAAATAGGAGTCAGCGTCACCCAAATCGTTCATTTCTCGAGTAAAACGACCGACAGGCGGCACACCAAAAGAAGTTAGTTAGTTTGCTAAGTTATTGTAATTTGACCGAATGGAAAGTTTTACCAGGCAACTGGATCCAAACTTCGCAAGTGACTTTGAATGCTCTATTTCGCCGTTTTGCAGTACTCGTTTTTGCCAGTGGCGGTGGCTGAAGTGCCATCAGCCAGGCCAGGGCCAGCCCCAGTCCGATCGCCACGCACTGTCAGCCCCCGTCTGTCGCCTTCAGCCTGCCAGCACCCTCAATTTGCCCTGGGTGATGGCAGGCTGTGCAAATACCCTCAAGGATTGCCCACAGCCACAGACGCCACGTGCCCCGGCGCTTCCTCATCGATCTGCGCCATGCTCAACCGCGCTGTCTCGCGCAGCATGAGCGAACATACCGCCACCAGTGCCAGGGCCCCCGCGCCATACAGCGCCACGCCCAGCGGGTCATGGTCGGTGAGGATAAGGATGGCCGTGGCAATGCTCGATGCAGTGCCGCCGCCCAGCGCGGCGCCGATCTGGTAGCTGGCCGAGATGCCCGAGTAACGCATGCTGCGCGGGAACTGCTCGCCGAGGAAGGCCGGGATAGGCCCTTGGGTCGCCCCCATCAGCAGGCCGGTCAGGCTGTAGGCGCACAGGGCGACGGCGAAGCTCTTCATGCCCACCAGGGAAAAGAACACGAACAGCCCCAGGGCCATGGCCAATGCGCCGAAGGCCATTACCGTACGCCGCCCCAAACGGTCCGACAGGTAACCGAAAAACGGCGCCGACAGCACGATGGCGACCGACAGCGCCAGGTCGAACATCAACGCGTCGGTACTGCCAAAGCCCACCTGCGTGGCGTAAGTCAGGAAAAAGGTGCTGCCGATATAGGCGATGGTGCAGTAACCGAAGGCGATCCCGGTGCACAGCAGCAGCTGCCGCGGACGTTGGCGCAAGGCCGCGGCCAACGGCGCAGGTACGGGCTTGGTCAAGGGCGCGGTGACCGCTGCCGGTGCCTTCAGGCGCGCGTACAGGCCGATCAGCACCAAGGTGCCGCCCAGCCAGAACGGGATGCGCCAGGCGAAATCGACCAGGTTGTCGTCGAAGGCCGCACTGACGATGGCGAACACTCCAGCCCCGAGGATGCCACCCACACCGATCCCCATGCTTGTGAAACTACCCCACAGCCCGCGCCGCCCTGGTGGCGCAGACTCGATGCCGAACAGCGCGGCGCCACCCCACTCCCCGCCTGCCGCAAAGCCCTGGACCAGGCGCAGCAGCACCAGCAGCACCGGCGCAGCCACGCCGACGCTGGCATGGCCGGGCAGGCAGCCGATGAGGAAGGTACTCAGGCCCATCAGCAGCAAGGTGGCGACCAGCACCTTCTGCCGGCCGATGCGGTCACCGAAGTGGCCGAATACCAGGCCACCCAACGGTCGGGCAAGAAAGCCCGCACCGAAAGCGCTGAAGGCCACCAGCGTTGCGGTCAGGTGGTCCATCTGCGGGAAGAACACCTGGGGAAACACCAGTGCGGCGGCGGTGCCGTAGATGATGAAGTCATAGAATTCCAGCGCCGTCCCCAGGCCGGAGACGCAGAAGGTTCGCAGGGCGGAGCGGGATGACGCAGGGCGGGAATGTTGCGCATGCATTGTTGTTGTTCTCGTTCAGCGGTGCCGCCTTGGGCTGGCGGCACCGGGTTGGCTCAGAAGGTGTCGAAGCCGGCCTTGGCCAGTTGCACAGGCGTGCCGGCCACGTACTGCAGGGCACAGCGTTCGGTGTCGATGCCGACGCTGAGCAAGGTTTCCCAGCGCTCGGTATCAGGCATGGCCAAGTCCGGGTGGAAGCAGATCGGCGCCCTGTCGCCCTCGGCGCCACACATGGCCTGGGCCCGGGCACGCAGGTCAGCGCTGGCCATCTGGCCGACCACCTGCTCAAGGTGGCCCAGGCGGCATTGGGTATCGGCGCGGTCGGCGACCTGCTCGCCCAGGCTCAGTTGTGGGTCAAGGAAGTGGTTGGTGTGCAGCAGCCAGCCGTCTTCTCGTGGCAGGACCAACGCTGTGCGCGCGGGGCTCAGTTCGATGCTGGCCGCCCGCGGGCTGCTGTCCTGGCGGGAGAACACTGTCAGCACGGTAGAGGCACTGACCCGCGCCGACCGGGCAAGCTCGATGGCCTCCTCGACACTGCTGGCTTCCTCCAGCAGACGCCGGGCGATGGCGTGCACCGGCACACCACCACTGTCGTTGTCACTGGCGTGGTGGAGGATATTGAAGTGCAGGCCGAGGCCCGCGCTGTTCACACCAAGCTTTGCAAGCATGCCGAACTCGCAGAACAGCTTGACGTTCATGCCGCGCTCGGTGTGCAGCGCCAGCATCAGGCCATGGGGGCACAGGCTGTCATGCCAATCCCAGGTCTGCAGGGTCTGCGGCGCACGTGCGCCACGGGGTGCATGCACGGTGGTCGAGCATTCGCTGTGGCGGGTTCGGGCCGCCAGCACTTCGGTGCGGGCGTTCAGACTCGCCAGTTGCCACAACGGCAGTTCGGCACCGCTGGCCATGCCGACCACTTCAGCGGCCAGGCCCGGGCTCCAGGCCTCCAGGGCGGCCAAGCTGTTTTCGCCGATGCGCTGCGCCTCACTCAAGGGCACGCCTACCCGCGGAAAAAAGTCCAGATACAGTGCAGTGGTGGTACGGATCTGCTCGGCGAAGCGCGTACCTGTCTGGTGGCCTCGCTCGAGGGGGTTGCGGATGTCGCTGACATGGGTGTGGATCTTCAAGGCGGGGAACTCCTGGTACAGGCCGGGGTGGTCAGGCAAGTACCGCTAGCCTAGCGAGGCCCCCCCAGTCGATCATCGCCACAACCCGCACAACTTTTGTGCCCCGATGGAAAAACTCAGCCCCGCACCAGTGTTTGCACTTCCTGCCCATGCAAGTGCTCATGCAGCAAGGCAATGAACGCCTGTACCTTGCGGGTATTGCGCCGGTGCGGCAGGTACAGCACGTGCACCCAGGGGCCGAACGCGCTCAGCGCCCGCCAGTAATCGGGCATTACCTCCACCAGTTGTCCATTGGCCAGGTAGGGGGCGGCACACCAGGTGGGTACGAACTGCAAGCCCTGCCCATCGAGCAGGCAGGCCAGCAGGAAGTCGAAGTTGTCGCTCACCAGTCGGGGGGTGGGCTGGCGCACACGCAGCGTCTGGCCGCCGTGTTCGATCCACCAGAAGCTGCGGTTGAGCAGCGGGTGGCGCAGCAGCAGCCAGTCGTGCCGGGCGTAGTTCTCCAGGGTAATCGCCTCGCCGTGTCGGGCCAGGTAGGCAGGGCTGGCGCATAGGATCACGCGGTTTTCGATCAGCGGCTGGGCGATCAGCTCTGGCTGATCGGTGGGGCCGTCGCGCAGAGACAGGTCGTAGCCGCCATCGATCAGGTCCTCGTTGGCATCGTTGAGGTTGACCTCCAGGCGCACCTGCGGGTGCTCGCGCATGAAACGGCAGCACACCTGGTTGAGAAACGCAGGGCCGAACGACGGTGGCGCGGTGATGCGCAGGGTACCGCGCAGCGCGTGCTGCAACTGCTCCACTTCCTCCGTCACCCGTTGCAGGTGCATCAACGCCTGGCGGGCGCCTTCCAGGTACAAGGTACCGGCCTCGGTAAGGGCCATGCGCCGGGTTGTGCGTTCGAACAGGCGCACGCCCAGTTCGCTCTCCAGGTGCGCAACAGCCTTGGTGATGGCAGACGGTGTTTTGCCCAGTTGCTCGGCCGCACGGCTGAAGCTGCCGTGTTCGGCAGCAGCGACGAAGATGGTCAGGGCCATCATCTTGTCCATGGTTTCTTCCTGTTCGGCACAAACGGTGGGGGCAATGCGAAGGTGGCGAGTATCTGCCCCTCGCTATCAAACCCGCAAATGCGGGCAATTTGAATAGGCACGGCGAAGGCCGCTGTTTGCGCCTTGGCAATCGATGGCTGGGGATTGTTTCCCGATGGCAAAAAAAGTTGTGCCTGCCCTCGCCTTTTTCCGCCCTTGCCCCCTTGGCTAGGCTGCGGCGCCATCACGACAAGAACGAGGCACAGCATGAAGCAGCTCCTGAAAATGGCAATCAGCGCCGGCCTGGCCTGCACGTGCACACCGGGTTTCGCGGCAGTGGACCTGATCCTGCACAACGCCAAGGTCTACACCGCCGAGCCCGGCCAGCCCTTGCAGCAGGCCGTGGCCGTCGAAGGCGAGAAAATCGTCGCGGTAGGTTCCGATCAGGCCGTGCTACGCCTGAAGGCTGAAGGCACCCGGGTCATCGACCTGGGCGGCAAGGTACTGATGCCTGGCATGCTCGACGCCCACTCGCATGCCATCAAGGGTGGCCTGCAACTGGTGCTGGCCGACCTGGCAGGCGAGCAGGTCGCCCTGGACGAACTGGAGCGGCGCCTGAAGCAATGGCGCAGCGACGGCAAAGCCGTGCGCGGCGAGTTCCTTGTCGTCGGTGGTGTACCGGGCACCTACTGGAATGACATCCCTGCGCTGGAACAGCGCTTCAACCACGGCGAATGGGCCGCGCAACCGATCCTGTTCGCTGCCAACGACATGCACACCGGCTGGGCTAACCAGGCCATGCTCAAGCGTGCCGCAATCGATGCCGATACCATCGCTGCCCTGCCTGCCGAGGCACGCAACACCATTGGCCAACACCCGGACGGCACACCAAACGGTTTCCTCGCCGATGCCAGCTACTACCCGGTGACCGACCTGCTGCCCCCGCTGCCCCACGCTACCCTGCTGAGCGCAGGGCGCATGGCCCTTGACCACTACAAGCAGCTGGGCATCACCGGCTGGATGGACCCGCTGGCCAACGAGCTGCCGGGGGCCGATGTGAACAACCATTCGCTGGGCGTGCTGCCGGTGTACAAGGACCTCTCCGCGCGTGGCGAGCTGACCGCCCATGTCGCCGCCCTGCTGATGGCCGATTCCAGGGCCCGCGCTGCCGACCTGGACGAACTGGACAAGGTTCGCCAGCAATTTCTCGGCGTTCGCAACCTTACCCTGCCAGGCATCAAGGTGTTTGCCGACGGCGTTGCCGAAGCGCCAGCGCAGACGGCGGCGATGCTCGAGCCCTACAGCAACTCCGGCAAGCACGGTGAACTGCTGCTGGACCCGCAACACTTTGGCGAACTGGTCAGCGCCGCCGATGCCCGTGGCTGGTTGGTGCATGTGCATGCCATCGGCGACCGCGCCGTGCGCGAGGCGCTCAACGGCATCGAGCAGGCCCGGCGTGATCGCCACAGCGGCATCCCCCACTCCATTACTCACTTGCAGATGGTCAACCCCAGGGAATACGCCCGTTTCAAACAGCTCGATGTGATTGCAGCAATGCAGCTGTACTGGGCCAGCGCCGACCAATCGAACATGGAACTGGTCAAGCCGTACGTGAATGCCATGGCCTTCATGCACACCTTCCCGGCACGTTCGCTGCTCAAGCATGGCGCTACCATTGCAGGCGCCAGCGACTGGCCGATCACCACCCCGGACCCTTGGCAAGCGATTTACCAGGCCATCAGCCGCAAGGGCCCCAAAGGCGTGCTCAACGCATCTGAAGCCATCGACCGCCAGGTGATGTTCCAGGCCTATACCCTCAACGCCGCCCGCACCATGCGCCTGGAGCAGCAGATCGGTTCGCTCAAGGTTGGCAAGCAAGCCGACATGATCGTGGTTGACCGCGACGTGCTCGACGTCGATGCCGAAACACTGCGCGATACCCAAGTGGTGCAGACCTGGTTTGCCGGGAAACAGATTTACGCACGCTGATTGGCGAACGTCATCGACACGATCTATCAGTTCATCCATCCCATCGATTTGACCGCGTCAAATTGCCTCATGTAGCTTGCCGCCCTCTTCGAAGTTGGCCCAAAGGTGTGCGTTACACCGCTGGGCCGACTGCGCAGTCTATCCCCGTACTGTCAAAGCCCCACCACGGCGAGCCTACCCGCTGTAGTCGCCGTCACTGTGTTCGAGTTTCCGAAATGTCCGTCAATAGCCCCACCCGTATCACCGAGCTTGTCATCGAGAGCGGCGTCAAAAAAGCCCATCTATCCACCCAGGCGACACTGGTCCTGGGGTTTCTCGCAGGTGCATTCATTTCGCTGGGGTTTCTCCTGGCTATCCACGTCAGCACCATGATCCCGGCACAGTGGGCCTCGTTCGGCACACTGCTGGGCGCCGCGGTATTCCCCATCGGCCTGATCCTGGTGATTCTGGCCGGTGGAGAACTGCTCACCGGCAACATGATGAGCTTGCCCTTGGCGATGTTCGCCCGGCGTATCGGCCCAGGCGCCGTGGCGCGCAACTGGCTGCTGGTGACGGTAGCCAACATGTTGGGTGCACTGTTCGTTGCCGGGTGCTTCGGGCACCTGCTGGGCCTGACCGAGGGGGCCTACCTGAACAAGGTGCTTGCGGCTGCGACCAGCAAGACCAACGCCGACTTCCTTCACGCCTTCGTCTCCGGCATCGGCTGCAACTGGCTGGTGTGCCTGGCAGTGTGGCTGTCGTATGCCAGCCGAGAAATGAGCGGCAAGATTCTCGGCATCTGGTTCCCGATCATGGCGTTCGTCGCCATCGGTTTCCAACACGTGGTTGCCAACATGTTCCTGATCCCGGCTGCGATTTTTGCCGGGTACTTGAGCTGGGGGCAGTTGGCGGAGAACCTGGTGGCCGTGTTCCTGGGGAATGCGGTGGGTGGGGCGATCTTCGTGGGGTTGGCGTATTACGTGTCCTACGGTGTGCCTTCGCAGGAGTCGTGCGAGGCGCAGTGAAGCATTACGCGACCGAGGTGCCCTGGAACGGGCCTGTGCGTCGTGGTCGACGCTCATCACGCAATCAGAACAGGCTGATCGGGTAATCGACGATCAACCGGTACTCATCGGCGCTGGAGTTGCCGCGGGTATTACCGGGCGCGGTATAGCCATCACCCTCGCGATGCGTTGCCCAGCGCAGGGTCAGCGACAGGTCCTTCGCCGGGCCGGCTGGTACCTGGTACTTGAGAGCAAGGTCGCGCTCCCAGTGCTTGTGCGCCCCGGTAAGGTAGCCAGCCAGGCAGAGCCGCGACAGGCTGACATCCGCAACACTGAGTCCCATTTCGGGAACAGCCACCTGGCACTATGCCCCCCTGTAGGAGCAGCACAAGGATGCTCTCATGAAACTGCACATAACTCATTGAGTCAGCAAGGACCCTGTGGGAGCGGCTTTAGCCGCGAACACCGGCGCAGCCGGTGCCATGCACCGCGTTGGATTCTTCGCGGCTAAAGCCGCTCCCACAGGGTACGAGGATCGCTTGCGAATGGATTGAGGCCTCAGCCCAGCAACTGGCTCAATACCGCACGCAACTTCCCCGGTTTGACGGGCTTGTTCAGCAACGGCGCGCCAAGTTTGTTCAGGGAGCGTCGGCACTGATCGCTGCGGTCGGCGGTGATGATCACCGCCGGAATGGCGGTGCCAAAGTGCTCGCGCAAGTGCCTGACCACCTCGCAGCCGACAACACCGTGGTCCAGGTGAAAATCCGCCAGGATCAATTCCGGTGCCCGCCCCTGCAAGGCCAGCAAGGCCCCGGCCTGGTCGGTCGCGGTAACCACTTCGCAGCCCCACTGCCCGAGCAGCGCGCCCATGCTCTCGAGGATGCTCACTTCGTTGTCCAGTACCAGCAGGCGGCGGCCCGGCAATGGGTTGCCGGCGCCCGGCTGCGGCGCGGCCTGGTGGATAGGCAGCGGCATGGCTTCGCCGATCGGCACGTCGATGCTGAACATCGAGCCACGCCCCGGCCACGAACGCACCTCGATGCGGTAGCCGAGAATCTTGGCGATCCGCTCGACGATCGCCAGCCCCAGGCCCACGCCCTTGCGGTCGGCGGCGCGGCCTACGTCCAGTTGGTTGAACTCGAGGAAAATGGCCTGCAGCCGATCCGCCGCGATGCCCCGCCCGGTATCCCACACCTCCAGGCGCAAGTGATCGCCGCGGCGCCTGGCCCCCAGCAGGATCCTGCCCTCGTCGGTATAGCGGCAGGCGTTGCTGAGAAAGTTGCGCAGGATACGCGTCATCAGCCGCAGGTCGGTACTGATGGCGTAGTCGCCAATGCGCGCGCGCAGCTTCAGGCCTGCCGCATCGGCCACCGTGCGGAACTCCGAGACCAGTGGCCCGAACAGTTCGTCGAGGCGGTACAGCGCCACATCCGGCTTGACCGCCGCCTGGTCGAGCCGGGAAATGTCCAGCAGGTCGGTCAGCAGATCTTCGGCGCCCTCCAGGGCCTGATGGGTACGCTCCACCAGCACCTTTTCCGCTTCTGCCAGTGGCCTTTCGCGCAGGGTCGAAATCAGCAGCCGCGCGGCATTCAGCGGTTGCAGCAGGTCATGGCTGGCGGCAGCGAGGTACTTGTCCTTGCTGCGGTTGGCGGTTTCCGCGGCATCGCGGGCATCGCGCAGGGCGCGGGCGATCTGTTTGCGCTCGGCGATCTGCTGTTGCAGGTTGCGGTTGGCCTCAAGCAGTTCATCGGTGCGGGCGGCCACTCGTTGCTCGAGTTCGTCATTCAGTTGCTGCAGGCGCTGCTGGGCCAGCTTGCGTTCGGTGATGTCGGCGACAAACCCTTCCACCAGCCCTTCCTGCCCGGGCTTGAGCAACAGGTTCATCAGCACATCGAGGTGGCTGCCGTCCTTGCGCCGCAAGCGGGTTTCATAGCCGTGCAGGCTGCGTTCACGGGCGAGGGTCGCGGTTATGGCGTGCAGCTCTTCGGCCCCGCCGACAAACAGGTTGGCGGCAAGGTCCGTCAGCGGAAACAGCAACGCTTGCGGGTTATCGTAACCGAGCATGCGTGCCAACGCCGGGTTGGCGGCACGCATGCCATCTTGCAGGCTGGCCTGGAAAATCCCGTGCACGGCGTTTTCGAACAGCCATTTATAGCGGTTGCGTTCGGCCTCCAGCTCGTCCAGGCGCGCCGCCAGCTCTGGGTAATGGCTCTTGCGCGCCGAGTGGTCGCCCAGCCCCAGCAGCCCGGCCAGCGCCCGTTGCTGCTCGTCAGAGGGCCTCGCCATAAACCACCTCGACATCACGCTGGCTCGACGCACGCGGGTTGGTGAGGATGCACGGGTCATCCATCGCATGTTGCGACAGGAACGGGATATCGGCCGTGCGCACCCCATGCAGGCCCAAGGTTTCGTGGAAGCCAATGGCATGCTTCAGCGCGATCAGGTGCTCGACCAGGCGCGCGCAGATCTGCCGATGGTTGAGGCCGCGGCAGTCGATACCCAGCACTTCGGCAATCACCTTGAAACGCTCCGGCGCCGAGCTGTAGTTGAACGCCACCACGTGCTCCACCAGCACCGCATTGCACAAGCCATGCGGCAGGTCGAGGAACCCGCCCAGGCTGTGCGACATGGCATGGACCGCACCCAGAATCGCATTGGAAAACGCCAGCCCTGCCTGCATGCTGCCCAGCATGATTTTCTCGCGCAGGGCGATATCGGTCGGGTTGGCGATCATTTCCACCAGGTTGCCGTTGATCAGGCGCATGGCCTCCAGCGCATGGGGATCGGTGAGCGGGCCGTGGCCGGTGGAAACGAAGGCTTCGATGGCATGCACCAGCGCATCGATACCGGTGCAGGCCGACAGGAACGGGTCCATGCTCAGGGTGGTTTGCGGGTCGATCAGCGACACATCCGGCACCACCGCCTTGCTGACGATGGAGAACTTCATGCGCTCCTGCTGGTTGGAGATGATCACGAACTGCGACACGTCCGCCGAGGTGCCGGCCGTGGTCGGGATCAGAATCAGCGGCGGGCTGGGCACGCGGATCATGTCCACGCCTTCGAATTCGAGGATGCTGCGCCCGTGGGCCACCACGATACCGATGGCCTTGCCGCAATCCATCGGGCTGCCGCCGCCGACCGCGACGATCACATCACAATGGTTTTGCCGGTAGATCTCGGCACCGAGCATCACCTCTTCGACCCTCGGGTTGGGCGATACGGCGCTGTACAGGCAGTAGTCGATGCCCTGGGCCTGCAGGCTGGCCTCCACGTCGGCCACCCAACCGGCGGCAATCACACCGGGGTCGCTGACCACCAGCACCTTGCGCGCACCGAAGGTCTTGGCGTAATTGGCAACATTGTGCCGGCAGCCGGCACCAAAGATGATCTCGGGCGAAACGAACTTGCGAAGCGGGCTGAAACTCTGGCTCATCGGGAAGCCTGTTCTTATTGTTCTGGAAGGTAACCGCCAGCGTAAAGCATCCCGTAGCGAAAGCAACCAGACCAAAGCGTGACCACGGCTCATTCGATCCAGTACTTGGCACGGGCCACCTCCAGGAACGCCAGGATGTCCTCGTCGAGCCCCGGCACACCGGGAAAACGCTGGGCCAGACGGTCGATGACAGCCGCCACGCTGCGCTGGCCGTCCAGCAATTCGAGCACCCAGCCGGCGCTGGCGTTGAGCTCGATGATGCCCTCGGGGTACAGCAGCACATGGCACGCCTGGTGCGGCTCCCAGCGCAGGCGAAAGCCCTTGCGCAAGGCCAGGGCTTGTTCGCGATCGATCAGGTTCACAACAGGCTTGCTCAGTGAAGACCCGGCCATCGTGGTGATGGCCGGACAGGCATCAACGATTGGCGAAGTACATCGTCACTTCGAAGCCGATGCGCAGGTCGGTAAAGGCGGGTTTAGTCCACATGGGGCATTCCTCTTCTTGGTGCCGGGCGATTCCGGTAGAGGCATTAATGCACGAGGGGCGACGGGGCCGAATGCTACTTTGGGACAGGTTTGCGGGGTGCGTTGGTAGGGGGCAGCGGATCACTGTGGATTTGGCTGTTGCAGTGCCGGCCTCTTCGCGGGCTCGCCCGCTCCCACAGGGACTGCACAAGTTTCAAGACCAGTGCAATACGTGTGGGAGCGGGCGAGCCCGCGAAGGCCGCGACGCGGTTTAGAAGAAGCCCAACGGGTTGATGTCGTAGCTCACCAACAGGTTCTTGGTCTGCTGGTAGTGATCGAGCATCATCTTGTGGGTCTCGCGGCCCACCCCGGACTTCTTGTAGCCACCGAACGCGGCATGCGCCGGGTACAGGTGATAGCAGTTGGTCCACACGCGCCCGGCCTTGATCCCACGGCCCATGCGATAGGCACGGTTGATGTCACGGGTCCACAGCCCCGCGCCCAGGCCAAACTCGCTGTCGTTGGCGATCGCCAGCGCTTCGGCTTCGTCCTTGAAGGTGGTCACGCCCACCACCGGGCCGAAGATCTCTTCCTGGAACACGCGCATCCTGTTGTTGCCCTTGAGCAGGGTCGGCTGGATGTAGTAACCGCTGGCCAGGTCGCCGTCGAGCCGTTCGGCTGCGCCACCGGCGAGCAGCTGCGCGCCCTCCTCCCGGGCAATCTGCAGGTAGGAAAGGATCTTGTCGTATTGCTGCTCAGAGGCCTGGGCGCCGACCATGGTCTCGGTGTCCAGCGGGTTGCCACGGGTGATCCTGGCGATCTTCTTCATCACCTCGGCCATGAACGGCTCGTAGATCGACTCCTGGATCAGCGCCCGCGACGGGCAGGTGCACACTTCGCCCTGGTTGAAGAACGCCAGCACCAGGCCTTCGGCTGCCTTTTCGATGAACGCGGGCTCGGCCTGCATGATGTCTTCGAAGAAGATGTTCGGCGATTTGCCGCCCAGCTCGACGGTGGACGGGATGATGTTCTCGGCCGCGCACTTCATGATGTGCGAGCCCACCGGGGTGGAGCCGGTGAAGGCGATCTTGGCGATGCGCTTGCTGGTGGCCAGGGCTTCGCCAGCTTCGCGGCCAAAGCCCTGGACGATGTTCAGCACCCCTGCCGGCAGCAGGTCGGCGATCAGCTCGGCGAAAATGGTGATCGACAGTGGCGTCTGCTCCGCTGGCTTGAGCACCACGCAGTTGCCGGCGGCCAGTGCCGGGGCGAGTTTCCAGGCGGCCATCAGCAGCGGGAAGTTCCATGGGATGATCTGCCCGACCACGCCCAGCGGCTCGTGGATATGGTAGGCCACGGTGCCTTCGTTGATCTCGGCGGCGCCGCCTTCCTGGGCGCGGATGCAGCCGGCGAAGTAGCGGAAGTGGTCCGCCGCCAACGGTACGTCGGCGTTGAGGGTTTCGCGCACGGCCTTGCCGTTGTCCCAGCTTTCGGTAACCGCCAGTACTTCAAGATTCTGCTCGATACGGTCGGCGATCTTCAGCAGCGCCAGGGCACGGTCCTGCACCGAGGTCTTGCCCCAGGCCTCGGCAGCGGCATGGGCGGCGTCAAGGGCCTGCTCGATGTCCTCGGCGCCAGAGCGCGGGAACTCGGCAATCGGCTGGCCGTTGACCGGCGAGCTGTTGGTGAAGTACTGGCCGCCCAGCGGCGGCACGAATTCACCATTGATGAAATTGCCGTAGCGTGGCTTGAAGGACACGATGGCGCCTGGGGTTCCGGGTTGTGCGTAGATCATGCTGAGCCTCTGTGGGTCGATGCCTGTCCGGCGACAGGCGATGAGCCGATGGTAAAAAGCCCCGCCTGCCGGGCGAATGCATCGTTGGCAGCGGGGCTCTCGTCATTTGGTAGTAGGGCCGCTTGCCCCAAGGTCGCTGGCAACAAGCGGCAGGTGATCGGCTTAGCGGCTGGCACTTGCCGTTTGCAGTTGCTTGGGCAGCTTGAAGGTCCAGAGCATGCCGCCCTGGTTGAAGTCCTTGACCCGCTTGGCCACTTCGCCGCCCCACAGCGGCACCGCGCCGCCCCAGCCGGAAACCACCGAAACGTACTGTTCGCCGTCCATTTCCCATGTCACTGGCGAGCCGAGCACGCCGGAGCCGGTCTGGAACTCCCAGACCTTGTCACCGGTCTTGGCGTTGAACGCCTGCAGGAAGCCTTCCGGCGTGCCGGTGAACACCAGGTTGCCCTTGGTGGTCAGCACCCCGCCCCACAGCGGTGCGAAGTTCTTGTGGCGCCACACCTCCTTGCCGCTGACCGGGTCGATGGCGCGCAGCACGCCAATGTAGTCTTCGTTGAGCGGCTTGATGGTGAAGCCGGCACCGAGGAACGCCGCGCCTTTCTTGTAGGCGATGCCTTCGTTCCAGATGTCCATGCCCCACTCGTTGGACGGCACGTAGAACAGCCCGGTGTCCTTGTTGTAGGCCATCGGCATCCAGTTCTTGGCACCGAGGAACGCCGGGGCCACGAACACCGAGCTGCCCTTGGCCTCGCTACCCGGTGCACCCGGCCGGCTGGCCTCGTTGTAGATCGGCCGGCCGTCCTTGTCCAGGCCGGTGGCCCAGGTGATCTTGTCGACGAAGGGGAAGCCGCGGATGAACTTGCCGTTGGTGCGGTCCAGCACGTAGAAGAAGCCGTTGCGGTCAGCGGTGGCGGCGGCCTTGACCTCTTTGCCGCCATCCTTGTAGTTGAACGAAATCAGCTCGTTGACACCGTCGAAGTCCCAGCCGTCATGTGGCGTGCTCTGGAAGTGCCACTTGATGGTGCCATCGTCGGGGTTCAGGGCCAGGCGCGACGAGGAATACAGGTTGTCGCCCGGGCGCAGGTGCGAGTTCCACGGTGCCGGGTTGCCGGTGCCGAACAGGATCAGGTTGGTTTCCGGGTCGTAGTAGCCGCCCAGCCATGGCGCCGCACCGCCGGTCTTCCACAGGTCGCCGGGCCAGGTCTTGCCCGCCTCGCCGCCGGAAATGCCATTCTCGATCGCCTTGCCGTCCTTGTACACGTAGCCCATGTGCCCTTCCACGGTCGGGCGCATCCACAGCAGCTCGCCGTTTTCCGGGTTGTAGGCCTGAATCTTGCCCACCACGCCAAACTCGCCGCCGGCAACGCCGGTGATCAGCTTGCCGTTGACGATCATTGGCGCGGCACTGATGGAGTAGCCTTCCTTGTGGTCGGCCACCTTCTTGCTCCATACCACCTTGCCGGTGTCCTTGTTCAGCGCCACCAGCTTGGCATCCAGGGTGCCGAAGAACACCAGGTTGCCGTACAGCGCCACGCCGCGGTTGATCACGTCGCAGCACGGGCGGATGTCATCGGGCAGGCGCGCATCGTATTGCCACAGTTTCTTGCCGGTACGGGCGTCCACGGCGAACACCCGCGAGTAGGAGCCGGTCAGGTACATCACCCCGTCCTTGACCAGCGGCTGGGCCTGCTGGCCGCGCTGCTTCTCACCACCGAAGGAAAACGCCCAGACCGGCCGCAGGTCCTTGACGTTGTCGGTATTGAGCAGGTTCAGCGGGCTGTAGCGCTGGCCCTGCACGCCCAGGCCATTGGTCACGATCTGCTGCGGGTTCTTCGGGTCCTGGAGAATTTCTTCGTTGCTGACAGCGGCGTGGGCTGCACCGGCAAGCAGCATGGCGCTGAGCACCAGGCTCAAGGCGAACACGGGACGACGTGTGGATCGGGTCATGACGGCTACCTTTGGTTTTTTTGTTGTATCCGGGAAAACTTCCCGGTGTGTCGGGAATTCTTGGTCCCGACCTGCTTGCCAACAATTGCACGCAGTGCGGAGTTTTCTAGTTCCTTGGTATCGGTGAACTTGCGCGGCCCCCTGTAGGAGCGGCCTTGTGTCGCGATAGGGGCGCGAAGCGGCCCCAGGATTTGTGCCATAGCTGAAATCGCCGGGGCTGCCTTGCAGCCCCTTCGCGACACAAGGCCGCTCCTACAGGGGCCGTGTCAGCCCTTGCTATCCACGCGCCGCAGCTGCTGGCGTTCATAACGCGGATACAGGTGGCTGACACTGCGAATCAGCTCGTAACGGGTCAGGCTGATACGGGAAAACCGCTCGGGTATCGGGCTGCGGATCATCTCGGCCATGTCATCGCCACGCGCCGCACCGTCACGCATCAGCCCATCCAGCCAGCCCAGGTAATCACGCATCTGCGCAAACGGCCGGGCATCGCTGGCCAGCGGGCCGTGACCGGGTACCAGTTGCTTCCAGGGCAGCGCTTGCAAGGTGTCCAGGTCCTTCAGCCACACCTCCAGCCCCGGGCTGTTGGGCGTGGTCAGCGCGCGCTGGTAAAACACCAGGTCGCCGGCGAACAGCACGCCGGTGGTTTCATCCAGAATCGCCAGGTCGGCACCGGTATGCCCGCCCAGCGCCAGCAGCCGCAGGCGGTGCCCGCCCACCTCGTGCATACCCGGCTCCAGCACCCGGGTCGGCAGCACTACCTCGGTACCGCGCATCCAGTCGCCGACCAGGCGGTACATGTTCTCGGCCATGGCCTCGCCCTGCTGCTGCAACAGCTCGCCGGTAGCGGCCAGGGCACCGATGGGCACATCGGCAAACGCCTGGTTGCCCAGCACATGGTCGGGGTGGTGATGGGTCAGCAGCACTTCGAGCACCGGCTTGTCGGTGGTGGCGGCAATGGCCTGGCGCAAAGCCTCGCCGTAACGTTTCGATGGCCCGCTGTCGATCACCACCACCCCGCTGTCGGTGACGATGAACGCGGTGTTGACGATATTGCCGCCGTTATCCTTGGCGAAATTGTCGGTGCTACCCTCCAGCAGCCAGGTGCCCTCGGCGATCTGCCGGGGCTTGAGCCGATAGTTCAGGTCTGCCCAGGCCGGCAGGCCCAGGCACAGCAGCAACAGCAGAATGCAACGCATGACGGGCGCCTCTGGTCAGGGATGGAGTCGGGTAACGCGTTCAGGGCACTGCCGCCTCGAACTGGTTGCCGCTGTTGTCCTGCAACACCAACCGGGTCGGCCCGGGGCCCTGGATGTCGAAGCCCAGGTTGGGGTTTTCGCTGACCGCCGGGTACAGCTCCAGGCTGGCCAGGCGCTGGCCGTCCGCGCCTTGCAGCTCGGCATGGTTGAGGAAGAATTCGGGAATGCCGCTGACCAGGCCGTTGTCCATCGGGTGGGCCACCTGCAGGCGCAAGCGGCTGCTGTCGCCGCGCGGGTAGCGCCCGCCCAGGACTTCACCGAGGTGCTCCTCCCAGCCAGGCTGGGTGCGTACCACACTAGGCGCGGTACATCCGCCGCCAGCGGCATCGATCAACGCCGAGCCCACGTGCCACAGGCCGTCGCGCGTCAGCACCGCAGCGCGCAGCGGTGTGGCCTGTTCGATGCGGATGCGGATCGACAACCAGGGCAGCACGCGCTCGCCGGGCTGGAAGTCGACAATGCGCGGCAGCGGGTTGAGTTCGGCCCAGGCAACAATCCGCACCACCTCGCCGCCGAACGCCCGGGCGTCGATCTCCAGCGGCACCTGACGGGCGTCCTCGGCAAAGGGTGGCGCCAGCAGCTTGACCCGGTCGTCGAACACGAATGCGGCCTGGCCCAGCAGCTGCTTGTGATAGAAGTCCCACATCACTGACGGCACCGGGTCCTTGTGGTTACTTGGCTCGCTGGCCAGGGCCTGTGCGGCCCAGGGCATCCAGCAGGCCAGCAGCAACGTTGCTCGCCAGTTCATCGCCCACCCCCTTTGATCAACGCAAATCTGGCTGACATTGCACGGTCCTTGTGGGAGCGGGTTCACCCGCGAAGAATGCAACGCGGTATATGGCACCGGCTTCGCCGGTGTTCGCGGCGGTTCGACGCCTCGATGAACCCGCTCCCACAGGGACCGCGCCAGTGCTACTGATACATTTCCGGGACTTGATAGCGCAGGCCGTAGTGGACATAAATCGCCTTCATCCGCCCATCGCGAATCAACGCCTCAAGCGCCTCCTCCACCGCATAGGCCAGCTGCCGGTTGCTTTCATGCACCGCCATGCCGATCTCCCAGGCCTGCTTGCCAAGATTCGGGTAGGCGTTT
>Ga0247828_10000239_pt1 | contig 19852 bp, 24 predicted proteins | sample 12C_Control_Day3_FD_192425 | JGI IMG/M metagenome (GOLD analysis project Ga0247828, IMG submission 192425) | Soil microbial communities from agricultural site in Penn Yan, New York, United States - 12C_Control_Day3 | ecosystem: Environmental > Terrestrial > Soil > Agricultural land | place... | reverse complement strand
GGAGTGCCACCCGGGCTGGGTCGAGGAGGTCCTGGGCCGCTTCCGCGCCAGCATGTCGGATGAGCGGCGCCAGCTGCTCGGGCGGTTCCGGGCCCAGGACGCCGCCCGCAAGGTCGTCGGGGTGGGCAGCGTCGGCACCCGCTGCTATGTCGTGCTACTGCTCGGGGACCGCCACGACGACCCGCTGCTGCTCCAGGTCAAGCAGGCGGCGGCCTCGGTGCTGGAGCCCCATGCCGGTCGCAGCCGCTACCGTCATGCCGGCCGCCGGGTGGTCACCGGCCAGCGGCTGCTCCAGACGGCCAGCGACATCTTCCTCGGCTGGACCAGCGACGGCGCCGCCGACTACTACGTCCGCCAGCTCTGGGACATGAAGGGCTCGGTCAACCTCGACACCCTCGACCCGGCCGACCTCGCGCCCTACGGCCGGCTGTGCGGCTGGGTCCTGGCCCGGGCCCATGCCCGCAGCGGCGACGCCGCCGCCATCAGCGGCTATCTGGGCGGCGGGGACAGCTTCGACCGGGCGGTGGCCGACTTCGCCGAGGCCTACGCCGACCAGACCGAGGCCGACCACGCGGCGTTCACGCGGGCCCGGGGTCCGGCGCCGCTGGATGGGGCTCGGGGCGGCCGGCCGGTGCAGTGAGGACCCGCAGCAGCTCGGCGTGGAGGGTCTCGACGTAGCGCTCGTGCTCGGGCTTCATCAGGACGCTGCGCAGGACCCGGGCCTCACTGACGTCGGCGGCCAGGGCCGGGTCGCGGCGGCGGAGCCGGTCGGCGGCCAGGCGCAGGGTGCTCAGGTACACCGGTGACGGGTCGTCCATGGCCGCCCGCAGCAGGGCGGCCGAGGCGGCGTCGACGGCCGCGCAGGACGGCGCGGACGGGCGGGGCCAGAAGGCGAGGATGTCGAGCTCCGGCGGCTGGTAGAGCACCAGCTCGTCACTGGCGTCCAGCAGCTCGGCCCACGCCCTGGCCGCCCGCAGGCCGCCGGCCACCACCGGGCCCAGGCCCTGGCCGGCCTCAAGGGGCAGGGCCCGCAGGGTCAGCCAGAGGGCGCCGGCGGCCGCCCCGGCCCGCGAGCACTCCAGGCTGATCTCGCCCAGGTGGAGCTCGTCGGAGGTGAAGTAGGTGTAGGGCGAGTCGTGGCGGTACAGCCGCCCGACCCCCGGGTCGCGGAACAGCACCGCCCCGCAGCCGTACGGCTGGAGGCCGTGCTTGTGGGGGTCGACCACCACCGAGTCGCACGCCCCCACCGCCCGCAGCCGGGCCGCCACCTCCGGCCCGAGCAGCTTGGCCCCGTCCTCGTCGGCGGCCAGCAGGGCGAAGAAGCCGCCGTAGGCGGCGTCGGCGTGCAGCCGGCAGCCGTAGCGGTCCCGCAGCTCCAGGGCCTCGGCCACCGGGTCGACGGCGCCGAGGCCGGTGGTGCCGGCGGTCAGCACCACCGTGCCCACCCGGCCCGACGCCAGCAGCGGCTCGAGGGCGTCCAGGTCCATGCGCCCGGCCGCGTCGGCCGGCACGGCCACGCTCTCCACGCCCAGCACCTCGCACATGCGGGCGTGGGTGTAGTGGGCGTCCTGGCTGTGGGCGACCGCCTTGCCGGGGGCGAGCTGGCGGGCCACCCACAGCGCCTCCAGGTTGGCGATGGTGCCGCTGGAGGTGAGATGGCCGAGGGTGTCGTCGGGGAGGCCGAACATGGCCGCCAGGTCGCCGACGACCTCCTTCTCCATCGCCCCGGTGGCCGGCCCGCCGTCGAGGGCGTGGTTGTTGGGGTTGACGGTCATCGCGGCCAGGTACCCGGCCATGGCCACCGGGTGGGGCGGCTTGAGCATCTGGCCGGCGTAGCGGGGGTGGAAGAACGGGTAGTTGTCCTGGAGGCGGCCGGTGTACTCCTCCCAGGCGGCGGCCAGCCGCCCTGGGTCGACCTCGGCCGCGGGGGCGGCCGCGACCGGCTCCCAGCGGCCCCGGAACGCCTGGTCGAAGGCGCGGGCCGCGTCCAGGTAGGCACCCAGGTCCATGTCGGTCCTCCGTGGCCGGATCGAGATACGGCCACGCTCGCTCCGTGACCGACCGGTCCCAGGATGCTACGTGGCGCGACCCGCTCGCACGCGGACCGGGCCGGCGGCACCAGGCGCACGAGGGGGCGCCTGGTGTCGCCCCTTCACCGGGCCTGACGCGCGACCGCGCGGTGCCGTCCCCGATAGGCCGACATGCGGACCAGGACGGACCCGGCGACGATCAGGCAGAGCGCCAGCCCCGTCAGGGCCGGCGCCCGGGCCGGCCCGGTGAACGGCAGCGGGCACGGCCCGGCCAGGGTCATCTCGGAGAACACGAACGGCTTGGCCGCGCCCGGCCGCCCGACCTCCATGCGGACGGTCTTGACCCCGGTGAGGGGCACCTTGGCCTTGAGGGTCATGGAACCGTCGGCGTCCGTGGTGATGGCCGCCTTGTGCAGCAGGGCGCCGTTGGCCGCGTTCTCGAACCGGAGGTCGAGCCTGGTGTGCTTGGGCAGCTCGAACCCGGTGGCCTGCAGGGTCCCGCAGCCCACCAGGGAGAGGTCGGCGTGGAGGTGGTCCGGCTGGGCGGCCGCCGGGCCGGCCCCCAGCACCCCCAGCACCAGCACCACGCCCGCGACCGGGGAGAACCTGAGCCAACGCATCTGCCTTCCTTCCAATGGGGTGCCGTCACTGGCTGGGCAGGAGGTGGAGGACGACCTCGTCGATGTCGAGGTAGCCGCCGGGGGGCAGGTCGCGGGCCATGATCTCGAGCGCCAGCTGCGACCCCTTCTGGCTGGCCACGTGGATCGCCCCGAACTGGCGCCAGCCGCTGCGCTCGACCGTCCAGCCGAGGGTGTTGGAGCCCGGGATCGGCTTGCCCTGGCGGTACTCGCGCAGCCCGATGGTCACCGTCGTGTTCGGCGATGACGGCCGCACCCAGGCGTTGGTGTGGTAGCGCCCGCCGAGCTTGGTCAGGGTCACGTCCGGGACGGTGATGCCGACCGGCCCGCTGGCCGAGGGGCCGGCCGAGATCCGCAGTGAGTAGCCGCCTTCCTTGGCCTCGGTCGTCTTGGTCAGGTGGGCGCCTCCCAGGGGCTGCCAGCCCAGCGAGCCGTCTTCGAAGCTGGCGTTGGCCAGCAGGTTCTTGGGCCCGTCCGCGTTCGCTGCCTGGGCGGCGGTGGTGTCGCCGGCCGCCGTGGTCGTGCTGGCGCCGGCGCCCGTCACCGAGATGTCGGCCGGCGGCCGGTCGGGCTCGGCCGGCGGCCGGATCCAGGCGGCCGCGGTGACGACCGCCAGCACGGCGACACCCACGCCCGTCCAGAGCTGCCAGCGGCGATGGAGCGGAAGCGGCGTGGCGAGATGGCGGGCGTTGTTGTCCCTCATATTGGCACAGAGTCTGGTGGTTACCGCCGTAACCGACAACTGCGCAGACTTGCGGAATTTCCGGGCGAACGGGCGCTTCTAAGAGCAGCGTCGATCGGCTTTACAATGGCGGCCATGGACATCATGCCCCCGGACCGGGACCTGGCCGCCATCGGGCTCCTCCGGGACCCGGTGCGCCGGGCCCTGTACGGGCACGTGGCCGGCGCCGGGGGCGAGGTCAGTCGCAACCAGGCCGCCGAGGCGGTCGGGGTGCAGCGGGGCCTGGCCGCCTTCCACCTGGACAAGCTGGTCGAGGCGGGGCTGCTGGAGGCGAGCTTCCGGCGGCTCGGGGCGCGGCGCGGCCCGGGCGCCGGGCGGCCGGCCAAGCTGTACCGGCGGGCCAGCGGCGAGGTCGCGGCCAGCCTTCCCCCGCGGACCTACGAGACGGCCGCCCACCTGCTGGCCGAGGCGGTCGAGCAGACCGGCGCCGACCTGGAGCTCCAGGCGGCGGCCAGGCGGGCCGGCGAGCAGGCGGGCCGGCGAGCGGTGACGGCGTCCACCGAGACGGAGATCGAGCCTGTGCTGGCGGCCAGGGGGTACCAGCCGTACCGCGACGGGCCCTCGCTGCGGCTGCGCAACTGCCCTTTCGCCAACCTCGCCGGCGAGTACCCGGTGCTGGTCTGCGCCATGAACCTGTGCCTGATCGAGGGGCTGCTGGAGGGGATCGGGGAGCGGGCCGGGCGGGCCGCCATGGACCCGGCCCCGGGCCGCTGCTGCGTGGCCGTGAGCGACCGGCCCCAGGCCGGCCCTTCTAAAGACAATCAGGATTGACATAGAGGCGGGGGCCGTGGTTGGCTGAGGCCATGGCAGCCCACCACCTGGCCCAGGTCAACGTGGCCACCCTCCGAGCCCCGCTGGACGGGCCCGAGCTGGCCGGGTTCGTGGCCCAGCTGGAGCCGCTCAACGCCCTGGCCGACCAGAGCCCCGGGTTCGTCTGGCGGCTCCAGACCGAGGACGGCGACGCCACCGCCATCCGGCCGTTCGAGGACGACCGGGTGATGGTCAACCTGTCGGTCTGGGCGTCGCTGGAGGCGCTGCGCACCTTCGTCTACGCCAGCCGGCACCTGGGTGTGATGCGCCACCGCCGGGCCTGGTTCCACCGCATGCCCGACCCCTACCTGGCTCTGTGGTGGGTGCCGGCCGGCACCATCCCGACCGTCGCCGAGGCCAGGGACCGCCTCGAGCTCCTGGCCGGCAAGGGCCCGACCGCGGACGCCTTCACCTTCCGGGCGCCGTTCCCCGAGCCGGCGGACGCGACCCGCTAGGGCCGCCGCCGGGCGCCGTTCGCGGCCAGGATCCGCTCCAGCAGCCGGGCCACCCCGTCCTCGACGTTGGCCGCGGTCACCTCGTCGGCGGCGTCAAGGACCTCCTGGGTGGCGTTGGCCACCGCCACGGCAGTGCCCGCCCACTGCAGCATGGCCAGGTCGTTGGGCATGTCGCCGACGGCCACGACCTCGGAGGCGTCGATCCCGAGGCGACGGCAGAGCCGCTCCAGGGCGAAGGCCTTGGTCACCCCGGCGGCGGAGATCTCGACCAGCTGCAGGCCGGCCCAGGTGGCCACGGCGTCGTCGCCGACGGCCTGACGGGCCCGCTCGGCGAGCTCGGCGAAGGCCAGGGTGGGGTGGCGGACCAGCAGCTTGATGACGGGACCAGTGATCAGCTCCAGGGCGTCGGCCTCCAGGCCCTCGGGCCGGACGGCGGTCAGGTCCTCGGCCCAGCCCGGCTCGCGGCCGAACCCGCCCTCCAGCTCGACCGCGAACAGCACCCCCGGGATGGCGTCGCGCAGGGCGCGGACCAGCCGGGTGGCCAGCTCCGCGGCCAGCGGGGTGGCGTCGACCATGGTCCCGGTGTCCAGGTCCCAGACCAGCGCGCCGTTGGCGCAGATGGCGATGCCCCCGACCCCGATCCGCTCGGCGATCGGGCCGAGGCTGCGGGGCTGGCGGCCGCTCACCAGCACCACCGTGATGCCGGCGGCCCTGGCCGCGGCCAGGGCGGCCCGGGTCCGCTCCGAGACCGTCTCGTCGGGCAGGAGCAGGGTGCCGTCCAGGTCACTGGCGACCAGCCGGATACCGTCCATGGCCCCACGGTACCGGCGGCCCGGAACCGACCTCAGGTAGACGGTGTCAACCTAGCTCGCGTCGCGGGCCCAGGCCTCGATCGCCGGGCGGAGGGCCCGGAACGCCTTGCCGCGGTGGGAGGCGGCGTCCTTGGTCGCCTGGTCGACCTGGGCGCTGGTCAGCTCCCAGCCGTCGGGCAGGAACACCGGGTCGTAGCCGAACCCGCCGCTCCCCCGCGGTGCATCCAGCAGCCGCCCTTCCCAGGCCGCCTCGGCGTGCCACTCCCCCGCCGCCGGGTCGACCAGGACGGCGGCGCAGCGGAACCGGGCCGTGCGCCGTTCCGGCGGCACCCCCGCGAGGGCGGCCAGGAGCTTGTCCAGGTTGGCATGGTCGCCGGCCCTCTGGCCGGCGTAGCGGGCCGAGCGGACGCCGGGGGCGCCGCCGAGGGCGTCGACCTCGAGGCCGGAGTCGTCGGCGACCGCCGCCAGCCCCGACCAGGCGGCATAGGCCCGCCCCTTGAGCAGCGCGTTCTCCAGGAACGTGTCGCCGGTCTCCTCCACCTCGGGCGGCTCGCCGAGGCCGGCCTCGGCCAGGCCGACCAGCTCCACCGGCAACCCGTCCAGGATCGTCCGCAGCTCACGCAGCTTGCCCTGGTTGGCGCTGGCCAGCAGGAGGCGCGGCCGGAGGGGTCCGGGGAACCCCGGAGGGGTGCCCCGGTGAATCGGCACTAGCCGGCGCGGCCGTCGGCCAGGTCGAGCGAGGCCGGGCCGAGGGCGAGGCGGCGCAGGGGCGGGATGGCCGCCTGCTCCAGCATCGGCCCGAGCGCCTGCTTCTGGGCCTTGACCAGCGACGCGATGCCGGCGGAGGCCAGGTCGAGCAGGGTGTCCAGCTCGGCCCGGCTGAACGGCTCCCGCTCGGCCGTGCCCTGGACCTCGACCAGGCCGCCGAGCCCGGTCATGACCACGTTCATGTCGGTCTCGGCGCGCACGTCCTCCTCATACGGCAGGTCGAGGCAGGGGGTGCCGTCGACCATCCCGACGCTGACCGCGGCCACGTGGTCGCGGAGCGGGAACGACTTGACCCGCTTCTCCTGCATGAGCCGGTGGCTGGCCGCGAACAGGGCCGCCCAGGCGCCGGTGATGGAGGCGCAGCGGGTGCCGCCGTCGGCCTGGAGGACGTCGCAGTCGACCCACAGGGTCGACTCCCCGAACGCCTTGGTGTCGGTGACCGCCCGCAGGGAACGGCCGATCAGGCGCTGGATCTCGTGGGTGCGGCCGCCCGGGCGGCCCTTGGAGACCTCGCGGCCCGACCGCTCGCCGGTCGCCCCCGGGAGCATGGCGTACTCCGAGGTCACCCAGCCCTTGCCGCTGCCCCGCAGGAACGGCGGCACCCGGTCCTCGTAGCTGACCGCGCACACCACCTTGGTCCGGCCCAGCTCGACCAGCGCCGAGGCGAAGGCCGTCTCCTGCCAGCCGAGGGTGATCGTGACCGGGCGCAGCTGGTCGGGGGCGCGACCGTCTTTTCTGGCCATCAGATGCGGTGAACCTCCAGTTCGGTGGCCACGCCGACCGGGCCGCCGTAGGCCTCGGCGGCACGGGCGGTGGCGGCCGCGGGATCGCCGCCGGGGCGCAGGTGGGTGAGCAGCAGCCGCCTGGCCCTGGCCTTGGCCGCGCACTCCCCGGCCTGCTGGGGGGTCAGGTGGATCGGGGGGACACCCTTCGGCGACACTGGCCAGGCGGCCTCGCAGACGAACAGGTCGGCCTGGTCGGCCAGGCGGCCGAGGGCGTCGCACGGCCCCGAGTCGGCCGAGTAGGCCAGGGTGCGGCCGCCGGCGCTGGCCCGGAGGCCGTAGGTCTCCACCGAGTGGAGGGTGGCCACCGCCTCCAGCCGCAGCGGCCCGATGTCGACCTGCTCGCCGTCGTGCAGGTCGTGGACCTCGAAGGTGCCGTCGATGGGCTCGCTCTCGCCGGTGGACAGGAACGGCCGCACGTGGCTGACCCAGTCGGCGGGGCCGAACACCGGCACCGGGGCCGGCGGCGGCTCGAAGTCGCCGTAGCGCAGGGCGTAGTTGGCCGCCAGCAGGTCGCCGACGTGGTCGACGTGCAGGTGACTGATCCAGATGGCGTCAAGGGTGGGCAGCTCGGCCACCCGGAGCAGGTTGGACAGGGTGCCGGGGCCGGCGTCGACCCAGACCCGGGTCGCCTGGTCGCCGGAGCCCGCCTCCAGCAGGTAGCCGGAGCAGGCGCGGCCGGCGGCCGGGTAGGTCCCGGAGCTGCCCAGGATGGTGAGCTGGATCACGATGCCTCGGCCTCGACCGGCACGGCCGCGCTGCGCCGCTCGACCAGGCCGACCTCGGGGCCGAGGAAGCGGGCCCCGAGGCGGCGGAACTCGTCGGGGTCGCCGGAGGCGAGGAACCGGTGAGCCGGCCGGGCCCCGTAGGGGGCGTGCAGGTCGGCCCTGGTCAGCTCGGCGAAGACGCTGCGGGCGGTCCACTCGGCCGAGTTGACCAGGAACACGTCCGGGCCGACCAGGTAGCCGATGACCCCGGTGAGCAGCGGGTAGTGGGTGCAGCCGAGGATCAGGGTGTCGACCTCGGCGGCCAGCAGCGGGGCCAGGTAGCCGCGGGCCAGCTCGAGGATCTCCGGGCCGGTGGTCTCGCCCCGCTCCACGTACTCGACGAACCGGGGGCAGGCCTGGGCGACCAGGGTGACGTTCTCGTGGGTCTCCTCGATGGCCTCGCGGTAGCGGCCGGAGCGGATCGTGCCCTCGGTGCCGATCAGGCCCACCGTGCGGTTGCGGGTGAGGCGCACCGCCGCCCGCACGGCCGGCTCGATCACCTCGACCACCGGCAGCGGGTAGGCGGCCTTGAGCTCGTCGAAGGCGGCCGCCGAGGCGCTGTTGCAGGCGACCACGGCCAGCTTCACGTCCTCGGCCACCAGCAGGTCCATGATCTCTTCGGCGAAGGTCCGCACCTGGGCCTGGGACCGGGGCCCGTAGGGGAACCGGGCCGTGTCCCCGAAGTAGATCACCGACTCGTGCGGAAGGAGATCGATCACCGCCCGGGCGACGGTCAGCCCGCCTACCCCGGAGTCGAAGATGCCGATGGGTCGCGCGTCCATGCCGGGACGATACCGCAGCCGGGCGAGCCGCCCGGCCGTCAGGCCCAGAGCTGGCCCCGGAGGCCGGCCTCGGCGGCCACCGGGTCGGCGCCGTAGGCCCCGGTGGAGAGGTACTTCCAGCCGCCGTCGGGGGCCAGGACGACGATCTCGGCCTGCTCCAGCCGCTCGGCCACCCGCAGGGCGACGTGCAGGATGGCCCCGGTGGAGATGCCGGCGAACACCCCCTCGGTCGCGGCCAGCTGCCTGGTCCTGGCCAGGGCGTCGTGCGAGCCGACCTTGATGCGCCGGTCGAGCACGCCCTCCTCGAAGATCGGGGGCACGAACCCCTCGTCCAGGTTGCGCAGCCCGTAGACGAGGTCGCCGTACTCGGGCTCGGCCGCGACCACCTGAACCCCCGGGTTCTGCTCCTTGAGGTAGCGCCCGACCCCGACCAGGGTGCCGCTGGTGCCGAGGCCGGCCACGAAGTGGGTCACCTCGGGCAGGTCGCGCCAGATCTCGGGGCCGGTGGTCTCGTAGTGGGCGGTGACGTTGGCCGGGTTGCCGTACTGGTAGAGCATGACCCAGTCGGGGTGCTCGGCGGCCAGCTCCTCGGCCCGGGCGATGGCCCCGTTGGAGCCGCCGGGGGCGGGCGAGCTGACCACCTCGGCCCCGTACAGCTCCAGCAGCTGGCGGCGCTCGGCCGAGGTGTTCTCGGGCATGACCACGACCAGCCGGTAGCCCCGGACCCGGGCCACCAGGGCCAGGGCGATGCCGGTGTTGCCGCTGGACGGCTCGACCAGGGTCGCGCCCGGGGCCAGCTTCCCGGACTTCTCGGCGTCGTCGACCATCGCCCTGGCGATCCGGTCCTTGACGCTGCCGGTCGGGTTGTTGCCCTCCAGCTTGGCCCAGAGGCGCACGCCGGACCGGGGCGACAGCCGAGGCAGCCCGACCAGGGGGGTGTTGCCGATGGCGTCGGCCAGGTCCTCGTGCCGCATCGCGCGCCTAGCCCTTCCCCCCGCCAGCGACCGCGGGGAGGATCGCGACCACGTCGCCGTCGGCCAGCTTGGCGTCGAGCGCGCCCAGGAACCGGACGTCCTCGTCGTTGACGTAGACGTTGACGAAGCGGTGCAGGGAGCCGTCCTGGTTGAGCAGCGACCCGGCGATCCCCGGGTAGCGGCGGTCGAGGTCGCCGAGCAGGTCACGGACGGTGTCGCCGTCGGCCGAGACGGCCTTCTCGCCGCCGGTGTGCTTGCGCAGGATCGTCGGGATACGGACTTCAACGGCCATCAAGGCCTCCTGAAAGCGGGTTCGCGTGGAGCGGGAGCACGGGGGGCGCCGGTGCTCAGGCGCCGGTGGACGGCCGGGACCGACATCGGCCGTAGCGGGCGGCCGGGCCCTGCCGGTGCCAGACCGGGCAGGCCAGGCCATCGGCGGGCGGCCTCATCCGGCCACCCCGGCGGTCCGCCGCTCCAGCTCCTCCTCGTCGACCCGGCCGTCCCGGATGCGGAAGGCCCGCAGCACGGGCGCGTCCTGGTCGGCCAGGGAGAGGATCAGGTAGGCCGCGTCGGGGTAGGCGGCCAGCTCGACGTCGGTGCGGGAGGGGTAGGCCTCGGTGGCCACGTGCGAGTGGAAGATCCCGACCAGGTCGAGGCCGAGGTCGTCCATCTCGGTCATGGCCCGCAGCTGGGCCTTGGGCTCGACCACGTAGAAGGTCGGGCTGGCCTCGGCGTTGGGCAGGGCGTAGACGCGCTCGACCGACGCGTCGCGGCCGCCAAGCAGCGCGCAGGCCTCGTTCGGGTACTCGGCCCTGGCGTGCGCCACCAGGGCCTGGTACTGGTCGTCGTCGATCCGCAGCATCGCCTTTCCTCCTGGTGACCGAGGGTAGCAGCCGGGGCTGGCCCCCGACCATGACCGCCCTCGGCCGTCAGCCGGACGGCAGCCGCCGCACCCCGATCCGCCCGGGGGGGCCGTCCAGCACACGGCCGATCACCGCCGGCTCGATCCCCCGGCCGCGGAGGTCGGCGACCAGGCCGCCGAGCCGCTCGGGGGCCACCGCCAGCAGCAGGCCGCCCGAGGTCTGGGCGTCGTGCAGCAGGGTGGCCACCACCAGGGGCAGGCCCTGCTCCAGCTGGACGTGGTCACGCAGGTAGGCCTCGTTGTTGCGGGTGCCGCCGGAGACGAACCCGGCTCCGGCCAGCTCGGCCGCCCCGGGCAGGAACGGCACCCGGGCGGCGTGGAGCTGCCCGGACACCCCGCTGGCCCGCAGCATCCGGTGGAGGTGGCCGAGCAGCCCGAACCCGGTCACGTCGGTGGCCGCCTCGACCCCGGCGGCCAGGGCGGCCTCGGCGGCGTCGCGGTTCAGGGTGGTCATGGCGGCGACCGCGGCCGCGACCGTGGCCGGGTCGGGGTGGCCCCGCTTGACCGCGGTGGCCACCACCCCGGTGCCGAGCGGCTTGGTCAGCACCAGCCGGTCCCCGGGGCGGGCCCGGGCGATGGTCAGCAGCCGGTCCGGGTCGGCCAGCCCGACCACGGCCAGGCCGTACTTGGGCTCCGGGTCGTCGATCGAGTGGCCGCCCACCACCGGGCAGCCGGCCTGGCCGGCCACCTCGGCCCCGCCCCGCAGCACCTCGGCGAGCAGCTCCACCGGCAGGTCGGCCGGCCAGGCGGTCAGGTTGAGGGCGATCAGGGGCCGGCCCCCCATGGCGTAGACGTCGGAGAGGGCGTTGGCGGCGGCGATCCGGCCCCAGTCGCGGGCGTCGTCGACGATGGGGGTGAAGAAGTCGGTGGTCAGCACCAGGGCCCGCTCGTCGTCCAGCCGGAGCACGGCCGCGTCGTCGCCCTCGGCCGCCCCGACGAGCAGGTTGGCGTCGGCCGCGCCGCCCAGCCCCTGGCCGACGCTGGCCATCAGCCGCTCCAGGGTGGCCAGGGGCAGCTTGCAGGCGCAGCCGGCCCCGTGCGAGAGAGAGGTCAGCCGGGGCAGCTCGGCGGCGGTGGTCATACCCGTAGGATAGGCCCCCTCATGTTCGTCGCCGTCCTCCGTGACGCCTGGCGCCAGTACCGGCGCCGGCCCCTGGCCGCCGTTCTCGCGGTGGTCGTTGGCGGGCTGCCCGTGTTCCTCGAGCCCGACGAACCACTGGTGGCCGTGCCCCTGGCCGTTGTCCTGCTGGCCGCCGGGCTGCTGGTCGAGCTGTTCCTGGTGTCCTGGCTGGCCAGCGCCATCGACCCGGCGCCCTCGCCCACGCCGGCGGCGGCGGCCCTGGCCACCATGCGGCGCACCATCGGCCCCGGCGTCCGGGCTGGTCTGCTACGCGCCTTCTACCTGCTGGCGGCGCTGACGGTGGGGCTGCTGCTGTTCGGGTCGCGCGAGAGCGGGCCGCTGCCAGAGTCCGAGCAGACCAAGCTGGCCATCGGGCTGTGGCCGCTGTTCGGGTTCGCCTTCGCCTTCCTGGCCGTGCTGATGCAGCGGGTCGTGCTCGGCGGCGAGCGCAAGGTCCGGCAGGCGGCCAGCGTCTCCCACCGGGTGGCCTCGGCCCACTTCCCGCTGTGCCTGCTCATCGGGCTGCTCCAGGCCAGCGGGCTGGTCCTGGCCAGCCTGGTGGTCGAGTTCTGGGTCCTGGCCGTGCTGTCGATCCTGCTCGCCCTGGCCGACCCCTACCTGATCGGCATGTGCAACGCCCTCTATCTCAGGACCCGGGCCGACCAGGAGCCGGTCGACGCCGGCGACGGGTCGCTCAAGCCCCCACGCACGTGAGGCCGCTGCCGGGCGGGTAGTTGGCCACCCCGAGCACGGCCAGCACGACCCCGGCCAGGAAGGGCACGGCCAGGGCGGCCGCCCTGAGGCCGCGGTTGCTCGGCGCGACCGCGTCGTACAGGCCCATGGCCGTCAGCCCGGCCAGGAACCCGCCGATGTGGGCCAGGTTGTCGATGCTGGGGTTGCGGGAGGCGATGAACAGGTTGAGCAGCAGCACCAGCAGGAGGTTCTGGAGCGGGGCCGAGCCGCCCTCGCGGCGGCGCCGGAAGAAGTAGGCGACCAGGGCCCCCAGCAGGCCGAAGATCGCCCCCGAGGCCCCGACGCCCAGGGTGGTCTGGTTGAAGGCGAAGCTGGCCCCGGCCCCGACCAGGCCGGTGCCGACGTACAGGGCGACGAAGCGGACCCGCCCGAGCAGGCGCTCAAGGGTGGGCCCGAACGCCCACAGGGCCCAGCTGTTGAACGCCCAGTGGAGCAGCCCGCCGTGCAGCACCATCACTGTCAGCAGGCGCCACCACTGCCCGGACTCGGCGATCGCGGCGGCGTTCAGCGCCCCCAGCCGGCACAGCGCGCTGGCCGACGGGTCGAGCAGCCCGAACCCGCTGCCCGTGAGCAGGGCGGCCGCGAGCAGCATGAAGGTGTTGATGCCGAGCAGGGTCCAGGTGGCCAGGGGCCGCTCGGTGCCGGGGAGGCCGCGGGCCCGGACCGTGGCCCGGGCGTCGTCGGGGCAGAGCTGGCCGACCGGGGCCGGGTTGGCGCACTCGCCGCAGATCGGGCGCTCGCAGCGCGAGCAGCGCAGCCCGGTCTGCCGGTCCGGGTGCCGGTAGCAGAAGGTCGGGGTGGTCGACTTGGTCAGCCACTCCGGACGGTCGGACTGGCCCTGGTCGTCGGGCAACAGGCGCTCCTTGGTTCGCGAAGCTCAAGCATGCCATCTCTGCCCTGGTTGGGCAGGGACGGCGGCGCGGGCTACTCAGCGGGCCAGGAACCCGGGGATCGCCGGGAGCTTCAGCTCGGGCGGGTCGGGCAGGTCGGCGCCCGCCCGGACGGCGTCAACACTGGCCAGCGTGTGGTCGGCGATGGCGTCCCAGGACAGGGGGCCGACCGCGGCCTGGCGCAGGGCCCGGCGGCGCTCCCGGTCGCGTTTGAGGGCCCCCTGGATGGCCCGGGCGAACTCCGAGGGGTCTCTGGCGATCCAGACCAGCCGGCGCAGCTCGGCCGCCCCGGCGATCTCGGTGGTGACCACCGGCAGCCCGGCGGCCAGGTAGCCGAACAGCTTCTCGGGCACCACCGCCCGGGTCGCCGGGGCCACCTGGTGGGGGGCGACGGCCACGTCGGCCGCGGCCAGGTAGTCGGGCAGCAGCCGGTAGGGCCGGGGGCCGATCACGTGGACGTTGCGCAAGCCGGTGACCAGCGGCTGGAGGAAGTCGGCGGCCGGGCCGACGAACACGAAGCTCGCCTCCCGCAGCCGGTCGGCGGTGCCCCGGATGAGGCCGACGTTCAGGTAGGCCCGCATCGAGCCGGCGTAGATGATCAGCGGCCGGGGCAGCCCGGCCAGCTCGGCCGCTGGCGTGCCGCCGGCCAGTCCCTGGTCGGCCCCGACCGGGTGGAGCACGGTCCGCGGGTTGAGGGCGGCCAGCTCCTCGCGGAGCTCGCCGGTGCCGGCCCAGACCAGGTCGGCCCCGGACAGCTGGGTCTTGTAGACGTCGTCGAGGGCCTGGCGCTCGTCGGCGTCGACCGGGTAGGGGGCGCGGGCGTCGCGGCGGACCATGGCCAGCCTGGTCACGCCCCGGCCGCCGAGCCGGCTGGCCAGCTCCCCGGCGAAGGGGTGGGCCAGGCCGTGCAGCATCACCAGCGGCCTGGAGAAGGCCCCCTCGCGCTCGAGCATGGCCACGGTCGCGTCAAGGGCGGCCTCGCGCCGGTCGGGCTGGCTGGTCGGGGCGAACAGGTAGACCCCGTCGTCCTCGACCCCCTTGAGCCGGCGCAGCTGGCCCTCCATGTCCTGCTCCCAGCGGGGGTCGCGGAAGCGGCTGCGCAGCTCGGCCGGGTCGAACGGCGGCTGCACGTGGAACACCCGCCCCACCCGCGGATGCCGGGCCAGCGCCCTGGCCAGCAGCTCGTCCCCCCGCCCGTACAGGCCCCAGTCGTCGAACGCCCAGGTCTTGAGGACGTTGTAGGCCGGCTGGTCGCGTTGTTCCCGCCGCTCCTCCGCCAACCCTTGTTCCTCCATCGTCTCGGGGACGGCGCATCCTAACCGACCCCGGGGAGGACGCCCGCGTTACGAGGCCTCGGGGTCGAGGTCCAATGCCAGCGAGTTGATGCAGTAGCGCTGGCCTGTGGGGCCGGGGCCGTCGGGGAACACGTGGCCCAGGTGGGAGCCGCAGCGGGCGCAGACCACCTCGGTGCGGACCATGCCGTGGCTGTGGTCAGAGCGCAGCTCGACCCCGGTGGCGTTGGCCGGCTCGGTGAAGCTGGGCCAGCCGGTGCCGGAGTCGAACTTGGCGTCGGAGCGGAACAGCTCGTTGCCGCAGGCGGCGCAGCGGTAGACGCCGTCCTGCTTGGAGTAGGTGTACTTGCCGGTGAACGGCGGCTCGGTCCCGGCCTCGCGCAGCACCCGGTACTGGTCGGGGCTGAGCTGCTCGCGCCACTCCTGCTCGGTCCTGGTCACTTCGGCCATGTCGTCCCGCCTCTCGCTCGACGTCGTCCCCTCCAGTCTACGAAGGCGGCCCCGGCTGGGCGTCGAGTACCCTGCGGCCATGAGCACCTCGGCTCCGGCGGCGCCCGGCGAGACGGGCCCTCCCCCGCCGCCGCTCCCCCGCTACGGCGAGGCCTCGCTGGCCGACCTGATGCCGTCGCTGCTGGCCGCCCTGGACGTGCCCGGGTTCTCCAACCCGCTCGGGGTGGAGCCGCTGCGCCGGGCCTGCCTGCTGGTGGCCGACGGCCTCGGCTGGGAGCTGCTGCTGGCCAACCGCCGGGCCGCCCCCGTCCTGGCCGCCGCGGCCGAGCGGGGCGGGCCGGTGACCACCGGGTTCCCGTCGACCACGGCGACCAGCCTGGCCTCGATCGGCACCGGGCTCCCGCCGGGCCGCCACGGCCTGGTCGGCTACACCATCGCCCTGCCCGGGATGGACCGGGCGTTCAACTGCCTGCGCTGGTCCCCGTACGGCCTCGGCGGCTCACGGGACCTGCGCGACCGGGTCGTGCCCGAGCGGGCCCAGCCCGAGCCGACCGCCTTCGAGGCCGCGGCCGCCGACGGGGTCGAGGTCACTCTGGTCGGGGCGGGCGAGTACGCCACCTCCGGCTTTACCAGGGCCGCCCTGCGCGGTGGCGACTACTGGCGCACCCACTCCCTCGGCGACCAGGCCGCCGGGGCCCTGCGCGGTCTCGGCAGGGGCCGGCGCAGCCTGGTCTACCTCTACCATCCCGACCTGGACCGTACCGGGCACGTCCGCGGGGCCGGGGCCGAGGCCTGGCGCCTGGAGCTGGCCCACATCGACCGGCTGGTCGACCAGATCGCCGAGCGCCTGCCCGGCGACGCCGCCCTGTTCGTCACCGGCGACCACGGCATGGTCGACCTCCGCCCCGCCGAGCGGGTCGACCTGGCCGACCAGCCGGAGCTGGCCGCCGGGGTCCGCCTCCTGGCCGGCGAGGCCAGGGCCAGGCATGTCCACACCCAGCGGGGCGCCGCCGACGATGTCCTGGCCAGCTGGCGGGGCCTGCTCGGCCATGCCATGTGGGTCGTCCCCGGGGAGGAGGCCATCACCGCCGGCTGGTTCGGGCCTGAGGTCTCCGACGACGCCCGTTCCCGCATCGGCGACGTCGTCGCCGCCGCCCACGGCCCCATCGGCGTCGTCCAGCGCGAGGTCGACCCGACCCAGGCCCTCCTCACCGGCCACCACGGCTCCATGACCCCGGCCGAGCAGCTGGTCCCGTTCCTGGAGCTCCGCCGCTAGGACCGGCCCCGGCTGGCCCGGCGGGCGGCCACGGCGACCCCGCTCAGCAGGAGCGCGACGGGGAGGGCGCAGCCGCCGCCGCGCATGCGGGCCCGCGGGCTTCCGGGGCCGGCGATCGGCGCCTCGTCGGCGTAGTTCTCGTCCTCCTGCCAGTCGGGCACGCCGTCCAGATCCCTGTCCCTGTCCCAGTCCATGGCGTCCTCCACCCCCCTCGGCGGCGCCAATGCTAACCCGCCGCCCACGACAGCATCCGGGGCCTGTCCACGCCCTGTCCACGCCCCGTGGGAAGATCCTTCGACGGGTGAGGACACGCTGCCGCGAGGGGACGGATGGACCGGGACCGCATGCTCCGCTACCTGAACGACCGGCCGGGGGCGGTCGAGGACTACCCCTTTGGCGACGACGTGGCCGTGTTCAAGGTCGGCGGCCGCGTCTTCGCCATCTGCGCCCTCAGCGGCCAGCCAGGCAGTGTCAGCCTGAAGTGCGACCCCACCCTGGCCGAGGCCCTGCGCCAGCGCTACCCGTCCGTCACCCCCGGCTATCACCTGAACAAGCGGCACTGGAACACGGTCCAGCTGGACGGGTCGGTGCCCGGCGACGAGCTGACCGAGCTGGTCGACCACTCCTGGGAGCTGGTGGTGGCCCGGCTCCCCCGGCGCGACCGCGAGGGGCTCGGCGCCGGCTAGACGCCAAGGTCCTCGTCGGGGCCGGGGAGGTCCCCGCGGGCGACCCGGTCCAGCAGGCCGGGCAGGTCGCGGGGGGTGGCCACGGCCGCCGAGGCGCGGAGCTCGTCGGCCGACCACCAGCGCAGCTCGGCAATGCTCTCGGCCGCCAGTGAGCTGACGTGGGCCGGGTCGACCTCGAACGGCTCGGCCCGGCACAGCAGCCACCGCTCGCGCTGGGTCATCCACCGGCCCAGCCAGAAGGTGTGGCAGCGCCGGCCGATCCAGGGGCCGACGCGGAGCTCGTCGCGGTCAAGCTCCTCCCTGAGCTCGCGGCGGACCGCGGCCAGGTGGTCCTCGCCCGGGTCGAGCCCCCCGCCGGGCACGCCCCACCAGCTGGCCGCGGTCCGCCGCGAGCTCAGGGAGGAGCTTGACCGCGGCCAGGTGGTCCTCGCCCGGGTCGAGCCCCCCGCCGGGCACGCCCCACCAGCTGGCCGGGGCCTGCGGGTCGGCGTAGCGGACCAGGAGCGCCCGGCCGGCCGGGTCGACCAGCAGGCAGCGGACGGCCTCGCGGACCGGGTGGACGGTGACGTCGGCGGCGACCTCGACGACCAGGCTCCCCGGCCGCCAGTCGGGCAGCCTGGCCACCTGGCCGTCCGGGGAGACGAGCGCGGCCAGCCCGGGGAAGTCCTCGTCCTCGGTCGCCCCGGCCTGGGTGGTCATGGCCACCGGCACGCCGAGGCGGCGGGCGTGGCGGGCGGCGTCCCCGAGGCCGCGGGACAGCCACCAGGCATGCCCGTCGCGCCAGCCTCGCTCGTCGGTGCGGCGGCCGTACAGGCCGGGGGCCGAGCAGAAGAGCACCACCGACGCCCCGCCGGCAACCGCATCCGACCAGGGGAAGTCGACCCCGCCCTCGGCGCAGAGGGCGACCCCGAACCGGGCCGCCCCGAGCTGGAACACCCCGGTGTCGTGGCCGGGCTGGTAGCCCTCCTCGCCCTCGCCCAGGTGGCGCTTGCGGTAGACGCCGCCTAGACGGCCGTCGTGGCCGTACAGCTGGGCGATGTGGAACAGCCGCCCGGCGCGCTCGGCGATGCCGAACACCGCGGCCACGCCCGTCCGCGAGGTCGCCTCCAGCAGCGCCCCCACCGGCTCGGCGTCGACGGTCAGCGCCCGCTCGGGGTGCCGGCGCGGGTCGACCGACCCGGTGAGCGAGAGCTCGGGGAACACCGCGACCTGGCAGCCCTGGACCCTGGCCTGCTCGAGCATGGCCGCATGCGACGCCAGGTTGCCGTCGAGGTCGCCCTTCGGGGCGTTCAGGGCGGCGAGCAGGATCCGCATGACATCCCTCCTGACCAGCGGTGACCGGCTGCCCGAACGCCCGGCCCAGCGTAGTTCAACCGCGTGATCCACCTATCGCCGGAACTGGATAGGATCCGCGCCGACATCCCATCGTGCCCGGGGGACACCACGCCGGTGGGACACCATCCTGGGAGCGAAGGGGCAGCCAACTTGGTTCCGTTCAGCAAGCGCACGCCTCGTACCATGCTGGTCGCGCTCGGCCTCAGCATGGTCCTGGCCGCCGTCCCGGCCGTCGCCTCGGCCTCGATCGCGCTCGGCACCGTGGTCAGCGCCAACCCGGCCAACTTCACCCCGAACGTGGCCAGTGGCGCGGTGTACAAGTTCACCCAGGTCGGCGGGACCATGTACGCCGGCGGGGCGTTCAGCTCGGTCAGCACCCCGGCCGGGGTCAGCCCGGGCGGGACCTTCGCGCGCAGCAACATCGTCGCCTTCAGCGCCACCAGCGGCGTGATCACCTCGTTCGCGCCCACCGTCAACGGCGAGGTCTGGGCGATGGCCAGCGACGGCGCCTCCCTCTGGATCGGCGGGACCTTCACATCCGTCAACGGTGTGGCCCGGCGCGGGGTGGCCAAGCTCAACCCGGCCACCGGGGCCGTCGACAGCGCGTTCAACGCCAGCCTCGCCTCCGGCAATGTCACCGAGCTCGCCCTGGTCGGCGGCCGCCTGATCGCCGGCGGCACCTTCCCCGGCAAGCTACGGGCCGTCAACCCGGCCACCGGGGCCAACACCGGCTACCTGAACCTCTCGATCAGCGGCAGCGTCACCGCCAACGCCGGGCCGGTCGAGGTCTACCGCTTCGCTGTCAACCCGGCCGGGACCCGGCTGGTGGCGGTGGGCAACTTCACCTCGGTCGGCGGCCAGACCCGCTACCGGGCGTTCATGCTGACGCTCGGCGCGACCTCGGGGACGGTCAATCCCTGGTACTACCCGCCGCTGCAGAACCTGTGCCGGGCCGGGAGCCTGCCCGACTACATGCGCGACGTCGACTTCTCGCCCGACGGGTCGTGGTTCGCGTTCGTGTCGACCGGCTTCATCCCGCAGGCCGGCGGGGTCGGACGCGACCTGTGCGACGCCACCGCGCGGTTCGAGACCGCCATCACCAGCCCGTCGGCCCCCACCTGGATCAACTACACCGGCGGCGACACCCTGCACTCGGTGGCCGCCACCGACGTGGCCGTCTACGTCCAGGGCCACCAGCGCTGGCTGGACAACCCCCAGGGCTCCAACGCCGCCGGCCCGGGCGCGGTCAGCCGCCCCGGCATCGGCGCCATCAACCCGTCCACCGGCCTGGCCCTGCCCTGGAACCCGACCAAGGACCGCGGCGTCGGCGGCAAGGACCTCTACGTCACCTCCCGGGGCCTCTGGGTCGGCAGCGACACCAACCGCATCGGCGGCGAGACCCGCCGCCGCATCGCTCTCATGCCGCTCGCCTAGGCCCGCGGCAGCCCCGCTGACCGGTCAGCCGGGCTGGTCGTCGTGGGGGATGGTGCGCAGGACCCTGGCCGGTGACCCGGCCACGATCGTGTAGGGCTCGACGTCGCCCATGACCAGCGAGCCGCCGCCGACCA
>Ga0247828_10000238_pt1 | contig 19856 bp, 35 predicted proteins | sample 12C_Control_Day3_FD_192425 | JGI IMG/M metagenome (GOLD analysis project Ga0247828, IMG submission 192425) | Soil microbial communities from agricultural site in Penn Yan, New York, United States - 12C_Control_Day3 | ecosystem: Environmental > Terrestrial > Soil > Agricultural land | place... | reverse complement strand
GTCCTCGTCGGTGAGCTTCTGCGCCGCCTCTACCGCTGCGTGGCGGCCCGGAAACTGGCGCTCGCGCTCGTCCGCCTTGACGAACCAGCGCCCGTCGCGGTTGATCACTTCGACGTTCTTCATTCTCGCGGTTGGTCCTTCCGTGGGTAGGGGGGTGGGGCCGACCTCGAGAGGTTGGCCGACCCCACCCGTTGCGCGTTTAGTCGAGCCCGGTCACCTTGGTGAAGGCGGTCGGACGGTACACCGCGAGTGCTTCACGCTGCTCGGCGCGGATTGCGACGAGATTCTTGGTGAAGTAGTCGGAGTGGGAGTTGGTTGCCTCAACGGTGAGGCCCCCGCGACGCCAGAGCTGAGCGCCCTGACCGAAGGCTCCGAGGAGCACCGTTCCCGCGCCGACCGCGGTGGTGATGGTCACCGGCACGTTCCAGAGCGTGTCGGTGGTGAGCTGGTTCGCGTTCGCCATGTTGCCGGTCCCGTAGGCGCCGGTGACCGAGAACGGGCCGCCGCCGTAGAACTGGTTGTTCTGGTCCATGAGCAGACGGGTCGCGGACCAGTTGTCGGGGTGGATGAACACGTGATCAACGTCGAGCAGCGACGAGCCGCGCGTGTTGTTGATCGCCTTGAACAGGGCGACGGCGTTGTTGTCCACCGTCCCCGCCCCGTAGGTGTTGATCGAGCGGTCGTAGAACCCCGAGATGTTCGGCGGGGTGCCGTTGCCGCGGATCAGCTGGTCCTCCTCCTCGATCCTGACGAACAGCGAGAGCCGTCCGTTGATGTAGGACTGCACCTGCTGGACATCCTCCAGCATCTCGTCCGACACCGTGAGGATCGTGGCGATCTTCTGGACCGGCTCGTCGGTGGTCGACAGCGCCAGATCCGAGGCCGGCTTGTCGCCGCCCTCTGAGACCGCTGATGCGCCCTCGGTCGCCGTTCCCTCCACGATGTAGCGGATCGAGTTGGTGGTTGCCGCTCCCGACGGGAGCACGTCGGCGATCGTCTGCCGCTGGAACAGCTTTTCGACGACGCCTCCGACGACCTGCGGAACGGGGATCATCCCCGCGCCCTGGCCGCCCTCCAGGAGGGTCCCGGCCTTGACATCGATCGGCCCGGTGGACGTGTTCTGCGGCACGCCACCGTTTCGCTTGACCCGATCGAGCATGGCCTTGAACGACTCCGACTCGACGAACTGCTCGCCGATGGTCTTGACCTGCATCACCGAGGACTGGAGGTCCTTAACCTCGAGCCCCTGGTTCGTGACGGGGTCGGACGGACCCATCGCGCCGGCGATCTCGCGGACGTTCTTCTCGACCGCGATGGCCTGCTCGATGTCGGTCTTCTTGGACTTCAGGACCTCGATGGCCTTGAGGTGCTCTTCGACCTCGCCGCGCTCGTCGGCGCTGGTCTCGCGCTCCTCCTCGTCGGCCTTGGCCCAAACGTCCTTGATGGACTGGGCGAACCGGGCCATCTCCTGCTCGGTCGCCTTGAGCTGCTTCTCGTTCTGCGTCATGTGCGGATCCTCCGATCCACTCGGGCGGGGTTGGTTTCCCGCTTCGCTAGAGGGAGAGCTCCACCAGTCGCCTGCGCTGCTCGCCCTCGGGCGGCGGCTTCGGCACCGGCGGCGCTTTCGCCTCTTCTCTCTGCTGCAGGCTGGCCCCGTCGCTCATCACCTCGAGGGCGATGGCGCGGGACACCTGCTTGAGCGGATCTTGGGCCTGGGCGCGCGTCGGCGCCGGTGCCTCCTCGATCGCATCTGCATCAGCTGTCGGCTCGGGCGCCGGATCGGGGATCCCGTCCAGCTCCTCCGCCTGAAGTGCCTGCTCGTTCTTCTGCGCCCGGACCCTCTGCTCCTCCTCGGGAGGGGGCTCCGGCTTCGCGCGGGGCTTCGGAGGCAGCACGATCGGCTCCGGCTCCGGGATCCCCTCCACCTGCTTCTCGCGCTGCTCGCGCTCCAGCCGCTGGCTCGCCTTGCGCAGCTGCTCCTCGGTGTGGCGGACCGATTCCTCGATGTTCTGGGCGTGCTCGGCCAGCGCGTGCAGCCTGACCGCCGTCACCTCGTGGTCGAACTCGCCGTCGCCGACCTTCCGGGAGATAGCGCGGATCTGCCCGGCCAGCTCCACCGGGGTGAGCGACTTCCACCCGGTCACGCGGGTGTCGTTGTTCATCGGCGTGGGGGTGGCCGTGACCTCGAACACGTCCAGCTCGGTGATGTGCCGGCCGCCGCCGTCGAGGTCCGCGGCCTTGAGGATCAGGTACCCAAAGGAGAACCCCAGCGTCCCCGACTTGACCTGCCGCCAGGCGTGGGCGCCGACCTCAGTCTCCTGGTCGATCCAGCCCTCGACCCAGACTTCGCCCTCGACCGCCCTGGCCGACTCCGGGAGGACGTATCCAATCTGGTCGGCCGCCTCACCGCTGTGATTCCAGGCCAGCGGGACCCGCTTGCCGACCCCCGACCACTTCTGGAGGGCGTTCACCATCGCCTCGGCCTCGACCACGTCCTTCTCTCGGTCGATCGTGGCCGTCGAGATGACGGCGGTGAACACGCCCTCGTCGGTCGTGGTCGCGGTCGCCTTGAGCAGCAGGTGTTGCATTTCCTTTCCTTCCTGGGCGTAGAGCGCCGCCAGCTGGGCCAGTGCGGCGCCGCGGCTCGTGTGGCAGGCCGTGACCGACCCGTCGCTGTCCTTGATGACCGCCCACGGCTTGCTGGCCGGACACCGGTCGCTCTTGTCCACGTGCCAGGGCATGTCAGTCGACCATGTCTTCCTTCGTCAGCTTAGTGCCGTCGGGCAGCTCGATCTCGAAGTCGTCGGGCATCAGATCGAGCAGCTGCGCAAGCTCGTCCTCCGTCGCGTCTCGGACCCTGACGGCGAAATCGTCCATCCGCTCGGCTAGACCGGCGGTAGCACGGTGGCCTTGACCGACCATCCCAGCGTCCTCCTCTTGGTCACCGACTCGATCACGTAGCGGACGCCGCGCTCCAGCAGCAGCTCCTCTTCCTCTGGGTTCGCGCCCCAGATGGACTTCACCTCGGGGTGCACGGTCAGCTCCATGTGGATGTTGCCGAACCCCTCAGCGTGCTCCTGGTACCCGCTCGTCGATCCAAAGCCGCGATCGATCAGCGTCTTACCGGGGGCCATCCCGAACTCGGCCGGGATTCCCCCCTCGCTCCCCTGCAGGGACCTGAACACCCGCAGCGGGACGCCGGGCGATCCCGCGTGCGCCATCGCCGAGTCCAGAGCATCGCGCACCTCCGACATCTCCTTCTCAACCTGGGGCCCCAGACCAGACCCGTCGCCACGCAGCCACCCGTTGAGCTCGAACGAGTGAGCCTGGCCGAAGTAGCTCAGCATCCCGTCCACGTCCTCATCGGTGAAGACGGAGTCATCGGGGCGCTCATCGGACAGACCCACGTCCGTCCAGTCCAGGTTGGGGGCGGTCCGCTCCGGCGGGTAGGCCTCCATCGGCGAGCGCGGGGTCGATGCCCCGCCGCGTCCGAAGCGACCGCGCGGGTCGCGTTCGCTAGGCTTCTCGCCGTAGTACTTCTCGCCGAGGATCGCGGCGACGTTGTCCATCAGGCGGCGATGTCGACCGAGCAGTTGCAGTTCGCGTGGTAGGGGGGCCAGGCCTCGAGGGCCTTGAATGCCCAGTCACCCTGGTACGGCCTGCAGGTCTCGCAGTCGCCCCCGCGGACGTTGACGATGCGCTTGCCCTCCTGGCCCGCCTGCTGGACTGCCTCCTTGGCCGCCCACGCGAACATCCCGGTGGCGATGGCCATCCCCCCGTTCGGGGCGCGCATGCTCAGGGCCCGCGCGAACACGCCCGCCACCTCCGCCGCGGTCTTGGCCACGCCGAGATCGCGCTGGGTCAGGTCGTTGATCGCCTTCGCGGACTCCAGCGCGGCGGTCTCCAGGTAGTTGCGGGCCCGCGCCATGCTGAACCTGGATGCCATCCGGTTCGCGTGGATGGTCCCCTCCCTCGCAACCGTCTCACGCGAGAGGGTGAGCAGCTCGTCGGCCAGCTGCTTGTTCCACTTCGGGGTGTTCACGGCCTTCTGCCCCCCGGCGCTCTTGACGGCGCGCGACTGGCGCTCGAATATGCCCCTCAGGATCGCCTCCGCGTCAGCGGCGGCCCGCTCCTGGCGCGCAACCTGGTCCGCCCTGCGCGGCAGCTGCGCCTTGACGGCGAGCGAAGCGATCGACTTGCCCTCCCGCTCAGCGACCTCCTCCGCCCTGTCACCGACCTCCTCAGGAGCCATGCCGTCACCGACAAGCTCCCCATCCAACTTCAACCAGTAGTCGTCGCCGTCGCGCCCAACCGTAAAGCGACCGACCTGGCGTTCCTCACCGTCAGCAAGCTCAGTAACCACCATCGAGACCTCATCCTTGCTCGGCCAGTGGCCATCATCCTCGTCGTCGAGCAGTGACTCCTCGACCTTCTCGATCGAGCCGGGAGCCACCTCCTGCGTGGTCCCGGCGTCCCATTCGATGCCGATCCTGCCGTCGCTGGTGACGTACGCGACCGCCCCCCGATCGCCGGTCTGCAAGTCCCGCACGCGCTCGCCGGGACTGAAGCCGCCGCCGCCCCTGGCGAAGCGACCGCGGGGATCGCGCTCCCCGGGGTCGTCCCCGTAGTAACCGCGCTTGAGCTGCTTTGGCTCCTCGCGAAACGACCCGTCCTGGGGGGGCTTGTTGGGGTCCTGGATCGGCATCACGTTCGGCGCCGGCTTGGGATTATCTCCGACGATCACGTTCATCGGCGTGATCAGGTCGCCCTCCGGGTCCGGGCTGAGGTTCTCCAGGGCCCGCGCCTCCTCGCGGGTCATCCACGGCGCCCCCACGGCCGACGTGATGGCGGCAAACCGGGCCACGGGGTCGCCGCGGAGCTTCTCGTTCAGGTCGAACTCGAAGTAGTGGTCGGTGGCCCCGTACTCCTGGTCGAGCAGCGAGAGGTCGAGCAGCTCGGCCAGGGACTCGGCGTGGGGGGCCAGGATGTCGGCGTAGAACTGCTTGCGCTCGTCCTCATCCTCGGGCGGGACGTTGTCCATGCCGTACTCGCCGTTGACCGTCTCCTTGGTGAACTCCCGCCCCTTCAGCATCTCCGCGTCCTTCGGGGTGACCCCCAGGTCGCGGATCTCCATGCCCTCCTCGAGGACCGGCCACCGCTTGTCCGACCGAACCACCCGGTTGTAGAGGTCCTGCTCGAACAGCTCGCGCCCCGCGCCCGACCACTGGGGAGCCTCGAGCGGGCGGTACACCCAGCCGTTCTTCTGCAGCCCCGACTTGAGCAGCTCCGTGGAGGCGGTCACCGAGGCGGCCTCCTCGGCCAGGGTAGCCCTGAGGGTCTCCAGGTGGGACAGGCCGATGCGCGGGTCCTCGGCGTTGTAGCCCTTCCAGTGGACCACCTGCTCGGGGGGCAGCATCCCGTTCGGCCCGGGGAACGCCGTCCCGTCGGAGCGGTACACGCGGTAGCCCTGGACCGCGAAGGTGGTGTTGCCAACGATGGCCATCATGTACGGGGGGACGCGCACCAGGGTCCTCTGGCCGTCGGTCCCCATCAGCTTGACGGCGTACGCGTTGTCGAAGATCAGGAAGTCGGCGGCGAAGTCGAACACCCAGCCCTTGGGTCGGGTGTGCGGGTAGGGCTCGCGCATGGTCCGCGCCGCGGGATGGTCGCCGGCCGTCTCGCGGCGCTCGTCGTCGACCCGCTCGTAGCACTTGAGCGGCAGCTGCGAGAGGTTCCGCGCGATGTAATCGATCGCGGTCCTGACCGCCGGCTGGGTGCGGTACATCCACGCGTAGGTCTCCGACTGGACCTGCTCCCAGGACCCCACGATCAGCGCGTTCTGGTTGGTGCCGCCCAGGCGACGGTACAGGTTGAGCTGTCGGGTGGACTCGGCCTCGAGGACGGCCGGTGAGAGGTTCAGCGCCTTGCGCCTGAAGAAGTCGAGCAGACCCAACGAACAGTTCCTTTCAGGTGGACTGGGCAGCGAGGGCGCGCTGCTCGTAGACGGACACCGGGGTGGCTCGCTCGCGCTCGACGTGCTCCACCACCATCGCGGCGGCGGTCAGGCCGTCGATCACCCGCTTGTCCTGCGCCCGGGCGTTGGCCCTGACCACCGACGGGCGGTCGAAGCGGTAGTCGCCGCCGGGGAGGCGCCGGGCGATGGCGTTCAGCACGTGGGCGCGCAGCTCGTGGTCCCCGGTGTGCCTCAGCCGCCCGTTGCGGAGCACCTTGGTGAACGCATCGTAGTCCTGGACGTGGGTGGACGACTTCTGCTGCGCGTGGTCGAACACCCTGATCCCCAGCTCGTCCTCGATCCACGCGGCGATGTCCTCGGCCCGGTGAATGTCCATCACCAGCGCCTCGATCCGGAACAGGTCGGCCATCTCCAGCAGCCCGTCCTTGATGTCGTCGGGGTGGATCGACGACCCGTCGCGCGGCGGGGTCAGGATCAGGGGGTCGCCCAGCACGTGGCCGTTGCTCCACCAGTCGGGGACCGCGGCCGTGCAGTCCCACTTGAACGCCACGTCCATCCCCACGGTCACCGGCTCCCCGGCCGGGATCCGCTCGTCGGTCTCGGCCCCGTCCCACTCGGCGTCCGAGATCGCGCTCTGCGAGCTGCGGGTTGGCCTGTTGCACTTCAGCCGCTTCCAGTCCCCGAGGTCGGTGACCAAAGCGTAGTCCTCGGCCAGGGTGGCCTCGGTGATCAGCGAGAGCGGGTTGGCCTCCTTGACCCGGGCCATGTCGGAGCACTCCTCGTCCCGCTGGACCATCCACTCGTGGAGCACCTCGCCGGGCGCCTCGGCCCGGAGGTACGCGCCGCTTCGCTCCCGGGACGCGGCCCGGAGCCGGATCCCGTCCCTCATGTTCTCGAACGGGGTCTCGGGCTCGCCCCCGGTGGTGATCCCGATGATCTGGCCGCCCCGCTTGCGGAGCTTGCCCGCCCACAAGTCCCAGAGCCTCATGTCGGGGTGCCGGTGCAGCTCGTCCAGGAGCGCCCAGGGGTACGGGATCACCCCGTCCCCGGTGTTGGGGTCGTGGGCGAAGATCTCGATGCCCGGCCCGGGGTTGCGGATCGAGCGGATCACCTTCACCCCGTCCAGGCACTTGAAGCGCTCGGCCATCCCCGGGGTCCGGTTCACGAACCCGCTGGCCTGCTGGTACGTGATCTTGGCCTGCTTCGCGGCCGCGGCACCGACCGGGATCCACGGGGACTCGGAGTAGTCGGCCCCGTACAGCGCGATCAGTGCCACCAGGGTGGTCTTGCCGTTCCCCTCGGGGACGATCCACAGGTTGCGTCGGTACCCCGCGAACACGTCCGCGGCCAGGGTGATCTGCCAGTCCTCGAGGGGGCGCCTCTTGCCGTCGTCGTAGACCAGGCGCTCGGCGTAGGCGCAGAAGTGGTCGACCGTGAACGGCCTAAGCGGAGCGCTGCTGGCGCCGCTGCGCGACCTCGTCCCCCTCGTCGAGGTCCGAGAACTCGCCCTTGTCTTCGCCATCGGTCATCTCCTCAAGTTGCTTGATCGCGGCGATGCGGGCCGCCTGGTTGGAGGAGTTGCGGGCGATCTCCTCGAGGATGCTCATCATCTCGGCGCGGTCGATGGTCACGGGCGTTCCTCACTAAAAAGGGGGCTTTTAGAAGCTGAGCTGACTCGCGATCTTGCGGAAAGAAGAAGAAGAGGGGAGACCGTCCCCTACCCCGGCGGGTTGCCGACGTAGCCGCCGATCCTGCCCGGCTTGGTTGCTGCGAAGCCCAGCGACCCTATGCGCTGGACATGCCAACCGTCGCGCTTCAACCTGACCACCTTCAGGTGGTATCGGATGATCCTGTAGCGATCGGTGAAGCGATAGCCGATGTGTCGAAGCCAGAACCCATCGCCTAGGTAGATGAGGGCGAGAGCGATAACGAAGCCGAGAGTGAAGGTGATCATCTGCAGCTCAGGGCGCGAACTGGCTCAGCAGCATCACGAACACCGCGACGCACACGCACATCAGACACAGGAAGATGATTGCGCCCCCCGAGTTCAAGTGCCTGTCCGCGTTCCTGTTCATCGTGGGTGGATCCGACCTGACCTGCCAACGGTAGACGGCAACCAGTGCCGCGTCGTCCCTGGACACGCGTTCGTACTCGTGCGAGCTGGCCGTCTCGAGGACGCGGATCGCGGGCCACGGAACCTGGCGATGCAGCTCCAGCCCGTCGCCCGGGCCTCCCTCAAGGCGGCAGGTCCACTCGCCCGTTGGGCCGGGCTGCGCCTCCCTGATGACGCTGGGCTTCACCTTGCCGCCTCGCGCCTCAGCCTGACGATCTCCGCTGCCCTGGCCTCGTTCTTGTCCGTGGCCTCGTAGGGGCCGACGACCCGGACGTGCTTGCCCTCGAAGGTCCAGGGGATCGAGCCCCTGAGCTGGCGCTGGATGCCCTCCAGGTGGTTGGCCCTTGCCAGGCGCTCATCCATGCTCGACCGTGAACGCCTTCGACTCAACGGTGTTGCGCAGGTCGTAGATGCCGCGCTCCGCATCCTCCTTGCGGGTGTACAGCTCGGAGGTGGCGATCGCCTCGCCGTTCGCCGCCTGGACTACGAAATACCAGGCCTCGCCCGTCTGCGGGGTGGCGTTTGCCTTCTTGATCACCGCTCTTGGGTTGTTCACATCTCGGCCCTGGTCTTTCGTCCGTGGTGGGGAGCGCAGAGTGGCTGCACGTTGTCCCGCGCGTAGGGCAGCCCGCCCTGGGCAAGGGGAACGATGTGGTCCACGTCGGTGGCGAACTCGCCGCATCCCGGCTCGGCGCAGAACGGCTGCTCGCTCAGGATCGCGCGGCGCAGGATGCTCCAGCGCTTGGTGTTGTACACCGACCGATCCTGCTCGCGACTGCGTTCTCTGGTGTGCCGCCGGCACCGCCCGCGGTAGACGGCCACCTCGGTGCACGGGCTGACGGAGCAGCGTGTCACCACCATCGGCGCCGCCTCCAGAGTCTACGCGCGTAGACTCGAGCTGAATGGACCCCGCCCGCCGCCCGACTCCGGAGGAAGCTGGATCCGGGCGGACGGAACGGGGACAACGGGGGATCGGGTGACGGGTGGAAACCCGATGCGCTGGCCCCGCTCGCCCTCGGGGACTGGCTTGGGGCGAGTTGAGACTCACCACCGTGCCTGGTCTGCCCGCCTATTGGGGGCTTCCATCCTAGAGGGCTGACCCGCCAATCGTATCCGATTCCGTCGGACGGTAAAAGTGCCATCAGCCCATGCCGAGTTTCGCGCGCAGGTTCTCCAGCTGGGTTCTTTGCGCAGAGGGGTTGCCGACCCAGCGCCTGATCGCGCGCAGCTCACTGCGCACATCGACGTGGCGAACCCGCGCCAGCTCGGTCAGAACCCGCACCTGGTCGTCGATGCCGAGCAGCCCCACGGTCGCCACCCGTTTCCTGGCCCGCCGAACGTCCCTCTCGTTGGCCCTGTCCGTCAGGATGTCCTGGCTGATCTCGTCCACCGCCTCGGGCTCGCCGTGCATGGCCGAACCCGGCTCCTCCGTGTAGCCGCCCTGCCGCCCCGCGATCACCTCGCGCGCCAGCAGCCTCGGGGTCTCGGTCACGATCGCCTCGAACCTGATCACCCAGACCGGACCCGAGTGCTCGTCCCTCAGCTCCTCCAGCGAGCGATAGCCCTCGTCGTACGCGTCCTGGGCCGTCGCCTCCGAGGTGTTTTGCTCGGCCACCTGGGTCACCCTCACCCAGCACAGGCGAACCGTCTCAGAGCGCGTGCGACCGAGCGCCTCGCACGGCCTGCGGTAGCTGATCGGGACGGTGGCCCCGACGGGCGGCGCCTTGCGGTGGCGCGCAAGCCGCATCTGGACCTTGCGTCCCCTCACTATCCTCCTGGCATCCCGTTGGATGACGACCACGCACGCCGACTGTAACGGTCACGTCGGACGGCTCCTCTTCCGGTGGATCCACCACCAGCCGATCTTGACCACTGCGGTCCCGACCGCGACCGCGGCCGGGATGAGGGGGATCAAGATCTTCACCAGCGGCCCCAGTCCGGGTCTTCAATCCCGAGCATCTCGTCGACGGCCAGGCAGGACTCCTTCCAGAGAGCCCGTACCCGTCCCATATCGTCGGCGGTCCAGGTTTCCCCGGTGAATCCGTGGCCCATCCGAAGCGTCAGTGACGCCAGCTCCTTCAACGGCTCGGGAGCGCGTTCGTCCAGATCGTAGAAGTGATCGGATGCGCCGTTGGCCCACCTCTCGACCTCATGCGAGTACAGCTTCGCCTTGGTATCGCCAGGCCGCATGATCGCCCGCGACAGATCAGACAACTCACCGGCCGAGCCCGGTTCACGAGTCCATAGGTGCTCCGTGAACTTGGCCAGGCAGACAACGATGCCCGCTCCGTACTCGCTTCCTTCGTCGTTCTCAGTCATGTCACTTCGGCAGGTTCAGGCCGATCCCGCCGGTGGCGTCGACCACGCAGGTCGAACCCCCGCTGCCGCAGGCCTCGGCGTAGAGCGCGGCGATCTCCAGAGCCGCGGCTCCCGGAGTGCTCAGGGCCTTAGCCCTCTCCGCGATCCGCTTGGCCTCGAACTTGGCCGCCTCGGCGCGCGCCCGCTGCTCGGACACCGCCGCGAACGCCGACTGCGCCGTGTCGATCGCGCCCTGGACCTCCTCGGGCAGGACGACCCGCTCGATCTGGACCTCCCACCCGGTCAGGAACTGCCCGCCGAGTGCAGCCTCCATCCTGGTCTCCAGTTTCGCCTCCACCGCAGAGGCCACCTCCTCAAACGACGCCTCGGCCTTGTCACCGGCCTCCTGCACCGCCTCGATGTCGATCTGCCCGGTCTGCTGCGCCCCCTGCTGGATCAGGGCGCAGGATGAGACCAGCTCGGCGCAGTCCAGCCCGCCGATCTCCTCCCGGAACGTCGAGACCAGCACCGGCCGGAACTGGGCCGCCAGGAACGCCTCCCAGCCCCCGTCGTCATCCCAGACGTACTTGTCGCCCGCGTAGGTGCGGTTACCAAACCGGGTGTCGAACGCGAGCAGGTTCGGGTCATCGTCCTCACCGCTGAACGTGGTGTGGAAGTTGGTCGTGCCCTCGATCGAGACCTGGACGCCATCCCTGGTCGGGACCACGACCTCAGCTTCCGCTTCATCTGCCCCCGAGTCGCCGGGCCGGATCGTGTAGAACCGTTGCTGCGACTCGTGGATGTACTTCCTCCACTGCGTGTACAGGCCGGGCACCTTGTAACCCGAACTAGGTGGCTCAACGTCTCGCTGGTCCTTGGAGTCGAACCAGCCGCCGTTGATCAGCACCGCGACCTCACCCGGTCCGGTGGATCCGAGCGACTTGCAGGCGCCGATCCCGACCCCGCAGAGCCACAGGAGCGCGACTATCGCAATTGCCCCCCCGATCGCGCGCCCGACCGGGAATCTTGTCTCGTCGTCCATCTCGCTGCTCCCTTGTCTCGTGGTTTCACTTCAGCTTTCGGTTCGGGTCAGGAGGCGGGTGCGGGACCGTACCGGCAGGCAGGGTCGTGAGCCGGTCCCGGCGAACGCGCGGATACGTACCCCTTAGCGTCCGCATCAGGATCGTGTTCGGGGGGATGTGCGCCCATTCGTTCTCGTTCACTTCTCTCCCTCCTCGTCGTTTAGGAGGGAGTCGAGTTCCTCGCCGGTCACTAGCGTCCGACCCGGACCGAGCTGGTTCGCACGATCCCGCAGCCCCTCGATCCCAGTACGGAGGCGGGTGACTTCGGCGCGAGCTTCAGCAAGCAGCACTCCCCCTCTAAGAGCAGCATCGATCACACCGTCTTTCCGCGCCTCGTCCCGCTCCCTCTCCATATCGTGCGCGGCGTTGGTGGCTACCTCGACGTGCGCTCGCAGGCGTTCGGCTTCGGCGCGGGCTTCGGTAAGTTGATCCGCGATGGCATAGGAGCCGCCCACTTGGAGGCGCGCCACCTCTCGCAACCGCACATTCTCCGCTCGCAGGGTGTCGATCAGGGAGCGCAGTTCGTCCGCGTGCGGCCACGCTTCGGTAACGTGCGAGAGCGCGGCGTCGAGCAGAATTTGAAGCCGATCCTCCCCCTCCACCTCCGATGGAGCGGGGGTGTGGAACGGGTCGGGGCAGTCCGTCCAGTTCTCCACGGCGCGGCTCGGGTGCCCGTCGCAAGTCGGGCACCGCTCCTGTCCCTGCTCGCTCATGCCGCCGTGCCTCGCTTTTGACGGTCGATATAGTCGCCCGACCTGATCCTGGCCTCATGCTCGAAGATTTCATCGGGCACATTCTTGAGCGGCCTGTGGAAGATGTGCGGGCATGGGTTGTCCGGGGTGAAGCGCCCGAGGTACAGTTCACTACGCGAGTAGCTCTTGCACTGCGGGCACTGCTTGAGGTTGAGGGGCTGCTCAGGCATCGGGGCCCTCCTCGGGCAAGAACAGGATCGCGCAAAGGATCACCCCCGCAACGAGCCCTACAACCACCCCGGTTGCAAACGCTAGATCAGCCATCGGATTCAGCTTTACCTCGACCTCAAGCGATGCGGGGCACGGTGCGGATCCAGCTCGCTCAGAATCGAGTCCTGGTCGGCCTTCGAGTCGCACTGAACCCAGGCGTTGCAGGTCGTTCTGATCCGGACGTACTCGGTGTCCGCACCACCGATCGGCAGCTGCGCCCCGCCGGTTCGCTGGAGCTTCCAGGTCGCGACCCAAACCGCCTTGAAGCAGACCCTCGCCGGACCCGAGACGATGCCCGAGAGGCACTTCTCGAACGTCTCGCGAGCGAGCAGACCGCCCTCCCAGCCAGCGGTCTCGCCCGAGCGAGTGATCGTCATCCACTTGCGGTGACCGGTGATCCACAGCCGGGTGCCCTTCGGCGTCGTCAACGTGCCCGACTTGACCGCGTAGCAGAAGTACGCGTCCTGGTACATCCGCGCGAGGTCGGTGCCGAACGGCTGCGACTCCATCGTGTAGACGTTCGACTCGAGCCAGCCGTTGCCCCAGCCCATCGCTTCGACGTAGCAGTTGCCGGGAGTGCCGACCTGATCAGCGTCCGCTCGCTCGGGCGCGCTGAACGCTCCCGCTGCGATCACCGCAACGAGAACCACGGCCCGCGTCCGGCGCCATTCGGCGAAGGCGCCGACGGCAATCAACAGCACGATCACGGCCCACGTGATCCCCAGCCACTGCCAGGGGCTGGTCAGGATTACAAACAGAACCAGCAGCGCAGCTGCCACCGTTCTGATCCACCTCGTCTTACTCATCTGCGTACCTCCTTCATCTGGTCGCCTTGGCGAGCTTCCTCATCATCGCTCCGAGAGCGATCAGCGTCACCGCCACGACGAGCGCGAACCCGGCCTCGAATCCGGTGAACGGGATCGAGCCGCCCGTGTCCACCGGCGGCTTCGTCTGCTCCTGGGTCGGCGTGTACTGGTCCTGCGTCGGCGTCTCACTACTCATCTGCGTTCCCTTCGTTGGTGTTTGTCAATCCGCTTGTCAACCTGCCCTCCTCGTCGACGATGAAGGTGTCCTCCTCACCCTCGATCTTGATGCCGATCGAGCCGGCGATCGGAGGGTAGATCGTAAGCTCGCGATCCGGATACGTGAATGCAACCATCCAGATCGTCCGCGCCTGGCCGATGCGCAGAACGACCTCATCGCTCACGGCCGCCTCTTCGGGTCGATCCGACGTTCGGCCAGGTAATCGGTCCAGGTCTTCGGCAGCCGGCGCCGCCTCATCACGTCGGCGACCGCGAGATCGACCAGCTCCTCCTCCTGCCGACTGAGCGCCGGACGGCGAACGTCCTCAGTGTCAGCGGTCGCCTCAAAGAACGGCCGCGCATCGATCCTGTAGGGGTCCGGCTTCGATGCGTCGCGCGGCCAGTCGAAGTCGGGCGGGTTGATCCGCAGCTCGCGCTGCCGGTGCTGCGGCTTGGGCCTTCGCAGGAAGTACGGCGCAAAGATCCACACCAGCGCAGCGATCAGTGCCAGTCCCGTCAGCAGTGCAACAATTCCCTCGTCCATCAGTCCTCCTCCTCGCGTTCGGTTCTCGATGTCAGCAGTTTGTACGCGCGCTCGATCCCCACGTCGATCACCACCGACGCCTGCTCCCTGTTGGTTGTGTGGGGGACGAGATCGAGCGTCCCGGCGTGCTGCTTGCCGTGGCAGGTGGTGGTATCGGTGGCCGGACCGCACAGCGGAATCACCGACTCTGGCCGCACGTAGCGATCGAAGCGGGGATCCACCGAGAGCGGGTCGTACGCGCGGGCCGAGAGGTGGGCCATCTCGACCCGCCTGTTCATCCCGCAGACCCGGCAGGGGCCGCGCTTCTCGTTGGCGTCAGTCCAGTCACGCCTCACCGTTCACCCCGTTCCTGAGCCGGCGGCAGGTCTCGGTCGCGTCCCCAACCGCGACGAGAGCCCTGCCGAGATCGTCGACCAGCTGGTCCCCGCCCTCGACCTTCCTGGCCTCGAGCAGGGCGGCGCGCAGCTCGCGCGCGGCGGGGTCCAGCCTCCACCAGACGTACGCCAGGCAGGTGGCGTCGGTCATCCCCTCGGTCACTCGCCCGAGTCCGTTCGCGGGGGCACGGGGGCGCCGTACTCGCCGAGCGTGGTCATCGAGCCCGTGGTCTTCGCCTCGATCTTGTTCTGCTCGTGCTTCCCCCGGTTCCACAGCTCGACCAACGCGCGGTAGTAGTTCAGCCACAGCGCGCCCCCGTTCACCGCCTTGTGGGTCCGCGCCCGGCGGTCGATCTCCTCATCACCCTGGGTGCCCACCTTGGTCGCCAGCTCGGCGTGGGACACGTCCACGTGGCGGTCCAGGAACCAGGCCACCGACTTCATCATGGCCGAGCCCGTCACGCGCCCGCCGAGGTGGTCCTCGCCGAACGCGTCCTGGAGGAACCGGAGCACCCGACCGAGCCAGACCCCGCCGCCGTTCCCGGCATCGTACAGCGTCTCGGCACTGCTGATCGCGTTGATCCCCGTGTGCATGTTCGGCGTCTGGTTGAGGGTGGTCCCGTGCTGGCGGGCCATCTCGACCATCGCATGGGCTTTCGCGTCGCCCATCATCAGCCTGACCCTGAACCGCTCGTACACGGTGTCCGAGCGCCGATCGTTGCGGGCCAGGCGCAGCTCGGCCTCCTCAGCGACCGTCAGGCCGTGGACCACGTGGGCGAATATCTCCACCTCACCCGCCTGGGCGGCCCCGGCGAGCCGGTGCTGGCCGTCCACGCACCAGTAACCGACGCTCCCGTTCTGGCCGACCCTCTCGTTGACCAGGATCGGCCCGGCCTTGACCAGGTCGTACTCGCGCCCGATCTTGTTCACCAGGTCGTGCCGCAGCTCGCGCTGGTAATCGGGGTCCACCTGGATCCGGTCGATCGGCAGAACCTCCGCCGAGCCGGCATCGTCCAGGTCGATCCCCACGACCGCGACGTCGGTCACCCGTTCGCCGAACTTGCCCTTCATCTCACGCACCATAGTCCTCTTCCTCCTTTTCGAGAGCGATCCCGCTCTCTGTTTTTGCCCAGATTCTGGGCGCAGCTTTCCCGGATGTCGGGAAGATCCTGACGTGACCCGCCGCCTCCATCGACTTCAACCTGGCCGTGACCAGCGTGGTGGTGACGTCGATCTCGTCATCGATCAGCTCGGTGACGATGTCGCGCACCTGGCGACCCCTCCAGTGGACGCCGCCGATCGTGCCGACCTCCGGCATCGTCGCCAGGATCAGTCGATCGACCGGCATCGGCCGGTAGTACTTGCCCCTGTTCGAGGTGCTCATTCTTCCCCCTCGGGTTCGACTCCCTCGCGACCGCATCCGCCGCAGTCGGGAACGCCTTCAGGATTCTCGTACCCGCAGTGCGGGCATTCCCAGGTGGTGCTCATTCTTCCTCCTTTTTCCAGTACCCGTACACGCAGCGAGTCCCGCCGCGGCACGGATTGTGCGTGTCGTGGATGACCCCGTCGACGACGGCGGTCACGTGCTTGCTCACCCGTACGATCAGTCGCCCGCCCGGCAGCTCGTCCTCCCGCAGGTGGACCGTGCAGCCCGTCCCGATCCCCATGGTTGGGGTCCAGGTCCAGCCCAGCCCCTCGAGGAGCGAGTCGTAGGACTTCCGCCTGACCCCGTTGCGGGCCGAGCGGGGGCCGCCGTAGATCGCCCCCTCGAAGTGGGCCAGCGCGTCGTAGACCTCGCCGTAGTCAAGCTCAGCTGCGATGGCGATGGCGCGGGCCACGCAGTCGCCCGCCGTGCCCCTGTACCCGGCCGCCTCTCGCCCGCCGTCGTCGATCACCAGCCTCATCGCCCCTCCCCCTCGATGTCGATTGCCATCTGCTCGCCGATCTCGATGACCTGGACCTGGCCCGGCCAGGTGCCCTTGCCCTCGATGTGGGCCAGGATCGGCAGCAGCTCGTCGCGGTCCGGCTCATCGTCTGCCTCCAGTTCGGTGTGGCGGAACTTCCGCCCGCGGTCGGTAGCGACGGAGTAGTGGATCACCCAGGTTCTCATCACCAACGCCCCCCGAAGTGAAGGCGCTCCTGCCGGACCAGCTCACGTCCGGCCTCGGCAAGCTCCCTCAGGTCGCCCACTCGGTCGCGGGTCAGCGCGTTCAGCAGGGCGTTAGTGTGGCGCCGACGGGCGCGGGTCAGGGCGGCGCGGTAACCGCGCGGGGTCATCTCCGGACCTCCCGCCGCTCGCGCTCGGCCATCCGGTGATCCCTTTCGAGTGCGTCGGCGTCGGCCTCGGGAAACAGAAACGCCCCGAGAATCACGCCCGCCCACGATGGATCGCCGAGTTCCCATTGAGCGCGCGCCTCAGCTTGACGCTTGCGTTCGTCGTAGTCGGGACGCTTGCGGATCTTCAAGCCGCCTTCGTGTAGAGGACTCGTCATGATGCGCGTTTCATCGCCTCGTAGCAAGCGGCACACATATCTTGGTGCCGTTCGTCCTGAAACTCGCGGCCACACATCTTGCAGATCCATGTATAAATCACGGTCACGATGCTCTCTCCCTGTTGGATGGCATACACGGGCCGCTCGGGTGTCCGGGACAGGCGCCCTTGCCCTTACGGGGCAGCCAGCACCCGAGATACGCAGAGAAGTAAATCCTTTCACCACACCACCGGCAACGAGTCACGATGCTCTCTCCCTTTGATCGTCGAGCGCAGCCCGCTCGGTGAATCGCTGCTCGCCCTTGTGGATGTAGGCGCGGACGTGAGGCCGTCATGACGCCACCCCGTCGATCCTGACCTGGCGCCAGTACTCATCCGAGATCGGGATGTCATCGCCGTAAAGCGGCTCATCCCGGGTGATCGTGACCGGGGCCGTCACCTCGGTGTCCTCCGGCCAGACGCTGACCTCCTCATCGCCGTCGATCACGACCGCCACGAACCCGTCGTCGAGCTTCACGTCTATCGACCCGCTGACCCGACCCTCGGGGAAGTTCTCCACCTCGAACCGGGTCCCGTCGGGCAGCTCCCTGAGGGCCATCATGCGAAATCCACCTCGAAGTCGGAGGTCTCGTACTCGCTCTCGTCGACGAACCAGCTGCCCTCATCGGCGCCTTCGATTGCCGCCTGGAGCAGTTCGGCCAGCTCGTCCCTGTTGGTGAACGGCCCGCTCACGTGCTGGAGCGTGGCCGTCACCGTCAGCTTGACCTTGGCGGCGGCCATCAGGATGTCTCCGCGTTCGCGAGGTGGATCCGGCTGGCCCGCTCAAACGCCGTCTCGCCGTATTTCTCCTCGACGATCCGACGGAAGTCGGCGTTCATCAGGAGCCTGCTGGCGACCCCAAGCTCCGGGCGACCGCCCAGCGGCTTGCCGTCCCAGCCCTGGAGCGGGGCCAGCAGGACGAGCGCCCCGACGGGAGCGCAGTGGATCCAGCGCCGAACGGAGCGCTGGTAGTCGCGGATGTATTCGGGATCGACAGTTGAGAACTCCGGGACCGGCTCTGCGATCCTTCGGTCCAACTCGGCCGCGATCCTCTCGCGATCGGCCTCTGATGTGATTCGCGTGTCCATTCACTTCCTCCTGTTACGCGTCGTGGTGGTTTGCAAGAGCCTCGGCAGCCTCACGGCTCGACCCGAACGGGCCGAGGCGCGAGCCCACCGGCTCGCCGTCCCCGTCCACCCGGTGCCCCATGATCTTACCGTTGCCGACTGAGACGTGACCCAGCAGCTCGCCCCCGCGGCTGACCGAGTAGTAGTCCCAGGGCGGGATGGTCTGGTCGAACTCGATCTGCAGCCCTGTCATCGCAGCATCCATTCAGCCTGGCGCTCGTACTCGCAGAACCACATCTCCAGCTCGCTGGAGCAGCCCTCGTACTGGCCGTTCGACACGTCCTCGTCCACGAGAACCTCCGCGACAACATCGGGGCCGATCTCGTAGTTCTCCTCGAATGCCTTGAGAATGACGGTCTCGACCCGCTCCCGCGGATCAGCATAAGGCAGCTGACTCATCCTTCCTCCTTCTGTTGGTTCACCCGTACTGATAATCCGATTATATACACATGGGTCGGACAGATGGAATCCGATTGTTCAAGTTCCGTTGCACTCACGTGGACGACCCCCTGTTGGGACACCCCTTGAACTCGTTCCAGTCCAAGCCCATCTCGCCACGGCCGCTCACGTGAGCAGCATCCCGCCCCCCCCTCTGACGGGTCAGCGACCGATCTCATTTCCGTGGCGTTGGCCAAACGGTTCAACCGGCGGGACGGCCGCGACGGGACCGTCTCGACGACGCGGTAATCGCGTCTGAGGCTTCGCCCCGCGTCTGCGGAACGGGCCGCCCCCGGGCCCTCAGGCATCTGATCTGCTTCTCGGTCGGCGCCAGCGAACGGGTCTTGCCCGCGCGTCGCCAGTTCCTGATCTTGATCCGCTCCAGAGCTGTCGGGTGCACCTAGCCTCCCGTCTCCTTGAGCCAGCGCCGCAGCGCGGGGTCCTCCGGCTCGATCGTCCGGTCCCCGAGGACCACCAGCCGGTACGCATCGAGGACGTACTTGCCGACCCCGGGGAGCGTCGCCACGTCGTCGGGCGACGGCCGGGGATCGGCCGAGAAAAACAGAGCCGTTTTTTTGAGCCGTGCAGCGCGCAGGCGCGCGAACCCCAGCGGGCGGATCATCTCGCGCAGCTCCCCCTCGTCGGCGTCCGCCATCTCCCGCGCGGTCGGCCACCGCCGGAACATCGCGGCGATGACCCAGCGGGCCACGTCGCCCCGGGTCCGGCAGAGCAGCATCGACGCCGCCACCACCTTCCAGGGCTCGCCCTCCGCCTCGACGTGCTGGACCAATGGAACCACGCCGGGGTGCCCGTTGGAATCGCTCTCCATCGCCCTCGCGGCTCCAGAAGTCACTCGGCGGCCCACCGCTCAACCTTCGCCCGCAGTCGGCCCGCTTTGACGTCGCCCGCCCTCATCTTCACCCGTCGCGCCCGCGCGGTCTGCTCGGCCACGATCCGGTCGTAGTCGGGCTTCCGCTGCAGCGGGGTGTCGAACTTCTTCCAGTCGACGACGTGCTGGGGCCGGCCGTAGCGACGGTCCACCTTCACCACTCCCGGCCAGCGCCGCTCCAGCTCCCTCGCCATCCTGAGCCGACCGTCCGCGGCGTACAGCTCGTCGGTGTTGCCGCCCCCCATGGTCATGGTCGGCAGCTTGTCGGCGCAGAACGCGTTGATCAGGATCGTGCAGTCGCCGCCCGCCAGCACCTGGAGACACAGGTCCGTGTCCTCGTTGTACCGCCCCCTCCACCGGTACGGCATGGAGTTGTCGGCCAGGGTGCAGGAGTAAACGTGGACGTTGTGGAAGTACGGCGTCGGGGTGGATGGCGTGACGAACATCTGGTAGTTCAGCCCCGACACGAGGACGTTCTCGTAGCGATCGGTGAAGTCCTCGCA
>Ga0247828_10000232_pt1 | contig 20067 bp, 23 predicted proteins | sample 12C_Control_Day3_FD_192425 | JGI IMG/M metagenome (GOLD analysis project Ga0247828, IMG submission 192425) | Soil microbial communities from agricultural site in Penn Yan, New York, United States - 12C_Control_Day3 | ecosystem: Environmental > Terrestrial > Soil > Agricultural land | place... | reverse complement strand
GAGTGAGCTCTGTGGCAATGGGTACACGGGGTTGGTCGTTGAGACGACGCTTCTTGACAGGTCGACTCATGGTATATCACCCATATCCATGGAAACAAAAAGAGAATGACATTGTTAAGGTGTTGCAAGGGTAGGTCCTTTATTGAACATTGTCATGACATAGGGTTGTTTCGAAGGTCTCGGATTCAAAGTTAACCAGGGTTGTACCATCTTCTCGTTGGATGCACATGCGAAGACCATTTGTCGGAGTGACAAGAAAGCTAATGTTGGATGGTGAGATGCTTTCTGGGAGTCTGTGCAACATTGCAATTGCCCATTGTCTTGCAGTGGGTGTAGCAACTGATGGGATGGGAACTTGCTCCTCCACTTTGACTCAAAACAAGAGAATGTCACTCTCCTACTAGATGTCCAAGCGTGTACGTGAAAAGATGTCTCTTGAGTTGGGTATCCAAGATATCCCTCTTGAAATCATAACCATCGAGATGGGCAAACACCTCAATGTCATTGACAAGTTCTTATTTTCATGGACATGCCGCCGATTACGTGTCATATGCAATCAAAAACTCTTAAAACGGCATATCTTAAAAGTTGTCATATCCACTGAATCATCAAAGAATGGTCATTTAAATGTATTGATCTGGTTTCGAGAAGTTGTAAGATTCGACCTGAAATACAATATAATTGGCAAGATGGCTGCTCTCTATGGGTTTATTGAAATGTTAAAGTGGGCACATTTCCACGGATGTCCATTAGATCCGGAAATGTGCAATGAGGCAGCAGAAGGTGGCCATTTGGATGTATTACAATGGTTGAGAACAAACGATTGTCGATGGTCTGCATACACATGCAGAGTCGCTGCTCGTGGCAAAAATCCTGAAATTTTGAAATGGATGCGAGAAGCCGGATGTCAATGGAGTGAAGAAACATGTGCGGCTCTTGCAGCGAAGGGAAACTTGCCAATGTTAAAATGGGCTCGGTTGAACAATTGTCCATGGGACAAATGGACATGTACATTTGCCGCAGATGGAGGACACCTGGATGTGTTACAATGGGCTCGAGACAATGAATGTCCATGGGATGCATCAACATGTACATTCGCTGCAAGTAGTGGACACATCGAACTATTGAAATGGGCGAGAGCAGCGGGATGTCCTTGGAACCCTACTACTGTATGCCAATTTGCTGCTAGAAATGGGGACATTGAAATATTACAATGGGTCCGAGAGAATGGATGTTCATGGGACAAGTCCACCTGCCTCATTGCTATAAGAGGAGGAAGGTTGAATGCATTCAAATGGCTCCGGGAAAATGGTTGTCCGTGTGATGAGCAAGCTTGTTTGGATGCATTGGAAGACTATAGGGACTTCAGTATCTCATGATTGTATTTTCTAAGATGGATCATTCGTTCTCCTCCTCATCTTCTTCATCAGAATCACCATCGTCACAATCCTCGTGCATGTATGACATTGGCGGGGCGTAGTACTCCTTACACGCACGACAGTAGAGCCTGCATTGTTGACAAAAGGGCCGCTCGTAGCCCCACTTGGAGGTATCGAGATACGTAGCTCCTCCAGTACAAAGCAAGTTGCACTCGTCGCAGATGAAATAGCGTGTCCGTGCATTCACACGAGAGTTGACTTGACCTATGAGTTGTTCGAGTGTTGCATTCTTGAGTAAAAGGAAGGCGTCAGTCCGTCTTCGCTTCTGATCAGGTTCGTCCTCGGAACCACTTTCATGATCCAAAGATCGCTTGGCTGTCGGTTCACTCATGTACAAGTCAGTGAAGAATGACTTGCCAAGGACACATTATCCCATTATGCTTGTATTTATTTCTGCAACGACTGCAAAACACCCTGCAGCCTATTGCAATAAACACGACATATGGCAAACTCTCCGGGCATCCGACTCTTGTTCAACGAGTCCATGGAGGGAAACAAAAGAGTTCCAATGCTGCACTTGTTGTCGTCAACCCGGGCCAAATGTATCCATGCCAATTCTAGAGCAACTCGACCACTGTCAACTATGCGTTCCCACACTTGCTTATAGATGCTCGTGTTCTGACATTCAATGGCACTGGAAAAAAAATCTTTCCAAAGTACGCCCATCCGCACATCGAGTAAAGCATCATCGAAGTCTTCAATTTCATCCAACATGCGCTCATGCTTTTCGAGAAAAGAGACAATATGTTCAAATGACCATTTTCGCTGTATGTTGATTAAATCAAACAATCTATCCTTGAGCCACAGAAAACCTTCGATGTTAACATGACTTTTAACAACCCCCATCATCTCGAACCAATTCAAAGGGTCGATTCGGGGTGATATTTTACCATCGAACCATGTTTCAGATGCAAACATCTTGGTATCCAAAAGCCATTGCACAAGCGGTACATTTGCAATGCGTATGGCCTCGCCTGTGACCAAGACCCTGGCATAACCATCAGATCGATTGTCCACCATACAATGTTTTGTATAAAGTTCCATTGACTTGACGATTTCTTCATTGTTTCCTGTTCTCACCGTGTATTGGAGGCATGTCCCACATGGGCGATTGGTGGTCATGAATGGATGGTTCGCGAGAAAATGATACAAGTCGATGTTCATAGCAACAAGTGCATGGTGGTTGATATCATGGATATCTTGACGATCTTGGTCTGTGAAATATTTCAGACCCACCTCAACCAAGTAGTTTTCCTTGTCACGTGCTAATGCATGGAGGATATAAGGCCGAAGAATCAAAAATGAATCATATTCCCTCTTGCACGTCATTGCCAAAAATATTCGCGCACTAATTGTGCATCGAGAGCGAATCTCGAAATGGATATCATCAGGAAATGCAGTGTAATCGATTTGACGGCTATCCAAGACAAGGGTTCGGGTGAAGTGAAACATGGTAGTAATTGGAGAATGACTTGCCGATTGTCATTTTCTACTGCGCCATGTCAAAGCGTGTCCGTGAAGAAGAAGTCATGACCACTCACTTGAACCTTCAAGATATTCCCATTGAACTCATTGGCAGGGGGGTAGCCAAATACCTGAACACTGTCGACAGGTTTTTGTTCTCTCGTACATGCCGTCGATTCCGTGGTGCATACAATAAAAAGGCACGAAGGATTATCAAAATACACAATGTGGCCTCCAGTGTCTCATCGAGAAATGGACATCTCAATGTATTGCTATGGTTTAGAGAAAATCACTACGCCCTTGATTTTCGTCTAATTGGTGAGATTGCTTCCTGTAAAGGCTTTCTTGAGATGTTAAAGTGGACATGTAGCCTTGGGTGTTCATTAAGAGCAGAGTTATGTGAAAATGCTGCCAGAGGTGGACATTTGGATGTCTTACAATGGCTGCGAGAAAATTCTTGTCCATGGGACGAGAGGACGTGTGAGGCTGCAGCATGCAGTCAAAATCCTGAAACAGTATTGAAATGGATACGAGAATCTGGATGTCCATGGGATGAATTGACATGCGCAGCTCTTGCGAAAAAGGGAAACTTGCCGTTGTTGCAATGGGTTCGATCACGCGATTGTGCATGGGATGCAAGTACATGTGCCAAAGCCGCACATTATGGACACTTGGATGTGCTACAATGGGCAAGAAGTAGTGGATGTCCATGGAATTCATTCACATGCACAAACGCTGCAGCAGGTAGACATTTCGAACTCTTGAAATGGGCCAGGGAGATGGGATGTCCATGGAACGAGCGCGTGTGTAACAATGCTGCCGAAAATGGGGATTTGGAAATGCTCAAATGGGCGCGTTTGAACAATTGTCCATGGAGCTCCAAAACATGCGCAAGCGCTGCGTTGTCTGGAGAGTTAGATGTGTTGAAATGGCTCCGAAATAATGGTTGTCCATGGGATGAGGATACATGTGAGACGGCTCTTGATGGTGGTTACACAGAATTATTCAAATGGGCACGTGAAAATGGCTGTCCATGGAGTGGCGATGATGATAAGATCTAAAGATGGGCTTGTTGAGGCTGAATAAAACCCTGATCATTCTCTCTCAGCATCCTACTGACAGTGAGATGTCGAACGCCGCCGCATCGCAATACTTTATCGTCTTTGCCCTCGTCCGACGTGCTTACGATTATCGGATTCAATTTAGAGACCATGCTATCATCTACGTCGAGTTGAAGTCAAGGGCAACATTCGCTGACATTCGACAAGAAGTGCACAAGATGTATAAGTCTCACGTGATCATTACGGGTTACAATGAAATCACTCGGGATGAATATGCCGCGGGTCTTCTCGTGCAGCAAGAAGAAGCAAAGAACAACCAGTATCCCCAGGAGATTGTGTCATCCTTTGATGTCTGTAATCTATTGTCGAAGAGTAAAACAATCGTCATTCTCTATTTTGCGTGATGGAACAGTTGTCATCGAGTGGAGATTACGATGACATCGAGGACACATTGTCCATCGATGAGACACCAATATTTCCCCAACTTGTATCCATGTTAGAGCATGCCTCGAAACATTGCACAACACTGGCTGTATTCAAGTGCCCTGTAAGCAATTGTTGTGGGCAATTCAGTGAGAAAAAGATCCTCCTGGAACACATCAACGAAAAACATATCACACCACCAAAACCATTGAAGCACATCAAAAAGTTTCCTTGTCCCATATCCAAATGTTCGCGTGTCTACATGAGAATTGGCGACCTCAAGAGCCATGTCAGAAAGGTTCATCGAGGGGTTTCCATGGATTGGAGTGTATATTATTTGTAAAATGCAATGGATTCCATCTGAGCTGACTCTTCGGAGAATTTCCCAAACAATGCTGATTTGCGGGCATATTGACTCCTCCTGAGCTGTCTTTTTGAATAAATACCAAATAAAGGTTGAATTGAGCAAATATTGGATCCAATTGAGCAATCGGCTCAATTTTGAGTTTCCGCAATCTCCGGGCCGGTTTGTCTCTTTTCGGGGAATCGTGATCATTCTCATCATGAAGCGAACACGAGCTAATATGTTGCTTGATTCCTTGAAAAGCCCAAGAACTCCTTTTAACGAGTTTCGACAACGCGTGCTCTCAATCGAAACTGTATGGTTCCTTTTCGATCCACCAAAATCCCTGCCTGGCATTAACCATGGTTTAGGTGACCCCACGACCTGGTGAAATCCTCTTCCTCTTGTGTAGGGATAACAAGGGAAAAGGTTACTTCTTGCCAGTGGTCATGACCACCAATTTCAATTACCATTATCTGGATGAACCAAGATCCTTCTCTTCCCTGACAAAGACAGATCGTTTCCTTCTCTGTGAGGTCGGACTTGAGTATGTGTCCACATTGAGCACAGACAAGGATTGTCTCGACGACACGCTGGTTGCCCTCCTTGGATTGCTCAAAGAACGTGGACCGTCGCCTGACCAAGGACGATATTGTTTCAGCCCTGCTCGACAACCAGAGTACATGGTCGTGGACGTCGTGGACCATATTGGCATAGGCAAAGACCGCCAATACATGGTGAAGTGGGAAGATGGGAGCTTCACATGGGAATGGCAAAAGAACCTGGTGGACATTGGCAGGGATGGAAAGGAGGTGGTAAACGAGGCACTGCTCCGTTACATGGAACGCAGATGCAAGTTAAGCGAACTATGCAAAAAGAAGATTGACATTGACCACAGAGAAGAGATGGTTCTTGTTTGATGCATTGTTTCATATGATACATATTTTACTGTCTCATCCTCTTGTCTCCTCCTAGTGTACCCTCAAACAATGCGACCAGGCTGGGTACTCGCCATTTTGGCAATTGTTGTGGCTACGGGTTTCATGGTTGCAAGTGTGGCAATTGCTTCGACATTGCTAAGTCGGACAACCCCTCCTTCCTCTCCTCCTCATCCTCCTCCCACTCCCACTTCAACTCCAACGCCGACTCCGACTCCAACACCAACCCCAGTTCCCCCACCACTTTATCCATATCCTCCCGTCCCAGCGGGAGCACTATGTTCACTGACACCTGAAATGATGATGACTGTGAATAGTTCATGCGAACCACAGGATGAAGAGTGGTGTCAGGACTATGCAAATCATTTGGATCCATGCGTGTTCGACATATGTGCTGGAAGTATGTTCGGGTTCTTTGCCCAAGACCCGACACGCCTCGCAATGTATCTGGGGCTCATCGTAAACCAGACGACAGTGGATATCAATTATTATCTCACTATGTGGACGATCCCGATCTCTGGTGGCGAGGCAGACGATCCACAGAATGTCATTGCTCAAATCATGGTTGACAACATTCCTAACACTGTTAATCCATTGGATCCCATGCCAATCGCACCCACTGAACCACAACGCTTCGATTGGCCGACTGTAGAATCATATACTATTAATGCAGGCGCGCTTGCTCGTGAATTAATCGCATTCGAGTTTACGCTCAGTATTTCTCCGAACGGTGATGTATGGGACTATCCGTTTACCCTTGACCGTTGTCCATCGAGTCCACTGGCTGCCTATCTATGGCTTGGAGAGGCACCATTTGTAACTATTGGTCAGGTTCATGGATTTGCGACATGGTTGTCGGGATTGAATGTACCGCCCGAGACACCGTATATAGAACTCTCGTCGGCATGTGCTGCACAAACCCTTTCAGACGGATGCATTGTATTATTCGCGGACCCCGGTTATTATGAGATGGATAGTTTATGGGATCCGGACGTGACGCCAAATGTTCGAGAGGATTTTTATTTGATTTTCAAGGAATTGAATCTAATGTTTCGCAATTGTTCAGGGACGGATTGTATAGGTGTTGATGATTGATTTATTGTTTATCCATTTGTTGTCTATTCTCTGCAATTTTGTACAATACAGAGAGAACAATTGCCAGTGGTGTTGTTACAAACAAGAGGATGTTGACAACTTGGGTCTGAGGGAGCAATATACGCGCCATGCCAAAGGAGTTCATAGCGGTGAACAGCCAAAGGATCGGCAAGATGAATTGAGTATCATGCAATGCTTCATCCATGAACAATTCAATCCATGATAAAACTCCATCAGCTTCCCTTGTCTCGAGTCGTGCAGGCAAGCGGAGAATCATGGCGAGAAACCATAAACATAAGATGAACCAAGTTATTCCAAGAACAATACATCCCAATGGAGTGGCACCAGAGAGGACTTGAGCTGCCGACAACCCACCGGCAGTAATCACCCATGCAATCACCCGGTTGCGATTGTTGTCCATGATCACTGTCTTCTTGGCTTGGCCGAACAAAAGAATGTCAAAGCGAACACGTGAAATTTCCATTGTAAAGAAACAACCAAAGGTGAATTACTGGGATGATTATTTGATTCCCGACATGCGGCGTGTCATTGTTGATACCATCGATCCATTGTCTGCACGATTTCTTGGCCTGACATCGAAATCAAACTGGAAATTGACACAACAATCCCGACAACGTGAGAAATATTTCAATGTTGCATTATTTGGATATGGCACTCGGCGTTTGTTGACAAAGTATCTCCCCGATTCAAAGAACCGCCAATTTACCTATTTAAATGGATTGTATTCGGCTGCTATAACTGGAAATTCAGTAGCGATGACATGGATTTTGCATCGATTGGACAATGTACCAGTGTATGTACGACAGGGTGTTCTTGAAATGGCATTCAAAAACGCGCGATTTAATATCATAAGAAAGTGCATTAGCTGGTGCCATCGTCTGACTTCATGTCAGATCCAAGCCATGGTAGAGAGTGGTCGTGGCATTGAAATATTTCAATTCCTGGAAAAGCACGCCAAATCCAAACCCATTGTCAACGATTGGTTCATCAATGTTGCTGCATGGAAAAGTGAAATGAATTTCCTGGAATGGGCATATATGAAACTGGATCCCGATGCTAGATCTGCACCTTTGTGGTGGACTTTGCCATCGCCAAACCTGAAGACACTCAAATGGTGTTATGAACGATCATGGCGACCAACTGAACGCTCCTTCCAACGCATATGTATCGAGTGCACACCAGATGTATTGGATTGGTTGTTGGACATTGGATATCCATGTAAATGCAATGTGTCCATGGCACTTAGGTATGGCAAATTGGACAATGCAAAATGGTTATATAATCATGGATCTCCTTTTGCACTCGAACAAGTGAAATTTTGTGCACCTTTCACCACTGAGATTGTTACATGGCTTGTCCATGAGGTCGTTCTCCTGGAACACGAAAAGGATGAGTTGTTTGGGATTGTCAATCGATCATGTGATATTTCTCACATGCAGATTCTTCGAAAAGCAGGATATGCATGGCGTCCTGGCATGTATGAAGAACTCATGGGACTTTCCCCGCGACGTGTGTATGCTTACTGGAAATGGTTGCAAGAAGAAGGATATCATAGGGAGATGGAAATTGTTTGAATACTACATAGTCATTCCTCTCTATCTCTCTTTTCAATCATTGTCCAATCCACCAATGACAGGCAAACGACCTCCTCCGGACCAGCAAAAGAAATACAAAACCATGGCCCATTACATGGGTGTGGTTGGGGGTAAAATCGCTCAAATCGCCAAACAAGAAATGGTTGATACATTCCGAACATTTGTTGGAATGTTGGTCGGTCAGGATGGATTGTCAATTACTTTTGCCTATCGAGCATCTGGTGATGATGAATATCAAAATCAAGAAGGGCTCTATATGGCTCTGCTTTCTGCTCCCCTGACTGCTGCATTCGATGACACTGTTCCCCCAGAGACTCGCGCAAAATGGCAGCATCAAGTCGACTTGTTCAACACAAGCAATGCAGATGTAGACACCAAACTATCCAACCTTTTCTATTCTGCCTTTGTAACATTGGACCCATTTGTCTCATTGTATGCCGAGTTCCTACTGGACAATGGCCAATATACAATCACATCAAATCATGGACTGATTCAACCTAATACAATTGCAATGGGACTTGCTTATGGGATGCGCGCGCATCTCCTGTATAATCCTGAATTTGGTGAGGCAATCCCCAATCCTCATGGTCAAGTTTGCAATGTGCTTCCATTGGTTGAACTGGCAAAGGGAGAGGTTTTTAATTAGAATACATCCGTGTCACTTCCAATGAGATAAAATGCCGAAACATGATCTTGGGTGTGTACCACTCCTTGTGCAAGAGCTGTCACGAGTCGATTGTCGGGCTTGTGATGAAATCTTGCCGACAAGCCATATTGCAATCCCATCAACAAGACATTCGGTGTGTGTCCTTCAGGCATGACGTATCTTGTTTGTCCCTTCAGGTTGAATACTATCACAACACCAGCGTCAACGTGGGTGAGGATGTCTTGAACAATGCTTTGAAAGTGGAGAGCTTCTGGCGTCATGTAATTGTTATGAGCCAAGAGAGATGTCCTGAAATCATCGATTGATGCAGTTGCGAGTTCATCCCGAAGTCGGTCCATGATAGAGAACCACCGTCTCGCTGCAATGCGAGATAGATCAGACTCACCAAACTTGACCACATTCCTGCCATCAGGTTTTGGCGTGATTGTCAAAACACGTTGACCATCACGTGCCCTGATTTCAATGTCACCCCAACCAAAGAATCGCGCGAGCATGAAAAAGTATGCAATGCGATTTGAGATGATCCTGTAGAACCAGGACAATTGAGTCTGTCCAAGGAGTGAGGGTGGGGTGTTCACAATGGCATCATGGGCAAGCATGTAGATGTGATGCTCCCATTCTTGCCGTGAATGATTGTCATCGATTGTTTGCTTTGCATCTGACACCGCCGCACTTATCCATCGTTTAAAGTATTCATACTTGAGGACCAATCCAATGTAACCCGGATCAGCGTACCAACGAGCATGCATGGATACAATGCTTCGATTGGAATGTTCCGTTGTCTCACCATATATCGGAAAGTCTCGGACAAGGAGGGCCTCAATGACAGCTGACCATGCCACTTTATGGGATTGTTGGCTCGCCAACAACGCTCGCATGACATGAGCAGCCGGGAGAATTGTCTTTTGGGAAATGTAATCGGTCAGCAGGATAACGTATTTCTCCGTTGTATTGTTCCTCGAACGAAGCCGTGCCATTTTCTTTTTTTCATCAACCCATTCCAATTGTTTTCGCTTAATGTTCTCACGGCGGGCGGTCAATGAGCCAAGTCCATCCGCGAATTTGTCAACAGTGACATTTGTTCGGAGAATCAACCAAGCTTGGTCAAACAACCCAAACCCCTCTTGTTCCACATCTCGACCAATCGGGTTGATGCTGTCTCCATGGCGAGAATTGATTGCTTCTTCATAGACTGTTTGGAATTGCGCAACCAAAATATCATGCGATGGCACCAATTTGTCATGGAGGAAATATGGCCAGATTTCTTGCATTGTTGCAATAAATGTCTCCGTTCGTTCAAAGTTGCGAATGTCATTGAGGGATGTCAAGTTGTTCTTGTCGGCGTAATTATAATCAATGGGTTTCAACTCGCTCAACCATGGATTGTATTTCATGAGCAATTGTTTCAATCGATCGTAGTAAAGCAACTCATGAACACTCTCGGAGAGCAAAATGTTACCACCATCTGGTGGGCTGTCATCTGTATCAATGGCAAAGGGATATCGTTCAGCATGGAGTAGAACATCTCCATTGAACTGTTTCTTAATCTGTGCCTTGTTCTGTTCAATGGCATTCAACACCTCGTCGAGTGTTGCTGAGGTAAATCTGCCTCGAATGAACCACCATGCCTGATGAAGCAAAGGGCGAGTGAAACCATATTCAAAGGAATTGAAGAGCATTCGGCTTGCGGGTGAAAGTCCTGAATCGACATGTGCCAAGGCAAGCAATCCAATGGTTTCCATGCGCGATGCACCTTGCCAAATGTTTTGAAACATTGACACAAAACGCATCTTCTTCTCGTCGCGGTCAATGTAGGGGGTCTCACGACTGTTTTTGATGACATTGTAAAAGTTCATATCAATTGCTTCGATAACCCTCTTGTCATCGAGCCATTTGAGAAGCTGGATGAATGTTTTACGAAATCGTCGATAACTTCGACCCTCTGTCAACGATTCTTCAAGAATTATGTCTGGCTCCACTCGTGCACGTGAGGATTGATCATTGCCCCTGTAGATGAGGGAGACCTTTTGGATTGTACGTTGATAGATATCCACCTGTACCCTTGTACGCATGAACCACCACACCTGATGGGTGACATTCAGCGTCTTGCCAGGGGAGAAGGCGGGTGCGTGGTGCAAAAAAGATGAGTGTTCTTGGTGCAGTTGGTTGACTAACACATCCTTGCTCAGATGTTCCATTGGATTGATGAGATGGTACAACCCATGGAAAAAGTCAATGAAGAGGGGATTGAATGGAGGTGCGTTTGGCTCAATTCCTGGCTGTTGTTTGACAAAATCATGAAATTGGCGAAAGAGGGAGAGCTCCTCTGGTGAGGTTGCTAAGACCGTGACGGGTGGGGCTTCGTCTTCAGAGGATGAAGAAACATCAATGGGGTGGTCGGAGATGTCCACGTCATCAGAGTTGTCAGTGTCCATTACGACAATGCTGGATGATTCATCGTCGCTGTTTTCCATGTTGAGACAATGGGATAGAATAATGGTTTGTATAGTAGACCCATGACAACGAGGCCAAACAAATATGATCATCAAACATTTGTCCATGGTCTTAGTCATTCTCTTGTACATCTCCAACAATGTCTCGCAACCCTGCAGTCGCTGCTCGCCTCAACCTCATGAAGAACGATGCCCCTTCGGATGCTGTACAAGCATCCATTGATGGGATCAATGTCGTGTTCAAGCAGTTTGCCGACGACCTCGTGACGACTGTCGAGGGTCACAATGGCTATGATGTTGGCCGTCTCATTGCAGCAGTTGACAAGCTCACTGAAGCACGCAATGTGGCTGTTGATGCGTTGAGGCTTGTGGTTGTGAAGAAGTGAGAGGACAAATACATCTCAGTCATTTCATTGTTGTGTCACAGTTGTCATGTCAGTGGAGGAGATATTTTCAGAGGAGGAGCGAGCTGCGTATATTCCACCGTTTGAAGTGATGCTACCGGGGCGTGAGCCAAATTGGTTAGATGAATTTTGGAAGGATCGCGGGCCCCCTAACGTAGAGGATATCTTCAACTTTCCTTTGATACAACCCGTGAAAGTTGAAGCACAATTTAAGGATGGCAATCCATCCAACTAGGGCCGGACATTGTATTATGTTTGAAATGTCACGAACATGTGTTGTATGTCTCAAGGAATATCCCAACGTCAATCAATTCGAACTCATTTGTCGTTGTTCTGAAAACAATGGAGTTTGTCGTGGCTGTTATGGGCACGCATTCACAGACCACCCCAATCCAAGCATTGCAGAAATCCGGGAGTATGGGAGGCGTATCATTGGAGATGACCATGCACTGTTGAATCGTGATCCCTCAAGTTCAGATGACAAACCTCAATTTACAAGTTTGATGCTTCAAGATATTGTCGTTCAACACCAGATTGAGGCATTCTTTGGCAGAGGACGGGATGGGCGGGATGAACAAGTTGAGCGTGCAATGGTTCTTGTGATGCTTTTCATGCTCTTCTTGCTGTGGATGTTCTTTACGGCGTAATAAACAGAGTATTCACTCTCTTGAGCCCCGAATAAATGTCATCCCCTCTACCAAGGAAAAAGATCCGACTTGATGACACCCCTCTCCCCCTTCTTCTGCCTGAAAGCTTCTTTGAGATTTCAAAACATCTCGCATGTGCATATGAACTTCGATCCATGTTGCTCACCTGCAAACAATGGTATGATGGTATTATGCAGGCAATGGTAAATATTGATCCCTTTTGGGTTCAACGAGATTTCCCTGGTTCGAAGGTCACGTATATCGAAACGCTCAAGAAATGTGTTGAGGTTTTTTATGTACAAACGACACAGACTCAGACCCTTAAATATGGTGACTGGAAGATGGAAGTTGTGTGTCACGAAGCTCACAGTGTCCTCTTTTGTTCATCGAATGGTTATTCCGACATCCACTTTACCCTGCCTGACGATATGAAACCAAGCGCTTCCTTCGGTGAAAAGATCATGCAAATCTTATTTCTACATCCTTCTTCAGAATGGTTAATCCGTGGAGAGGGAGTGGGTACCTACACTAAAGTTGACTTTTTTTACAAAATAGCATTGGCAGCAAATGGCGAAAAGGAGGGCGAGTTTGTGAGCAGTCAAATTCGATGGGAGATGGAGCGGTGGATTCCTGGAATGCCCTTCGAAGAGTAAGACTAGTTGTTTCACTGTTCCCCTCCCCTGCATGTCTCAAACAATCGAATTGCTCGATAACGAGGATGTTGTATGTTGCATAAAACCATCCTCGTCTAATTTTTGCTCCACCGTGTGTCTTGATTTACATGCCATGGATTTTGCCTGTCATTTCCTCCCTCAGTGTACATCTGCATTGTCTGGTTGCCGGTGTACAAAACAATCATGGGGAAAACACCTTGGGCAAAGGGGCGTTGCCTTGGCATTGCAACCCCTACCTTTCTCGCCCTAGCATCGATTGTTTTGATTGGTCTGGTTTCTTACCTGGTCAACCAACAAATTGCTCAAACAACTGCCTCCTCTTCATGCCCTTCATCGAGCCCATGTGAAGTGGGTACAGCCACCAAGATTGATGGACACACTGCGTGTCAATATCACACCCTTGCCTCGGGATCAAGCTGCAGCAGCACATGCTTCACCAATACCGCCGCGGGACGTTGCAATGCAAAGCATGTTTGTGTGCCCAACGATCCCACCACTTGTCCCGGCTATTGCCGATTCAACAATTCCGACACCACCATCTCAGGTGTCCCCACTGAGTTTGATTCAGCCGACTGTGCTGGTAAGCTGAGCTTCAATTCATTCTACCAATGGGACACTCCACAAAGTTCTGACTATCCCTGGAATTGGTTGTACTATTCAAACTATGACCCCGAGTGTTCTGCACTTGGTGGTTGTACTTGGTTTGCCTCCAAAGTGGTCGTGTTCCAAGTGAACAACAATCCTGGGTGGCTGACCACTGACGCCACCACCAAGTCGTGCTATGACTTTATCAACACGACCAAGCCTGAGGGATGTTTCTCCATCACCAGCTTTGACCTGCCTCCCACCATGGCCAACATCTTGTACCGGAACAGTCTTGCTGGTTTCATTACCGGGTTGAGCAACCAGAGCAACTACGAGATCATGGCAAGCACTTGTGTTTATAGGTATCAATGTGGTCCCTCCAACTCGAGTGTCTACACGGATCCCTTTTACCAACAAGGCAGCAAGCGGTCTGTTGAAGGACAACACCACCACCCCCTCATGGCAGCTGCCATGAAACATCACGATCCATTGATGCGCCCAACAATGATGCAATTTGCACAAGCATCCATCTACCATGCGCCCGCCAAGCTTGCCAAGGTTGTTGCATATGCAAAGGAGATGGGGGTGGTAGATGAGAGTCAGTGATTGACCGGTCAGTAAAGATCAAATGATAGTCATTTCCTCAATGGGTGGGTGTTGTTGTCGGTGTGAAGAGATCATCGCACCGTTTGTTCCTCCAAGGGGACGAGCCAAAATGCTCGCACATGAAAATGGCAGAGTAGTTCAAGAGAATCGTTTCGAATACAAAACATGTCAAAACTGTGAGAATGGGGCATGGATTGAGAGCTGTCCATGTCATCCCGATTACCCGATACTATGCACACACTGAGATTGCTTCAAGAAATCCGCGTGTTCACACGACAGGAAATTGGAACAGGTCGCGACGAATGCGCGTGTAAAAAAGGAAGAATAGTTGTCTCGGGACATGTTTATTTGATTTGCAATAGATACAATCATTATTCTTTGCGTGATACTCTCCCTTTCGATCCTTGATGGGAGTGGACTTTGATTACATGGCCCAAAATGAGGTCTGGTGTTTGATGTTGGGGACAAAAAAGATGTGGCCGATCAGCCTGAAGACACTTTTGACAGCTCCACCAACCAGTTCCAGTCCCGGTGAGCTTCTCCTTGTCACACTCGAGACATATTCTCTTCTTATATTCCTCCAAGTTGTTTTGTGCTTCTTGTGCCTGTTGCATGAGTAGCTTCAATGTCGGATTCATTGGGTTACTAGACCAAAAGGATAGGCAAGTGGTTGTCACGACAAAAAGGAAATGTCTGAAAGAGTCAAAATTTATAGACAGTCTGGACAATGTTGAGATGTGCAACATGTTCCTGAAACACGCGACTGAAATAGAAAAATGGCACTGTCATGTTCTTCGATTCTGGGTTGGTGATGAGGCGGAACCATGTACTATAGCGAAGACCACCAATTGCCCATTCTGCTTGGTATCGTCTGTGTGGGTGACCCTTTTTACCTGTCGGTGGGTCATGAAGAAAGCCTGGAAGCAACTTGTACTTGACCTCCAACCCAGGATCGACAGTTGTGAGTGCCTGATAGAAGAAGTTGTAAAGTAACCAATATCGACCCTCTGCTATGGTAAACTTTGCGCGAATGTTGAACATATCAATGGCGTGTCTCCATGCATTGAAATATGTCTCGGATGACCCTTCTTCGGTAATGACCATTTGATATTTATCCGCGGCTAGGACCTGTATGATCACACCATGTGATCCAATGATACTCGCCAAAACATGTCCATTGGCCACTGGTGTGAGCAGTGCATTTACAAACACTCGATAGTATTTCTCAGGCATTGCCATTTTCTTGAAAGCAGGACCATGGATACCTTGCAGATAGATTTGTAGACTTGCATGAATGGCATAGGATTCATACAACAAGAGTTTTTTCTCATCGGAGGGTCTTGGTAGGTAGTGTCTATTGACTTTAGAGTATGTTCCAATACTCAACAACATCCATTCCAAGAAATATCCATCAAGTTTGCTCTTTAAGAAATTCAATGGACTGTCAGCAACAGCCTCCAGATAGTGGTAAGTCTTGACAAGCAATTGCAGGAAGTGGGGCATGTTGCCTGCGTGCAACAAAAGGGAATTGCCTTGTTTAATGGCTGGCCAAGTTTCCTTGAGCTTGTATGAAGTGTGGTCTCGTGGCATTAAAAAATCGCGGAATACGATGCTCTTTACGAGTTTCGTAATGGCACCCATTGGTATATCCTTTTTCTGAACAATGCTTACGCGCAGAGCATCTCGGATGGGTAAATGTTCTGCAATGCGAACACGGATATCCCATGGCAGAGAGAAATACTGCAATGTTGATTCTTTTGATAAGGCGATGAGTCGGATTCGTTTTCGGGGTGGTTCCATTACGTCGGTAGAATCATCATCCTCATCGGTGGGGAGTGATCCAATATCCTCATAAACAATGGCATCATCAGGGAGGAATGCCAGTAAATCGCTGTCATCCTCTTCAATTTCCATTGGCATGAATCGTTTGTACACCTCGTCCATACTGTCCTCATCTGAGTTGTATGCCTCCATTTTGTATGGCCAATGGAACACATACTGGGACGAGATGAGCTAAAGTCTAAATGTCAACACACCGAGTAACACAAACTCCTCATCGCATCGCAAACCAAGTCACTCTGTTTTATCCACTCTCTGATGAAGCGCCCATTTACTGAATTCGATAGTACGATCAACGTACTTCGCAAGTGCTCGCGGCTCTTGTATGATCATCCTGCTGATCCAGAATGTATTCAACCACAGCTCGTATCCCTTATTCGACACTGGGAAAGTAAGGCGCTAAAGGAGATTCAAAGTCCCTCGACTTTCAAGCAGCGCATTGGTGCCATTCTCTACGACCTTTGTGTAACAAAGCTCGTGCCGAAAGAAGTGGTTACAAATGTCGAAGTTGAGCGTTTATGGCCGGAAAATGAAACTAGGGCACCTTACTTGCGCTTTCGTGTTGACTTTGGTCGTGCCTCACAGGATGATCCGAGTAATTTTCAATGGTCGGGCTCTTCCTTGTTTTCGGAATCATGCATTCCCAAAGAACGTGTGCCCAAGTTCGACTTTGATCCATTTTATGCACATTCTGCATATGCAGGGATTCGAGACCATCTGAGCAAGAACGTTGCACCAGAAAATACCATCAACCAACAAACCTTCGAAGCCCTGATTATCTGGCTAGTGAAGAAAAAGGAGTTGACAGTGTACTCAACAAACGATCAACTTTATAACTTGTTCGATCTCTAAGACAAGGCAACCACCATTCAATAAAAGATGATCTCTCCTTTGAGTACCCCTGTGAGTCGATCTTCCATTCTTATTGTCTCCCAATAACCCCACCTCTCTACAGCAAAAAGGGGTGCCATATCGAATGACAGGTGGTCGAGTTGATCCATTTGTTCCTGACTCAGGTTCCACCCATCAATGATCGATTGTACCATTGTACAAAGGACAATGCAGAGGTGTTGTTCAGATGTCCCATGAAGTTTCTTGAGTTCATTGTAAATGACATCTGCCTCAGGTGTTGACATGCGACTAAAAGTATACCCAGCGATGGCATGTTTTGGACTGTTGTCCCTTCTCAAAAAGTGGACAAGGGGTGTTACATTGTCGTCGTGTCTCTTGGGTGGTATTTCCGGGGTGTCAGTCGCGGGTCTCTTTTTTGACATTGATCACATGTTGCATGGACAAAAACAATGAACATGGATCATTGTCTTATACATTAAACAAGTCAATGGAGTGTTGCTTCGCTGTGTGTGGTTGTTGGCTATTTCTAAACCTCGCAGCCGTTGCATCATCAATCCACCGGATTGCAGACGCCGTCGAAGCACCAAAGCAAATACGCATGGACGCAACATCCACTGACACGACGAGTTCTTTTCTTGATGTTTAATCATGTGTTAACTTCTTCAAATATCCTACCTTGATTCTTACGAGAGAGGTCAATGTCCCATGGAATTTCATTGAAGGGTGTGGGTGTACACATGAGAGTGCAGAAACCACATGTTGAGAGAAACTCGTCAAACTTGGAATAATCGAGGAGAGTCTGGGTCGCTTCCAGGTAGCAAGTTGGGTACATGCCCTTCAATGCAGTGACAAAGGCTGAAGGCTTGGATGCATCTGTCCAATATGGCACATGAACAGACAACCACATGTGAGGCATATGAGGGAGTGACATGAGGTAGGGTTGTATCTGAGGAATCAACACTTCCTCTGCTCCCTCAGTGTCAATCTTGATAAAGTCAATTTGCGAGAGGCCCTTGTCAATCGCCCAATCTTTCAACGTGTAGCAATCGACGATGACACTTTGACCCGAGCCTTTGGTCAAACTCGAGCCACTACTACCCCCACCATTCAACAAAAAGAATTCCATCGGTCTTGTCTCTGTTGCAATGCATCCATGGTCAATGTTCACTCGATCATGGAGATATGGATTCACATAAATATTGGCTGCCATGGCCTCATAGGCAACTGGATCAGGCTCAAGGGCATAGACATGTCGTGACAAGTGTCCAGCATACATGGCTGTCACACCAATCCATGCACCAAAATCCAGGACAATACTATCGGGTTGTATGAATCGACGAAACACTGTGAAGGTCTGAGGTTCCCATTCACCTTGACTATAGTCATCCCACCAAGTCTAGGGGGAGAGGAGGGGTTGACATGATTTGATACAAATTAACAACCTACCTTTGCATTGGAAAAGGCTGCAATATTGCTTGATATGAATGCGTGCATTGGCATACCATCGATTGTACGTAGTTTTACAATACCACTAACATGGTTGTGTCATGGCATACATTTCAATTAGATGTAACAATACCGCTTCTGCCACTCATGAATATTTTTGAGATATGGTCGATAATCATTCACATGCTGTTTCTTGGATTGTGGAGTGTGTTGGAGTGTCTTGTCTTGTCTGGCTGTTGCTGATGATGGGAATAATCCCATTGTCCAGAGAGAAAAGACGAGAGCAAGAATGAGCATCATTACAATGAAAATGCGTTTACGATCCATTACAGTGACTCACAAAACATAAGAATGACTCACTTCTTCTTCTTCGTCTCAACCCACTTTCGTGCAGGTGGTTGCGCTCCAATCGAGAGTTGTGGACTGCCCACATATGCCTGGATTGTAAAATAGGTAAGGGCTATCAAACCCGCTTTCACAATGTCAGACACGAGCTTGAGACGATTTGCTCCATCTGTTTGTTGGAGTTCTTGTTGTGTTGCTTCTTCAATGCGTCTTGTCTCTTCACGCGGAGGTGGATGGGATGCTGATCTCTCACGTCGTCTTCTCTCCTCTTTCTTCTCTTCCCTCTTTCGATTCTTCATCAGCATGGTGCCAATTGTCCATCCGCTTGATATTATTTGATAACCCGCGTAGAGCATGTAAACGTAAGAGAAGTAGCTTGGAGAGTTACTCAGCGTAATACCGTTGAATAAATCAGTCATTCTCTCGATATACATCAAGTTTTGTAATGCCTTGTTACCAGAAGCCATAGTCGCCACCTGTCCGATAGTTATAGCTGTAGAAATTGCAGCATTTCCAGCGGTTGCTACAGCACCTTGTTGATACCAGTAATTGACCCAGTGGAAAATTTGATAACCCGACACACCAATGTAATAGGCAGATATGACTATGGCCTCGGCATCTTGTGTACCGAGGATTTCAAGAGGATTTCTGTGCATGAATTTACGAGATCTCTTCCATAGCATGTTGATTCCTTGCACCATCGCAGTGGATGCACTCCTGGAAATGGTTCCATAATAAGTTTTCCCACTCGATGTTGAAACGGACGGACGCCCAGTCCAGCCCGCTACAGTCGTATTCGCCCAATGAGAGATGCCACTCGTTCGGAGGTGCTCGAGCAATTTAGGGTCAATATGTTCGAATTCAATTTCATCGTTCGCAATTCCGATACGCCTTGCGTCATCACTGACTTCGAGCTTGAAGGTGTGTGGTGCATTGCCCGACGGGTTAAACAAATTCGCGAATCGGAAGAACCAATCGGTAAAGTAAATCGCCGAACTCAAGTTTCGAAGCATTTCAGCACCATAAACCATGTCAGTATTGCCTGAATTAAAGATCCCAAACATTGTAACCACAATGGCAGCCACAGAAATGAAATGTTCGGCTCGGTTCATTAACAGTTGAGGCGAAATGAGCACCGCTGCTGTTGCGGCACGTAACTTATCCGCGAGC
>Ga0247828_10000220_pt1 | contig 20428 bp, 18 predicted proteins | sample 12C_Control_Day3_FD_192425 | JGI IMG/M metagenome (GOLD analysis project Ga0247828, IMG submission 192425) | Soil microbial communities from agricultural site in Penn Yan, New York, United States - 12C_Control_Day3 | ecosystem: Environmental > Terrestrial > Soil > Agricultural land | place... | reverse complement strand
GCGTTATGGGCGATTTCCTGGGCGGCGGCCATCAACCAGCTCGGCGCCGCCGCCCAGGAAATCGCCCATAACGCCGCGCAGGCTTCGCAACAGGCAAGCTCGGCGCGTCACCTGGCCGAAGAAGGCCAGCAGGTGGTCGATCGCAGCATTGCCGCGATGAATCGTCTGTCGGATCTGATCAGCACGTCCAGTTCGCACATCGAGACGCTCAATAGCAAGACCGTGAACATTGGCCAGATCCTCGAAGTGATCACCAGCATCTCCCAGCAGACCAACCTGCTGGCGCTCAACGCCGCGATCGAAGCGGCCCGCGCCGGTGAGGCCGGGCGCGGTTTCGCGGTGGTCGCCGATGAAGTGCGTAACCTTGCGCACCGTACTCAGGAGTCGGCACAGCAAGTACAGAACATGATCGAGGAGCTGCAGGTCGGCGCCCGCGAGTCGGTTGACACCATGGGCCAGAGCCAGCGCCACAGCCAGGACAGCGTCGAGATTGCCAATCAGGCCGGTGAGCGTCTGGGCAGCGTGACCCTGCGCATCGGCGAGATTGATGGTATGAACCAGTCGGTGGCCACCGCCACCGAGGAGCAAACCGCTGTGGTTGATTCGATCAACATGGACATCAATGAAATCAACATGCTCAACCAGGAAGGGGTGGAAAACCTGCAGTCCACCCTGCGCGCCTGCACCGACCTGGAGCAGCAAGCCGCTCGCCTGAAACACCTGGTGGGCAGCTTCCGTATCTGATCCGCGCCTGTCGAAATTCCGTGCCTACAGAAACAAGCCCTGTAGGCGCGGGATTTGAACTCACTCGCCGTCATCCTCGGGGAGTTCATCGGTAACCATGACCCGCGCATGCGCGCTGTGCTCGTCTTCGATGCGTAAGCCGAAGTAGCGGGAGTCATTGGCGTCCCAAAACGCCTCGACCTGTGTCATGAGTGCGTTGTTAAGCAGCACCTCAGCACTACGCTCCAGGATGATTGAGTAACGTCTTTCGGTGTTCATTACAAAGGAGGCTCGCAACAGCTGAGGGAAGAGGCTGGGGTGAACCAGCATCGTTGCCATTATGCCGCCTCACTCATTTTCGACCGCAACCGCTCATCGTTTCATTGAGTTTTTTGTCTGTCGCGTGGTGGGCTGGGCGTTGTCATCGAAGCCCGATGCCGACCTGGAGATCAAGGCCTTGGACATGGCCTATGAGCAGCGTGGCCAGCGGGCTGGCGCCTGCTGTGGCCGAGGAAAAACTCAACGCAGTGTCCGGGATTAGTTGACCACTACATTTCGCCTGTTCTGATTGTCTTTTTTAGCCTAAGTAAAATCATGCAAAGCCCATCTGCTGAGGGTTTTGTTGTTTCCTGCTGCCTTGTTTTTACTTTTAGGTATTTCCCTATAGCGCTCACCCAGACGCCACTTTAGGCTGGCGGGCCGGGTTTCCCGGAACCTTTGCTATTCTGACCGGCAATCTCATCGCAGCTGGAGTGTGTTCATGGGCTCTATCTTGTACAACTTTATCGCCTTCATCATTTTTGTCCTGGATATCTGGGCGATTATCAATGTGGTGAGGAGCAATAGCGAAACCCTGAAGAAAGTGCTCTGGGTAGCGCTTGTTGCATTTCTTCCGGTGCTCGGTCTGATCATCTGGGCGTTGGCCGGCCCGCGCGGCAACGTTCGTCTTGGCTCATCACACTGATCAACGCCACGGTTTTGTGCGTTTGAATCGCCATGCTTTGGCGCACGAGCAGCGTGCTCGGATTTGGTATTTCCGGCGCTGCTCGGTCAACCATCCAATGTAAAGCAGCCCTATGAAATCACTTCGCTCTGTCGTCCATGCTGTTGCCCTCGTTTCGCTTGTAGCCACTGCCAGCTTTGCCGCCCGTGCGGCCGAAGTACCGTTGAGCAGCGAGGCCGAGAATGAATACTTTGAAACCCAGGTACTGGCCGTTGATCCGGCAAACTACCAGGTCACCATCGAAGGCCTTGATAAACGCCCGGTTCCCATCCAGCTCACCGACCAGGCCAAGGCGCTGCGCAACCTGAAGGTCGGCGACAAGGTCGACATCAACGTAACTCGATCGATCGACTACGTACTCGATACCAACGTGGGTGGTACGCCGGGTGTCACCAATGATGCCTGGATCAATCGCGCCACCGATGACAGCGCGCCGGGTGGTGAGGTGTATCGCACGGCCAGAGTTACTTCGAAGATCACCCACGTCGATAGGCTGAAAAACGAAGTGACCCTGCTGCGTCCGGATGGAAAAGAGCAGGTCGTTATTGTCAAAGACCCAAAAGTGCAGGCGCACTTAACGGACCTTGAGCCCGGTCAAACGGTCGACGCTATTTACACAGAAGTGTTGAAGGTCGAAACATCGCGTTAGAGTCGATATCAAAGCAGTCGCCTAGCCTGCGCGCTGGGCGCGCTCCGATTCATCCAGGTGCTCCAGCAGCATCGCTATCGTCGTATCCCGTAGCTTGATTGCCTGCAGCCAGTCCGGCCCTTGCGCCAACAGCGGGGGGCAGACATTGACGTGGATTGCACCGTAGCGCGGGAACCACTGACCGTCGCGCAGCACCCTGCGCGTGCCGCAGATTGCGACCGGCAGCAGCGGCACGCCGACACGCGCGGCGAGCACGAAGGCACCCATATGGAAGGTTCGCAAGCCTGGTTCGCGGGTGAAGGTTCCCTCAGGGAAGAACACCAGGGACTGGCCAGCCTCTAGCGCCTCGGCCAGGGGCGCGGCGTCTGCGGCGCTGCGTTGCAGGTCGAAGCGTTCGACGAAGTGTGCACCGAGCTTGCGCAGGAAGCGGCCGGCGATCCACTGGTCAGCCAGCTCGCGCTTGGCAACAAAGCTGAACTGCGGCGGTAGGGCCGCGCAGAGTATGACACCGTCCAGATAGCTGGCATGGTTCGCGGCCAGTACGCTCGCTCCAGCTTCAGGCAGGTGCTCCAGCCCGGTGACGCTGAACGGCACACCCGTCAAGCCCACGAACAGCCGTGCGGCCATACGGGTAAAGCTGCGGCACCAACGCTGGCGCGGCAGGACCGCGACGCCCAGCCAGGTCAGGGGTGTGACCAGGCAGAACAGCAGCCAGATGTAAGCGGCATACAGCGCCGCGCGACAGGCCCGCCAGCGCCGACCGATATGCCGGCGTACGGCCTGCACCACAAGGCGCAGAAGCTGGCGCCACACGGCGAGATGTGGCCGCCCCAGCTCGCCACGCTCATACAGTTCGCGACTGGCAGCACGGCGAATCTTGCCGCTGGAGGTCTTCAGTACGCTGTGCGGTGGTGCCAGAACAATATCATCGGGCGACACACCGGTGAGATCGACCACAATGCGGTTGACCTCCTGCTGCAGCTGTTGCCGCACGGCAGCGTCTTTTTCGTAGCTTTCCGCCAACACCACCAGGCGCTCGGTGCCGGTGGCCAGGTCGGGACTGCCGAACACCGCAATGCAACCTTTGCGCAGACCGGGCAAATTGCCGACCGCCGCTTCGACATCGTAGGGATAGATATTGCGCCCGGCACGGATGATCAGATCCTTGGCGCGGCCGGTCAGGTAGACCTCTCCGCCGGCCATGTAGGCGAAATCGAGTGAGTCGAACCAGCCATCGCGCAGTACCCGGCCAGTCTCTTCAGGGTTTCGGTAGTAGCCATCGGTGGTGGATGGCCCGCGAAATTGCAGGTGGCCTTCGTTGCGTTCGGGGAGTTCGACTGCGCTGCTGTCGACGATGCGAATCTGATGGCCCGGCAGCGGCCGGCCGCTGGAGACAAAGCGCAGCACTGCGCTGGCATCCGCCGCCGCAGGCAGTGCTGTGCCGTGGAGCTGAAACGCCTCGCGCTGCACCCGGTCGATCAACGGCCCTCGGCCCAAGGGCGGAAAGGCCACACCCAACGTGGCCTCGGCCAACCCGTAGACGGGGGCCATCGCCGTAGGTGCAAAGCCGTAGCGCGCGAAACGCTCGGTGAATCGCTGCAAGGTCTCCGGGCTGACCGGCTCGGCACCGTTGAAGGCTATGCGCCAACGGCTCAGGTCCAGGCCCTCGAGGTCTTTGTCGGCAAGTTTGCTCAGGCACAGTTCGTAGGCGAAGTTGGGCGCCGCCGACAACGTGCCGTGCAAGCGATCGATGGCCCATAACCAACGCGCCGGTCGCGCCAGGAAAGCCAGCGGCGACATCAGCACCAGGCTGTAGCCGTAATACAGGCTGCCCAGCCACGCGCCGATCAGGCCCATGTCGTGGTACATCGGCAGCCAGCTGACGAACACATCCTGCGGCCCCACTTTCAGCACCCCACCCATGGTGCGCAGGTTGGCCAGCAGATTGGCGTGGCTGACCATCACGCCTTTGGGCTGGCCGGTGCTGCCCGAGGTGTACTGCAGGAAGGCGATGTCATTCGCTAGCCGTGGCGGTGTGAGGCACTCGCCGCCCTCGGCTGTCAGCTCGGCCACGCTGGCAATGTGAGTAAGGCTCGGAACCTGTGGTTGGAGCAGCCGGGCAAGCAGCTTGGCTTGCGTCACGGTAATCAGCACTTTGGCTTCGGCGTTGCGCAGGATGCCGGCCTGACGCTGCAGATGATCCTCTATCTGCGACAGGCGTAGCGGTGGGTAGATGGGCACCGGCACACCACCGGCCAACAGGATGCCGAAAAAGCCATGGAGAAAATCGCGGCCGGTGGGCAGCATCAGGGCCACGGTCTGACCGGCGAGCAAGCCACAGCGTTGCAGCCCGGCGGCAACGGCCAGGGCGCCCTGGTGCAAGGCGCCATAGCTGATATCGTCCTGCTGGTCATTTTCGCCCAGCAGGCGCACGTGGAGACGCTGCGGCTGCTGGCGTACATGCCAGTCCAGTACTTCGATCAAGGTTTGCGCTGCGTCCGGCGTCTGCGCTGTTGTTGTCAGGGCCTCGATGGCGTCGCTGGAGGGCAACGGACGTATGGCCTCGGCGCCATGCCTGCTGTGCAGCACGTACAGCACGTCGGCGGGGGTGTCTGCCGAGGCGAACAGGTTTTCCGGTAGGTGCACACCGAACTCATGCTCGATGCGTGACCACAGTTCGACCCGGGCCAGACTGTCTATGCCCAGGTCCCGATCCAGCACACTGTGCAAGGTAACGGATAAACCTTCTGCCTGCGGACGCAGCTCGACCACGGTGCGCTGGACAATTTCGAGCAATTTTTCCGCATCCCCACTGGCGCGGGGAACGGCGCGAGTCTCTAAAGGCGTATGAGACATCAGAGGCCCCTCATGACAGGACGCTCGACTTCTATTATGCGCCTATGGCGGTGGCTGGGAATGCCCTCATCAACGGCAGCGCTCGCAGGATGAGTGAGCCGGGGCTAGGCTCTCAGGACGCAGTGCCTGCAGGGAAATCACCATGCCAGCCAGCCTTGCCCCCGGAGTGACACGCCGAGAAATCTGGGCCTGGGCGATGTTCGATTTCGCCAACTCCGGCTACACGACAGTAGTGATCACCGCCGTATTCAACGCCTACTTCGTCGCTGTCGTCGCCAAGGGCGAAGCCTGGGGGACGCTGGCCTGGACCAGTGCCATAGCCTTCTCCTACACCCTGATCATCCTGACCGCGCCGCTGCTTGGCGCCTATGCCGACGCCTTCGCCTGCAAGAAGCGCCTGCTGCTGTTCAGTACCGTCGGTTGCGTGGTGTTTACCGCTGGACTTGCGCTGGCCGGGCCGGGGGAGCTTGGTGTCGCGATCCTTTTCATTGTGCTATCGAACTTCTGCTTCGGCAGCGGCGAGAACCTGATCGCCGCCTTCCTGCCCGAACTCGCCCGAACGGATGCCTTGGGCAAGGTGTCCGGCTGGGGCTGGGGATTCGGCTATATCGGCGGGCTGGTCAGCCTGGGCGCCTGCCTGGCCTTCGTCAGCTGGGCTCAAGCGCAGGGCCAGACTGCGGCACAGTTCGTGCCGGTGTGCATGCTGATCACCGCGGTCTTGTTCCTCGTCGCCAGCTTGCCGACCTTCCTGTACCTGCGCGAACGCAGCCAGCCGCAGTCGTCGCACGGCGACACGCCTATCGCGCAAGCGGTGCTGGCGCGCTTCGCGCAAACCCTGCGCGAAGCCGGGCGCTATCGTGACCTGCTGCGCTTCCTGGCCTGCACCGTCTGCTACCAGGCCGGTATCTCGGCAGTGATCACCCTTGCTGCCATCTATGCCAATCAGGTCATGGGCTTCAGTACCCAAGACACGCTGCTGCTGATCCTGGTGGTGAACATCACGGCGTCCATCGGCGCCGTGCTGTTCGGTTGGCTGCAAGACCGCCTCGGCCATCGACTCACGCTGACGCTGACCTTGCTGGGCTGGCTCGGTATGGTCGGGCTGGTCTGGGGCGCGCAGGGGCCGGGGTTGTTCTGGCTGGCGGCCAACCTCGCCGGTCTGTGCATGGGCGCCAGCCAATCGGCCGGCCGCGCGATAGTCGGCCTGCTGGCGCCACCGACGCGGCTGGCGGAGTTCTTCGGCCTCTGGGGGCTAGCGGTCAAACTCTCGGCAATCCTCGGCCCGATGACTTACGGCCTGACCAGTTGGCTGACCGCAGGCGATCACCGCCTGGCAATGCTGATTACCGGCAGCTATTTCGTTGTCGGCCTGCTGATCCTGGCCAGCGTCGATCTCAAGCGCGGGCGGCAGGTAGCTGTCAGTGGCCTGGAGCCTCTTGAGAGGTGAGATGTGCATAACCGGCGGCGCGGGTGAAGTCGGCAAGATGCCAGAGACTCCCGTTCGCGCCCCAGGTGCCATCGGTAACATCCAGCAGTTGTATCGAGGTCATCAGCAAGCGCTGGTCGTCCGGTTCCTGGCACAGTGCGACTGCCTGATGCAGGCCCTGGATGTAGTCCCTGCGCATGGGCTCGTCAAGCACACCGGCAGGCACCTTGACAATGACGATGCAGGGAATGGCCTGGGCATGCGGGTTCACGCCGCCACATAGCCAATCGGTCGAGCGAACTTCTTCGATAAGCACCCAGCACAGGCTGCGTTGGCGTGGGTTGTCGCCTATATGCTCGTGCGCAATGGCTGCCTCGCTGACACGCATCAACAGGCGCGCTCGTTGTTGGTTGTTGAAAGCCCCGGTGGGTACCTTGATCAGGATGTTAGGCATGGCTGAAAACCTTGGCGAAAGTGGAGGTGCTATTGGACCAGCTCCCTCCAATTGCGCATAAGTGACCGATCCGTCTTCTTTCGGGCATAATCGGACAATGCACGATTTCACTATTCTGGTCGTACCGGGGGCATTCGCCTCCAGTGTGAGCGCCACCCTGGACATTCTCGCCACCGCTGCAACTGTCGCTGAACGTCACGGCGAGGCGACACCGCGCTGGCGGGTGTGCGGCCCCCAACCAGGACCGGTGACGCTCGGCCATGGCCTGCAGCTGCACGTCGAGCCGCTCGAGAATAGCGCCGCGGACAGCTCTTGCTGGGTCATACCGGGTATTGGCGTCAGTGACGTCGACATGCTTGAACGGCGCTTGGAGGAGGCCTGGGTCGCGCCCTTGCTCTGTGCACTGAACGCCCACCTGTCGAACGGCAAAGAGATTGCCGCGTCATGCTCGGCCGTGTTTCTGCTGCATGCCGCAGGGCTGCTGGATGGCCGCAAGGTGACCACCTCCTGGTGGCTGGCGCCGCACTTGCAGAGGATTTCGCCGCGCTGCTGCGTCGATCCGGACGTCATGGTGCTGGCTGATCCTCCGTTGACCACGGCGGGTGCCGCTTTCGCCCAAACCGATCTCATGCTGCACCTGCTACGCCGACGTCTGTCGCCCGGGATTGCCGACGCGGTTGGCAAAGCCTTGCTGCTCGATCGTCGGCATTTGCAGTCGCCCTTCGTGGTCCCGGCGATGATGGCGCAGGGCAACGCCCTGATCTCGAACCTGACCGCGCAGATCGAAGCGTCCTTGCCGCAACTGCCCGGCGTCAAGGCGCTGGCGGCGCAGGCCGGCATGTCCGAGCGGACCTTGTCGCGTCACGTCCACAAGGCCACAGGCCACTCCACCCGACAGCTCATCCAGCGAGTGCAGTTGAACAAGGCCCGGGCGCTGCTCGAATCCAGTAAATACTCTGTGGAAGCGGTTGCGGAGCAAGTCGGATACCAGGATGCAACTGCACTCCGACGTCTGATGCGCCGGCTGTTGAACGCGAGCCCACGGCAATTGCGCCAGCATTGATTGAAAGTCGACCGGCAAAGGACGCGCAGACTTTCACAAAACGCCGGCCGAAGTACAGTAGGTTAGTACGTCCGGCGCGCTGCTTCTGTGTTGCTGGAATTCAAAGGCCAAGACCGCATTCGAGTATCACCCTGCAAAGCCCTCCAGGTTAATAAACGCACTATCGACATGTAATTCGCCGCGGACAAAAACCGTTTGCCCTAGTGACAGCTTCACGGCGTTCTCAAAAGATACAAAGACAGCCCCCAATACACTGTTCCTGATAACAAAAGAATCTTCTTCTTTTATCGCTATACATATTCCGTTCAGCACGGAACTTGGTGAGCGGGGAAAAGGCTGGTCAAATAAGACTTTCGAATCGCGACACAACACAGAATATGCTAGAGAAAATGAGTTTTCTTTTATGGTTGCGTTTAGCAAGTCATTGTCAATACATGGCTTGTCCATGTATTTATTAACTATTGTCGTCGTGCAATATATCACCACGCCATCAAGCAGGACCTGCAAGTCCCGCTCATATCCAGAGCCACTGGCAGCTATAATTTCCATTGTCACTTCGTCACCTCACCAGCATCCCATGCGCGACGTCCTGAACCATCGCCTTGGCCATCCCGCTCAGGTAATGGGCGGCGCCAATCATGGCTTCATCCTGTTCGAACAACAAATGATGCGTCAGTTTATTCACGTAGCTCATCAACAGCGCTGCCTGTTCCAGAACATAATCCGCATTGTGCCCAGGTTCAATCCGGAACAGGTCTTCAACGGGAGAACCGTTCTCGCCTTCACCGAACACGCCGATGCCTATTGTTTTGAGGCCTGAAGTGCGGCCTGCAAGCGAATCCTCGTTCATCCACCTTCTCCCGGTATGCACTACGCCCTAAGCAACCAGCCTTGCCTCAGCAAAGCTGGCACTCACTTGTGGATAACTCAGTGTTGTGACTGAACTCTGCTCAACGCCACTTCAACCAAGCTTCGGGCGTTGTCGATTTCGTGCATGGTGGACAAGGTCAGGATCTGACCTGGGGAGCTGGAATGGAGGAGGACGGTCTGTTGCGCCACGGTCATGGCACAGACCAGGTATTCAGAGATCTGGACGAGGATGTCTTCGAGGGATTGGTTTGTGTGGAGCGGTGGATCAGGGACGATTTTTAACATGGTGTCTCCGAGTAAGTGGAGCCGCCACGCATCTGCTGTCAAACAAATGGGTGGCAACTGTACGCGGGTTGACAGACCGATCGGAGAACTCGGCGCACACGAAGGTGCCCCACGTACAATTGCCATAAAGACTTGCACATGTCTCACGATGTTGCCGGCCTGTCAAAACCGATCGTTGAAATTGACAACGACCGGTCGAGACTAGGCCCCTCGCGGGACCACTGCAATGGCTTGAAAGCCGCAAAAGTATGATTCGGAAATGGACTACATGGAATCGGGAAATTCTGAAGATTCGTTGCGCTGATGCAGGTGACCCTGCCAGGGCGCAGGCCATCATAGAGTTCTGCGTTTTATACGAAGGGCAACCAATGCCCTCATTTTTTTGCTGGGGCGATGGATGAAACAAGGGCTGGTTTGGGCACTGATGCTGATGTGTGTGATCTTGACTGGCTGCGCCACCGCGCCGCCCAGGGATCAGAACAATCTCTGCAATATCTTCCGCCAATACCCTGACTGGTACGAAGATTCGCTGGAGATGCAGGAAAAGTACGGCACGCCGCAACACGTGGCGATGGCGATCATGAAGCAGGAAAGCAGCTTCATTCACGATGCACTGCCGCCGCGTGATTACCTGCTGTGGGTAATTCCCTGGGGGCGCGTGAGCTCGGCCTATGGTTATGCACAAGCCCAGGACCCGGTCTGGGGCGAGTACAAGGACGGCACCGGCAATGGTGGCTCGCGGGACAACTTTGATGACGCGATGATGTTCATTGGTTGGTATACCGACGGCACGCAAAAACAGCTGGGGATCTCCAAGTGGGATACCTACAACCAGTACCTGGCGTACCACGAGGGGCGCGGTGGTTTCAGTCGCGGCACCTATCGCAGCAAGCCGTGGCTGATGCAGGTGGCGCGCAAGGTCGAGCAGCAGTCGAAGGTCTATGGTGCGCAGCTCAAGCAGTGCCGCGCGGAGCTGGAGGAAGACACCGGCTGGTTCTGATCTGACCTCCCGTCTGTCATCAATTGCCAAGCCGCTGACGCTCAATGAAAAGCAGCGAATCCGCTGGTGACGATACTGAAAGGCGCTAGAAAAACTGACAGGGCGCTGTCAGTTGCCTTTCAGGAACGCCATCACAGGGAGCGCGGCATGAAGTTCAGCTTTTTAGGTAGCAACAACCTTGGCCGTCGACGTGTTCTGCGCGATGCCTTTGCCCTGGCGGTGGCAGCTTCGCCGTTGGCGAACCTGGCCAAGGCTGACGAAAGCGCTGAAGGGGTGACCTTCGCCGCCGGCCCACGGCCGCTGGTGCAATACCCACAGAAGCGCCCACTGACCCTGGTGAGCACCCGCCCGCCGCACCTTGAAACGCCATTCGCGGTGTTCAACGAAGGACCGATCACGCCCAATGACGCGTTTTTTGTCCGCTACCATCTGGCTAATTTCCCTACCAGCATCGACCCGGACAGCTACAGGCTGACGGTCAAGGGCTCGGTCGGTACACCGCTGTCATTGTCGCTGAATGAACTCAAGGCCCTCAGCGACCCCGTCGAGGTGGTGGCGGTCAATCAGTGTTCAGGCAACAGCCGCGGCTTCTCGATGCCGCGGGTGTTCGGCGCGCAACTGGGCAATGGCTCGATGGGCAATGCACGCTGGCTGGGGGTACCGCTCAAGGCGGTACTGGAAAAGGCCGGGGTGAACGCTGCGGCCCGGCAAGTGACCTTCCGTGGCCTCGACAAGCCGGTACTGGCGAGCACGCCGGAATTCATCAAGGCCCTGGACATCAGCCATGCCATGAACGGCGAGCCGATGATCGCCTGGGCAATGAATGGCACCGATCTGCCATTTCTCAACGGTTATCCGATCCGTCTGGTGGTACCGGGATACTTCGGCACGTACTGGGTCAAGCACCTGAGTGAGATCGAGGTGCTCGACCACACCTACGACGGCTTTTTCATGGCCAAGGGATACCAGGTTCCGGATAACGATTGTTTGTGTATCGCGCCCGGCACCACGGCGGCGAAAACCCGGCCGATTTCCACATTGCCGGTGCGCAGCTTCATTACCAGCGTCAAACATGGCGATGTGTTGCCACTTAACCAGCGTGTGTTGCTCAAGGGCATCGCCTTCGACGGTGGTGCCGGCGTCAACAAGGTGGAGGTTTCGATTGACGGTGGTCGGCATTGGCGTGAGGCCACACTGGGTGAGGATCTGGGGCGATTCTCCTTTCGCGAGTGGACGCTGGCGATCAGCTTCGGCAGCCAAGGCGCCACTCAACTGATGGTGCGCGCCAGTAACGCTGCGGGCGAGACACAGCCGCTGCGAGCCGACTGGAACCCCGGCGGCTATCGCCGTCACGTCGTCGAAACCACCCACGTGACCGTCGCCTGAGGAAGCCTGCATGAGCCAGATGAAACGCATGACCACGTTACTGTGCGCGGTTCAGGTTTGTTGGGTCGCGATGCTTGAGGCCGCGCCGCTGTCGATCACCTTGCCGGCGGAAACGGCGGTGTTCAAGGCCAATGCGCTACCGGGCTACGCCTTGGCCCAGCAGAAATGTTCCACCTGCCATTCTGCCGATTACATCAGCTTCCAGCCGCCGGGCATGAGCCTGGCGCAATGGACGGCCGAAGCCGGCAAGATGCAGAAGGTGTATGGCGCGCCGATCAGCGATCAGGATGTGAGCATCATTGGTGCTTACCTGGCGGCGACCTACGGCAGTGCCCAGGCGAGCGATGCCGATGTGCAGGCGGCCTCGTATCCGGCGCCGGGCAAACCCTCGTCAGCGCAGGGGGCAAAGGTCGATGCCATGGCCTTGTTGCAGAACAATGCTTGCCTGTCCTGTCATGCGCTTGATCACAAGGTGGTAGGGCCGGCGTACCGCGATGTGGCGGCCAAGTACGCTAACGATGCGCAGGCATTGGCCAAGGTGACGTTGAGCATTCAGCAGGGCGGTACGGGGAGATGGGGGAGTGTTCCAATGCCGCCGTTTGCGCAATTGAGCCAGGATGATCTGCAGGCCATGGCAGCTTTCATATTGCAGCAGTAAGCGCAGTTCAACCGAAATCCTCGAACCCTCGACCGACGCCAGGCCTCCTGGCGCATGTCGGCGCGCCGGAAATTTAATCAGTACTAAAGTACTGATTTATTTCCTGGATTAGCACTAACAAGGATTTTATTGCCGATTAGCCTTGGCGGAGCTATATTTTGCAGCATTAAAGTTCCGATTTACGAGGGCGTGATGGCTGAGCAACTCACTCTGCAGGCCTTCGTGGAAGGCCAATGGCACGACGCTTTGGTACTTACCGTTCAAAATGGGCAGCGAGTTGCCTGAAGGCGTACGCAGGGCACAGTCGATTCCCTTGAATAATCTGGATGTCCGTTTGGCAGAGTGGGGCCTGCAATGAAGTTGATCTCGATTGAAGAGCGCCAAAAGCTCATTGAAGACATCAAGCTGAAAAATGTGGCTGGCCAGGAGACCCTCGGCATCACGATTCGCCGCTTGCGTGTCGAGGTGACCGGCCTTGATCAGGCAACCTTTGCTGCCATGTGCAAAATATCGACGAAAGCGCTTTACCAGCTGGAAACTGACAAGGGTAATCCGACCATCAATACGCTTAACGGCATTCTGCGCATCTTCGGAATGAGGATGACCCTTGGCTCACTCATCAATATGCCGATCATTCCCGCAGAGGATCGTGCGGTCATCAAGAAACGCGGTGCGCGACCACCGGCCCGCACGGCTAAGGCTGGCTTGTAAGTTTGTCGTCAGCCTTTACTTGGCCAACCAAACAACTCGCACGCATTGCGCGTACTCACCTCAGCCAAGCGCTCCACTTCAATCCCGATCACCGCTGCCAGCGCGGTAGCAATCTGCGGCAAATGCTCAGGACTGTTGCGCATCCCGGCATACATAACCGGCGCCATATCCGGCGCATCGGTTTCCAGCACCAGACTCTCAAGCGGCAACTGCGGCAGCACCTTGTGCAAGCGCAGTGCTTGCGGCCAGGTCGCGGCACCGCCCAAACCCAGTTTGAACCCGAGTTTGTGATATTCGCGGGCTTCTTCAAAGCTCCCCGCAAATGCGTGAATGATGCCACCACGCGCAAGTTTGTAACGCTTGAGCGTGGCAATCACCGCGGCATGACTACGGCGCACATGCAGCAGGGCGGGCAGGTTGAAGTCGACGGCCAGTTGCAGCTGGGCTTCGAACCAGTGCTGCTGGCGTTCGCGATCCAGTTCCGGCAGGTAGTAGTCGAGGCCGAATTCACCTACTGCACACAGCTGGCGCTCGCCACGCAGGCGGCTTAGCCAGTCGCCCAGTTCACGCAAGTGCTCCGGGCGGTGCTGGTCGAGGTAGACCGGGTGGAGGCCGAAAGCGGCGTACAGGTGCGGGTCGCTGCGCACCAGGTCCCACACCCGCTGCCAGTTGTCCTGATACACACCGAGCACCACCATGCGCTCGACACCCGCGGCCCTGGCGTTGGCCAGCAGGGCCGTACGGTCAGGGTCGAAATCCGGAAAATCCAGATGGGTGTGGGTGTCGATCAGGCGCATGGTCAGGCCTTGATGATTCGCTGTTTGAAGGTTCGACCGACGGCGTGTACGCCAGGTTCGTAGTGTTTTTCTTCAACCGCAGCCAGGGCCAGTTTCAGGGCGATTTCCGCCATCACGCCGTGTTGCTGGGCCATGGCATTGACCGGCAGTGGCAAAAAGTCGAGCAGCTGGTTGTCACCGAAGGTGCCCAGTTGCAGGCTGCGCGAGTCGGCCGGGCGCGCCTGCAGGACGTCGAACACGCCTTGCAGCAGCACGTAGGAGGTGGTGACCAGGGCATCCGGCAAACCGCCCAGCTCGGCGATCAGTTCGTTCATCAGGCGCTGGCCGCACTCGCGGCTGAAGGCTTCGCCCTGGTAGCGGCTGACTTTGCCGGTAAAGTCTTGCAGCGCTTCATCGAAACCACCGGCCCGCGCCTGGCTGACGCTGAGCTCTGGCCGCGCACCGATCAGGGCGATGTGCGCGGGCTTGGTGGCGAGCAGGCTGCGGGTCAGTTGCAGGCTGGCGTTGCGGTCGTCGCTGACCACGGAGCAGAAATGCGCCGGGTCCAGGCTACGGTCGATGGCGATGATCGGCAGGCCTTTGGCTTGCAGCTGGCGATAGCTGTCGTCACCGGCCGGCAGGCAGCTGGCGACAAACAGCGCATCGCAGCGGCGGGCACGGAACAGCTGCTGCAACTGGCGTTCGCTTTCGGGCTGGTCGTCGCTGCTGGCAATCAGCAGTTGGTAACCCTTGGCCCGGGCGCCTTGTTCCAGTTGTTTGGCAATGCGTGCATAGCTGGGGTTTTCCAGATCCGGGAGAATGAACCCCAGGGTCTTGGTGTGACGGCTACGCAAGCCGGCAGCCTGCGGGTTGGGGGTGAAGCCATGGGCTTCGACCACCGCACGCACACGCTCCACCGTGCTGCTGCTGATGCGTTGCTGTTCGGCCTTGCCGTTGATGACATAGCTGGCAGTCGTTACGGACACACCGGCCAGTCGGGCGATATCGCTGAGTTTCACCGCAAATTCCTTGTTATACCGGGGCTGCTTGCACAGCCTGACCGGGAATTGTCGCCGATTCTTTGTTCAGGGCGCAGACGACCATTGTCGCAATTGTCCGACAAGATGGGGCTTCATTGATCGAAGATTATCGAGTAACGTGCTCACAATTCCAGATTAAACGTTTCAGCAGGCGATTTTTCTGCCGAACCACCGCCTGCCGAGGGCTGATAGCAACTGGCCCTATGCTGAAAAATTCACAACAATACCTCAGCACCCGCCGGGTGCTGCAAAGGAGAAGGTCATGCTCGAGCTCACTGTAGAGCAGATATCCATGGGCCAGTCGGCTGTGGATAAGTCGGCGGCGCTGCAGCTTATGGCCGAGCACCTGGTCAGCGATGGCCTGGTTGCCGACGGCTACCTGGCGGGCCTGCAGGCCCGCGAGGCGCAGGGTTCGACCTTTCTGGGCCAGGGTATTGCGATCCCCCATGGCACCCCGGAAACCCGCGATCAGGTGTTTACCACCGGCGTGCGTCTGTTGCAGTTCCCCGAGGGCGTGGACTGGGGCGATGGCCATAAGGTGTACCTGGCCATCGGTATCGCCGCACGCTCCGATGAACACCTGCGCTTGCTGCAACTGCTGACCCGCGCTCTGGGTGAAACCGACCTGGCCGAGGCGCTGCGTCGGGCCAGTTCTGCCGAGGCACTGCTCAAGTTGCTGCAAGGCGCCCCGCAGGAGCTGGCGCTGGATGCGCAGATGATCGGCCTGGGCGTGGCGGCCGAAGATTTCGACGAGTTGGTCTGGCGTGCTGCACGTCTGTTACACCGCGCCGACTGTGTCAGCGCTGGTTTTGCCGGGGTGCTGCAGCAGGTCGAGCCGCTGCCGCTGGGCGAAGGCCTGTGGTGGCTGCACAGCCAGCAGGCCGTGCGTCAGCCCGGGTTGGCCTTTGTCACCCCACAGCAACCGCTGCGTTATCGCGACCAACCTCTGCACGGGGTGTTTTGCCTCGCTAGCCTGGGCGAAGCCCATCAGGCTTTGCTTGAGCGCTTGTGCACGCTGTTGATCGAAGGCCGCGGCCAGGAACTGTGCCGCGCCACCAATAGCCGCGCGGTGCTCGAAGTGCTGGGCGGTGAAGTGCCGGCGGATTGGCCCTGTGCGCGCATCGGCCTGGCCAATGCCCATGGCTTGCATGCGCGGCCGGCCAAGGAGCTGGCGCAACTGGCCAAGGCGTTTGACGGTGAAATTCGTGTGCGTGTGGTCGACAGCGGCCAGGCGGCCGTTTCGGCCAAGAGCCTGAGCAAGCTGCTCAGCCTCGGTGCCCGGCGCGGCCAGGTGCTGGAAATCATTGCTGAGCCTAATGTGGCCGCCGATGCGCTGCCGGCCTTGCTGGCGGCGATTGAAGCGGGGCTGGGCGAGGACGTCGAGGCACTGGCCGTGGTGGCCGAAGCCGCGCCTGAAATGCTCCCGGAGCCTGAGCTTCAGGCGCCATCGCCGGGTGCGGTGATCCACGGTGTGGCGGCCGCGCCGGGGATCGCCAGCGGCCCGGCGCATATTCAGGTGCTGCGTGAGTTCGATTATCCGCTGCGCGGTGAGTCGCTGCCCATCGAGCGCCAGCGTCTGCAGCAGGCGCTGGCGGCGGTCAATGCCGAGATCGAAGCACTGATCCAGCGCAGCCAGGCCAAGGCCATCGGCGAAATTTTCATCACCCATCAGGAAATGCTCGCCGACCCCGAACTGAGTGACGAAGTCGATCAGCGTCTGCGCCAGGGCGAAAGTGCCCCGGCGGCGTGGATGGCGGTGATCGACAGCGCGGCGCGCCAGCAGGAGGCGTTGCACGATGCCTTGCTCGCGGAGCGTGCTGCCGACTTGCGCGACATCGGTCGTCGGGTGTTGGCCCAGCTGTGTGGCGAGGCGGACATCCCGGCACCGGAGCAACCCTATGTGCTGGTGATGGAGGAGGTCGGCCCGTCGGATGTGGCGCGGCTGGATCCGGCACGTGTCGCCGGGATTCTCACCGCCCGTGGCGGCGCGACGGCGCACAGTGCCATCGTCGCCCGCGCCCTGGGCATACCGGCAGTGGTCGGCGCGGGCGATGCGGTGTTATTGATCGCTTCGGGGACCGCGCTGTTGCTCGATGGTCAGCGTGGTCGCCTGCACGTCGCGCCGCCTGCCGATGAGCTGCAGCGCGCCCTGGCCGAACGCGATCGCCGCGAACAACGCCTGCAACTGGCCCGCGCCCATCGCCTGGAGCCGGCGCTGACCCGTGACGGGCATGCCATCGAAGTGTTCGCCAACATTGGCGACAGCAAGGGCATCGAGGCGGTGGTCGATCATGGCGCCGAAGGCGTCGGTCTGCTACGTACCGAGCTGATTTTCATGGCCCACCAGCAGGCCCCCGACGAAGCGCTGCAAGAGGCCGAGTACCGCCGTGTCCTCGACGGTCTCGGCGGTCGGCCACTGGTGGTGCGTACTCTGGATGTGGGCGGTGACAAGCCGCTGCCTTACTGGCCGATCGCCAAGGAAGAGAACCCCTTCCTCGGCGTGCGCGGTATTCGCCTGACCCTGCAGCGTCCGCAGGTGATGGAGACTCAGTTGCGCGCCTTGCTGCGTGCGGCGGGTGATCGTCCGTTGCGGATCATGTTCCCCATGGTCGGCCAGCTTGAAGAATGGCAACAGGCACGGGCGATGGTCGAACGCCTGCGCGAAGAAATCAGCGTCAGCGACCTGCAACTGGGGATCATGATCGAGGTGCCTTCGGCGGCCTTGCTCGCCCCGGTGCTGGCCCGCGAAGTGGATTTCTTCAGCATCGGCACCAACGACCTGACTCAATACACCCTGGCCATCGACCGTGGCCATCCGAGCCTGTCGGCCCAGGCCGACGGCCTGCACCCGGCGGTGCTGCAACTGATCGACATGACCGTGCGTGCCGCCCATGCCCATGGCAAGTGGGTGGGCGTGTGCGGCGAGCTGGCGGCTGACCCGCAGGCGGTTGCCGTGCTGCTGGGGCTGGGCGTCGATGAGCTGAGCGTTGCGGCGCGCAGCATTGCCGAGGTCAAGGCCCTGGTCCGCGAACTGAATTACGAACACGCCCGGCAGCTTGCTCAGCAAGCCCTGCTGCAGGGCAGTGCCAGCGCCGTACGGGCGCTGGTGGAGAACGATTGAATGGCCAAGATACTCACCCTGACCCTCAACCCGGCGCTGGACCTGACTGTCAGCCTCGATACCCTGCGCAGCGGCCAGGTCAACCGCAGCCAGGCCCAGCACAGCCATGCGGCGGGCAAGGGCCTGAATGTTGCGCAAGTGCTGGCGGACCTTGGCCATAACGTCACTGTCGGTGGTTTTCTCGGCGCCGGCAATCTGCAGCCTTTCGAGGATCTGATTGCCCGGCGTGGCTTTGCCGACTGCTTTGTTCGCGTACCGGGCGAGACCCGCTGCAACATCAAGCTGGTGGAAGCCGATGGCCGCGTGACCGACATCAACGGGCCGGGGCCGGAGGTGAGCGAACAGGCCTGTGAACAACTGCTGGCCAAGCTAACGCATATCGCGCCGGGCCATGATGCGGTGGTGGTGGCCGGCAGTCTGCCGCGTGGCTTCAGCCCGCAATGGTTGCGGCAACTGCTGGAACAGCTCAAGGCCATGGGCCTGAAGGTCGCTCTGGACAGCAGCGGCGAAGCCCTGCGCGCCGGGCTGCAAAGTGCGCCCTGGCTGGTCAAACCCAACACCGACGAGCTCGGCGAAGTGCTCGGTAGCAGCGTGCACAGTTTTGCTGAACAACAACTGGCCGCCCGCCAACTGATCGCCCAAGGCGTCGAACATGTGGTGGTGTCCCAGGGTGAGCATGGGGTCAATTGGTTCCAGCACAGCCGCGTGCTCACGGCCGTGCCGCCAACGGTCAAGGTGGCCAGCACGGTGGGTGCCGGTGACTCGTTGCTGGCAGGCATGGTCCATGGCCTGCTCGGCGCCGATTCAGCGGAGCAGACCTTGCGCCTGGCCACGGCGATCGCCGCCCAGGCGGTGACCCAGATCGGTTTTGGCATCAACGACCGCGCGCAGCTGGCGCAACTGCAGCACGACGTGCGCCTGGGCGAAGAACAACAAGAGGGTTGCAGATGAACATTGCCATCGTCACCGCCTGCCCCAACGGCCAGGTTTCCAGTGTGCTCAGTGCGCGCCTGCTGGACGCCGCCGCGCAACGTCTGGGCTGGAGCACCAGTGTTGAAGTGCATGATCCGCGGCAACCCCAGGGGCAATTGTCGGCGGCGGTGATCGCTGCCGCCGACTGGGTGCTGGTGGTCAGCAGCGGCCCGCTGGACTTGCAGCGTTTTGCCGGTAAGCGCCTGTTCCAGAGCTCGCCGGCCCAGGCCTTGAGCGATATCCAGCACTTTCTCTGTCAGGCGGCGGAACAGGCTGAGGTTTATCAGCCGGTCGCAGAAGCGCCATCGACCCCTGTCGAGCGCAGCGCCAGGATCGTCGCCATCACTGCCTGTCCGACCGGGGTCGCACATACCTTTATGGCCGCCGAGGCGTTGCAGCAGGCGGCGCAGCAACTGGGCCATCAACTCACTGTCGAGACCCAGGGCTCGGTCGGTGCGCGCAATCCACTGACGCCTGCCGCGATTGTCGAGGCCGACGTGGTGCTGCTGGCCGCCGACATCGAGGTGCCTACCGAGCGCTTTGCCGGTAAACGCATCTATCGCTGCGGTACCGGCGTGGCGTTGAAACAGGCCCAGGCCACCTTGAACAAGGCCCTGGCCGAAGGCCGCGAGGAATCAACTGCGCAAAGCGCCAATACCAGTACGACCCGCAGCGAGAAAACCGGGGTGTACAAGCACCTGCTCACCGGGGTCTCTTTCATGCTGCCGATGGTGGTGGCGGGCGGTTTGCTGATCGCCTTGTCCTTCGTGTTCGGGATTGAGGCCTTCAAGGAGCCGGGCACCTTGCCGGCCGCGCTGATGCAGATCGGTGGCGAAGCGGCGTTCAAACTGATGGTGCCGTTGCTCGCCGGTTACATCGCCTACTCGATTGCCGACCGTCCCGGGCTGGCGCCGGGGATGATCGGTGGCTTGCTGGCCAGTACCCTGGGCGCCGGGTTTATCGGTGGCATCGTCGCCGGTTTTCTCGCCGGTTACAGCGCCAAGGCGATCAGCCGCTGGGTGCGTTTGCCCAACAGCCTCGAGGCGCTCAAACCGATCCTGATCATTCCGTTGCTGGCCAGCCTGTTCACCGGTCTGGTGATGATTTATGTGGTCGGCAAACCGGTGGCCGGGATGCTCGAAGGGCTGACGCATTTTCTCGACAGCATGGGCACCACCAACGCGATCCTCCTCGGTGTGCTGCTCGGCGGGATGATGTGCGTGGACCTCGGTGGCCCGATCAACAAGGCTGCCTATGCCTTCTCGGTGGGCTTGCTGGCGTCGCAGAGCTATGCCCCGATGGCCGCCACCATGGCCGCCGGCATGGTGCCGCCGATTGGCCTGGGCATCGCCAGTTTCATTGCCCGGCGCAAGTTTGCCCAAAGCGAGCGCGAAGCCGGCAAGGCGGCCTTTGTGCTGGGCTTGTGCTTCATCTC
>Ga0247828_10000219_pt1 | contig 20478 bp, 16 predicted proteins | sample 12C_Control_Day3_FD_192425 | JGI IMG/M metagenome (GOLD analysis project Ga0247828, IMG submission 192425) | Soil microbial communities from agricultural site in Penn Yan, New York, United States - 12C_Control_Day3 | ecosystem: Environmental > Terrestrial > Soil > Agricultural land | place... | reverse complement strand
GAGCCGCCGCCCGCGGGCCACGTTGATCAGGTAGCCGCCCGGCATCAGGCGACCCAGCGAGCGGCGATCGAGGATGCCTTCGGTTTCCGGCGTCAGCGGCAGCAGGCAAACGAGGACGCGCGTGGCCGCGAGGAAGTCGTCGAACTGATTCGCACCCGCGAAGCAGCGCACGCCGGGAACGTCACGCGGCGTGCGGCTCCAGCCGTTGACCGGGAACTCGAACTGTTGAACCGCCTGCGCCACGCGCGTGCCCAGTACGCCCAGGCCCATGATGCCCACCGGGTACTCGTTGCGGGCCTGCGGGCGGCGGTAGCCCCAGCGGCCCGCCTTGGCGTCCCGCTCGTAGCCCTCGAACTCGCGGAAGTGCCGCAGCAGCGCGTGGCAGACGTATTCGGCCATCTGCACCGACATGCCGGCGTCGTCGAGACGCACCACCTGCAAACCGCGCGGCAGGCGCAGCTTCATCAGCGCGTCGACGCCGGCGCCCATGTTGAACAGCGCCTTCAGGCCGGGCTGCTCGTCGAGCAGTTGCTGGGGCGGCGACCAGACGACGGCGTAATCCGCCGGCGGCGCGCCGGGGGTCCATTCCGAAACCTCGGCCTGCGGCAGCGCGGCGCGTATGCCCTCGACCCAGGGCGCGGCCTTGGTGGCGGGGCTGAAGAAGTGGATGCGCATGGCGCGATTGTCACGCCGCCAGCTTGAGCAGCTCCGCCCCCTCCGCGACCTGGTCGCCCGGCGCGTAGAGCACCTCGGCCACCGTGCCGTCGGCGGGCGCGGCGATGGTGTGTTCCATCTTCATCGCTTCCATCACCGCGAGCGGCTGACCCTTCTTGACGGCGTCGCCCGCCTTGACGGCGAACGAGACCACCTTGCCCGGCATCGGTGCGGTGAGGCGGCCACCTTCGACCGCGCCCTCGCCCGCATGCGCGAGCAGGTCCACGGACACGATCTGCGTCGCGCCTTGCGGCGTGAACACGTGATCGGTCTCGCCCGTCGCGTACACATGGGCCATGACGCTGCGGCCGGCGAAATGCACCTCGAGGCCGCCGTCGTCCTGGCGTTCGTACAGCAGCGGACCGCTGGCCTCACCCACCGCCAGACGCAACGCGCCGTCGTGCAAATAGGTCAGCTCGGCCTGCCGCGGCTGGCCGCCGAACTCGAAGGCGAAGCGGCGCGTGGCCAGGCCGTGCGAGCGCCAGCCGTCGCGACGGCTGAACGGGTCGGCGGCTTCCAGCTTCTTCTCGCGCGACAGCGTGTGCGACACGGCCGCGGCCGCGGCGATCGGCAGCCCCACCGGTTCCTGGTCGAACAGCGCCGCCTGCTCGCGCGGGATCAGCGCCGTGTCCAGGTCGGCCTGCGCGAACGAGCGGCTGCGGACCACGTGGCGCAGGAACTGCACGTTGGTGGCCAGGCCGACGATGTGCGTGCCCGCCAGCGCTTCATCGAGCCGCGCCAGCGCCTGCTCGCGCGTGTCGCCGTGCACGATCAGCTTGGCGATCATGGAGTCGTAGTAAGGCGAGATCTCGTCGCCCTCGCGCACGCCGTCGTCCACCCGGACGGTGGCTACCGTGAAGGCCGAGCACGCCGGCTTGCGGTACACGCGCAGGCGGCCGGTGGCCGGCATGAAGTTCTTGTCGGGGTTCTCGGCGCAGATGCGCGCCTCGATCGCATGGCCGCGGATGCGCAACTGGTCCTGCTTCAGCGGCAGCGGCTCGCCGGCGGCCACGCGCAGCTGCCACTCCACCAGGTCGAGCCCGGTGATCGCCTCGGTGACCGGATGCTCCACCTGCAGCCGCGTATTCATCTCCATGAAGAAGAAGCTCATCTCGCCGCCACGTTGCTCGACGATGAATTCCACCGTGCCGGCGCCCACGTAGTTGACAGCGCGCGCGGCGGCGACGGCGGCCTCGCCCATCTGCCGGCGCATCTGCTCCGTCATGCCGGGCGCGGGCGCCTCCTCCAGCACCTTCTGGTGGCGCCGCTGCACCGAGCAATCGCGCTCGAACAGGTAGACGTAATTGCCGTGGGTGTCGCCGAACACCTGGATCTCGATGTGCCGCGGGCGCTGCACGTACTTCTCGATGAGCACCGCGTCGTCGCCGAAGCTGTTCTTCGCTTCACGCTTGCACGAGGCCAGCGCGGCATCGAAGTCCTCGGCCTTGTCGACCGCGCGCATGCCCTTGCCGCCGCCGCCGGCGCTGGCCTTGATCAGCACGGGATAACCGATGCGGTCGGCCTGCCTGTGCAGGAACGCGGGGTCCTGGTCCTCGCCGTGGTAGCCCGGCACCAGCGGCACCTGGGCCTGCTCCATCAGCCGCTTGGACTCGGCCTTCAGGCCCATGGCCTGGATGGCGGACGCGGGTGGGCCGATGAACACCAGGCCGGCGTCCGCGCAAGCCTGGGCGAAGTCTTCGTTCTCGCTGAGGAAGCCGTAGCCGGGGTGGATGGCCTTGGCGCCGGTGGCGCGCGCGGCTTCGATGATGCGTTCCCAGCGCAGGTAGCTGTCCGCAGGCGCCGCCCCGCCGATCGGCACGGCCTCGTCGCACACCGCGACGTGCTTGGCGTTCGCGTCGGCGTCGGAATGCACGGCCACCGTGCGGATGCCGAGGCGTCGGGCCGTGGCCGCGACGCGGCATGCGATTTCGCCGCGATTGGCGATCAGGATCTTGTCGAACATTTCTCTATTGCTCCCGGGGCATGCCTCGCCCCGCCATGAAACCTTGCACCTCGCGGATCACCGCCTTGAGGAACTTGACCAGCACGATCAGCAGCACGATGGCCACCACGATGCTGACCACCAGCACGATGGTGAAGAGGGCCGGGTGCGCCGCCGACAGCCACAGCATGAACACCACCAGGCCGTCCTCGAACAGCGACACGGCCATGTTGGAGAACGGCTCCGGCGAGGTGTTGACCGCCGCGCGCGTGGTCATCTTGGTGGCATGGCTGGTGGCCGCCAGGCTGCCGCCGACCAGCGCCGCGACCCACGCCATGGCCGTGCCGTCCGCGCCCAGCGCACCGGCGGCGAGCGCCGCGCCGGCCGGGATGCGCACCAGCGTGTGCACCGCGTCCCAGACCGAATCGACATAGGGGATCTTGTCGGCGAAGAACTCGACGAACAGCATGAAGCCGCTCGCGCCGAGCACCGCGGGGTGTTGCAGGATGTGCAGGCCCGAGGGAAGTTCGATCCAGCCCATGTAGCCGGCGAGGCCGGTGAGGAACAGCGCCGCGTAGAGCCGGAAGCCGCTGGCCCAGCCGAGCGCGGCGGCCAGGGCCAGGAACTGCGGCGGGTCCATGAGGGCGGGGATGTTGTCCATTCAGCGCTCCGTCATCCGCGCCCGCACGTCGTCATCCCCGCGAAGGCGGGAATCCAGGGCTTCCGGCAGTCTGCGAAGGCGGACGCTCTGGATTCCCACGTTCGCATACGCTCCTCACGCGGGAATGACCGTGACGGGTGCATCACTCTCACCCCAGCAGCCAATTCGGTTTGCGTTTCTCCAGAAACGACCGCACGCCCTCGCGCCCCTCGTCGCTCGCCCGGATGTCCGCGATGCCTTCCACCGTGCGGCGGATCAGCCCGGCGGTGATCTCGCGCTCGGCCACGTCGTGCACCAGGTGCTTGCAGGCCTTCACCGCCTCCGGCCCCGCGTTCACCAGCGCCTGCACGATCTCGCCCACCTTGGCATCGAGCTGGTCCGCCGGCACCACCTCATGGACGAAGCCGATGCGGTGCGCCTCGGCCGCGGAGAAGCGCTCGGCCGTCAGGAACCAGCGGTGCGCCGCGCGCGCCCCCATCGCGCGGATGACGTACGGGCTGATGGTCGCGGGCAGCAACCCCAGCTTCGCCTCGCTCAGGCAGAAGTTCACCGTGTCCGCCGCCACCGCGATGTCGCACGCCGCCACCAGGCCCATGCCGCCCGCGTAGGTGTCGCCGTGCACGCGCGCCACCGTGGGCTTCGGGATCTTGTAGAGCACCTCCAGCATGCGAGCCAGCGCGCCGGCGTCCTCGAGGTTCTCCTCGCGCGTGTAGTCGGCCATGCGCTTCATCCAGTTGAGGTCGGCGCCCGCGCAGAAGGCCGGTCCGTTGCCGGCCAGCACCACGCAGCGCACCTCGGGGCGCTTGCCCAGCTCCAGCAGCACAGCCGTGAGCTCGGTGATCACCTCGTCGTTGAAGGCGTTGCGCACGTCGGGCCGGTTCAGCATGACGGTGGTGGTGCCGCCGGCGGTGTTCAGGAGCAGGTGTTTCATTCGGGTTCTCCGGTTCGGGGTGCAGGCGCACGTTAGCGCGCGCCGCACTGTTCAGTAGCGCTTGGCCACTTCCTCCAGCATCACCTCGGTGGCGCCGCCGCCGATGGCCAGCACGCGCGCGTCGCGCCACAGCCTTTCGATGGCGGTCTCGCGGATGTAGCCCATGCCGCCGTGGAACTGCTGGCAGGTGCCGACGACCTCGTTCACCAGTTCACCGGTCAGCGCCTTGAGCATGGACACCTCCTGCACGATGTCGTGCCCTTGCGTGACGCGCCACGCGCAGTGGTACATGAACTGCCGCGCCGCCCGGGTCTTCGCGTCCAGCATCGAGAGACGCTGGCGGATGGTCTGCTGGTCCCACAGCGGGCCGCCGAAGGCCTGGCGCTGGCGCACGTAGTCCAGCGTGAGCTCCAGTGCGCGCGTGCAATGGCCCACCGCCATCGCGGCCAGCGCGATGCGCTCGGTCTGGAAGTTCTTCATCACCGAGTAGAAGCCCTTGCCCTCCTCGCCCAGCAGGTTGGCGGCGGGGATGCGCACGTTGTCGAGCACCAGCTCGGCGGTGTCGCTGGACAGCCAGCCCGTCTTCTTCAGTGCGCGCCCGACCGAGAAGCCCGGCGTGCCCTTCTCGACGATGAACATCGAGACCTCGCGCTTGCCGGGGCCGGTCTTGGCCGCGATGAAGTACAGGTCGGCGTGCACGCCGTTGGTGATGAACATCTTGGTGCCGTTCAGCACCCAGTGGTCGCCGTCGCGCTTCGCGCTCGTGCGGATTCCGGCGACGTCGGAGCCGGCGCCCGGCTCGGTGATGCCGACCGCGGTGATGGTCTCGCCCGCGGTCACCTTGCGCAGGTACTTGTCCTTCTGCGCCGGCGAGCCCGCGTGGTGCAGGTGCGGGCTGGCCATGTCGGTGTGGACCAGCACGGTGATGATGAAGCCGGCGTAGGTGGACTGCGACAGCGCCTCGGCGAACACCAGGTTGGTCAGCGCGTCGGCCTCGGCGCCGCCGTACTCGCCCTCGTACATCAGCCCGAACAGGCCCGCCTGGCCCATGCGGCGCAGCACCTCGCGCGGCACGAATCCCTGCTCTTCCCACTTGTCCGCCTGCGGTTCGACTTCTCGCGCGATGAAGCGCGCGACCTGGTCGCGCAGGGTCTCGTACTCGGGGGTGTCGTAGATCGTCGTGAAGGACATGCCGGGGAACCTCAGCAGTTGAAGGGCTCGACGCCGCCGTCGAAGCGGCGGCGTTCGAAACGGATGCGCGTCGGCTCGACCTTGCGTCCTGCCGTCGCGAAGGCCGGCAGCAGGAAGTCGAAGGTCGGCACGTCCTCGGGCAGCAGGGCCTGGATCGCGATGCGGGTCTCGACGCCGGCGGCCGGCACCACGTGGCCGGCATCGAGCCGGTCGTCGAACGACAGGCGGGCCTGCGATGAGCGCAGCGGCTGCGCCGCGCCGCCGTCCGCCGCTCGCACCTGCCAGGCCGAATCGACCACCCGCAGGCGGCCCGCGCGCAGCGGCAGCAGGTTCAGCTCGCCCTCGAACTGCGGCGCCGCGCCGGACCTGCGAGCCAGGTACCAGCGCCCGCGCCAGCGCAGCGAGGCGTCCTGGCCGCGATGGCTGTCGGAGCTGAACTCCACGATGTTGTCGCAAGCCTGCTCCGGCGTGTCGAGGCTGCAGGCGCCGGCGCGCGCGAGCACCGCGGCCTGCTCGGCGTCGCTGCGATAGACGTCGGGCAGCGTGCGGCTGGCCGGCCGCGCTAGCGGCGTGGCCGGGAGCACCCAGCGCATGCCCGCCTGCTCCAGCGCCAGGCCTTCGACCACCACGCGTGCCGGCTGGCCGGCCACTGCCGCGGGCCGCACCAGCAGCGAGCCGTAGGGCGCCTGCGGATCCATGGCGACCGAGCCCGGGCGCAGGGTGACGAGGTCGGCCCACTGCTCCGCGGCCAACAGCAAGGAGCGCCGGGCCGAAACCTGCGGCGACACCGCCGGCGGCCGGCCTTCCACCAGCACCCGCGGCTCGCCCTGCCAGTGCAGCAGTTGCCCCGGCGGCACGGTCAGTTCGACGAAGAGAAGGATTCCGGGCGGACCATTGCGCGGCTGCGGCTCGGTGCGCACCGAGAGGCGTACGCCCTGCAGGTCGGCCTGCAGCCGCGTCTCGGGGCCGGATCGGCCCTGGCACCAGGCCTTGCCCAGCTGCGCGCCGGCGAGGCTGGATGACGGACGGTGGTAGCTGCCGTACGGCGCGACCACGCAACCGGCCAGGGACGCGAGCGGCAACAGGCCCGCCGCGCGCAGCAACCGGCGTCGTGCGAGCGGGGCCTGCCTGTCCGCCATCGCGGCCCTCACATCCGGAACACGCCGAACTTCGGCTCGCCGATCGGCGCGTTCAGCGTCGCCGACAACCCCAGCGCCAGCACGCGACGCGTGTCGGCCGGATCGATCACGCCGTCGTCCCACAGCCGCGCGCTGGAGAAGTACGGATGCGACTGGTGCGCGAACTGATCCAGCAGCGGCTGCTTGAACGCGGCCTCCTCGTCGGCCGACCACTGGCCGCCCTTGGCTTCGATGCCGTCGCGCTTGACCGTGGCCAGCACGCTGGCGGCTTGTTCGCCGCCCATGACCGAGATGCGCGCGTTCGGCCACATCCACAGGAAGCGCGGCGAGTAGGCGCGGCCGCACATGCCGTAGTTCCCCGCCCCGAAGCTGCCGCCGATGATGATGGTGAACTTGGGCACGCTGGCGGTCGCGACCGCCGTGACCATCTTGGCGCCGTGGCGCGCGATGCCCTCGGTCTCGTACTTGCGGCCCACCATGAAGCCGCTGATGTTCTGCAGGAACACGAGCGGCACCTTGCGCTGGCAGCACAGCTCGATGAAGTGCGCGCCCTTCTGCGCCGACTCGCTGTACAGGATGCCGTTGTTGCCGATGATGCCCACCGGCATGCCCTCGATGTGGGCGAAGCCGCAGACCAGCGTGGTGGACGAGCCGCCCGGCGTGCCGCCCCAGCGCGACTTGAACTCGTGGAACTCCGAGCCGTCGACGATGCGGGCGATGACCTCGCGCACGTCGTAGGGCTTGCGCACCTCGGTCGGGATGACGCCGTACAGCTCCTTCGGGTCGTACTTCGGCGGACGCGGCTCGCGCAGTTCCACCGGCGGCACCTTCTCGCGATTGAGCGTGGCGACCGCCTGGCGCGCCAGCGCCAGCGCGTGCATGTCGTTCTGCGCCAGGTGGTCGGCCACGCCGGACAGGCGCGTGTGCACGTCGCCGCCGCCGAGGTCTTCGGCGCTCACCACCTCGCCGGTGGCCGCCTTCACCAGCGGCGGGCCGCCCAGGAAGATGGTGCCCTGGTTCTTCACGATGATCGTCTCGTCGCTCATCGCGGGCACGTAGGCGCCGCCCGCCGTGCACGAGCCCATCACGACCGCGATCTGCGCGATGCCCTGCGCGCTCATGTTGGCCTGGTTGAAGAAGATGCGGCCGAAGTGGTCGCGGTCGGGGAACACGTCGTCCTGGTTGGGCAGGTTGGCGCCGCCGGAGTCCACCAGGTAGATGCACGGCAGGCGGTTCTGCATCGCCACCTCCTGCGCCCGCAGGTGCTTCTTCACCGTCATCGGGTAGTAGGTGCCGCCTTTCACCGTGGCGTCGTTGCACACGATCATCACGTCGCGGCCACTCACCCGGCCGATGCCGGCGATGACGCCGGCGCAGGGCGCGTCGCCGTTGTACATGCCGTGCGCGGCCAGCGGCGCCAGTTCGAGGAAAGGCGTGCCGGGGTCCAGCAGCATCTGCACGCGGTCGCGCGGCAGCAGCTTGCCGCGCGCGGTGTGCTTGGCGCGCGCGGCTTCGCCGCCGCCGGCGGCGGCGCGATCGACCTGTTGCCGCAGGTCGTCGACCAGGCCACGCATCACTTCGGCGTTGGCCTGGAATTCGGCGGAGCGGGGATTGAGTTGGCTTTCCAGGATGGGCATGGGTGTCTCTCGCGGGGTTCCCGGTTCTTCGCGCGGAGCCTACTCCGGACCGGCCTTGCGGACCTGCCCCGTGGGTTGCAAATCGTGCCAAGCCGGACCACACTCGGCGGATGCCGTCGCGCCCCTCGCCCCGATCGCCCGCAGCCGTCACGCCGATGGCCTACGCGCGAGCCATCGCGGCGGCCTACCGGGCCCGCGGCCGGTCGCCGGAAGCGGCCCTGCGGCTGGCACAGATCACGCCATCCCAGCTGGACCTGAAGGACGGACGGATGACCGCCCGGCAGATGGAAGTGCTGTCCGCCGCCGCGATGGAAGAGCTGGACGACGAGGGCCTGGGCGCCTTCGACCGCCGCCTGCCCTGGGGCAGCTACGGAATGCTGGCGCGCGCCACGCTCGGCGCGCCCGACCTGGGCGTGGCGGTCAAGCGCTGGTGCCGCCACCACGGGCTGCTGACCGACCACATCCGGCTGTCGCTCACGACCACCGGATCGCTGGCCTCGGTGACGCTGGAGGAACGGCGGCCGCTGCCCGCGCCGGCGCGCGAGCTCGGCATCGCCTTCGTGCTGCGCAACATCCACGGCCTGGCCTGCTGGTACGTGGATTCGCGCATCCCGCTGCAGGCGGCGCTGTTCCCGTTCGAGGCGCCACCGCATGCCGACGCGTACGCCCACATGTTCCCGGGTGGCGCGCTGTCGTTCGGCGCGGCGCCGCAGGCCGCGATCCGCTTCGACGCGCAGTACCTGAAGCTGCCGCTGCGGCGCGACGAGAAGGCGCTGACGCAGATGCTGCGCCAGCGCGCGCTCAGCCTCACGGTCCTGCAGTACCGGCGCGACCGCCTGCTGGTGCCGCAGGTTCGGCAGGCGCTGGCTGCGCATCCCGACCGCACGCACAGCGCCGAGGCGCTGGCCGCGCTGCTGAACGTTTCGGCTCGCACGCTGCACCGCCAGCTCAAGGAGGAAGGCGCGAGTCTGCAGCAGCTCAAGGACGAGGTGCGGCTGGAGCGCGCGCGCGAGCTGCTCTGGCGCACCGATCGCCCGGTCAAGCAGGTCGCGGCCGCGGTGGGCTTTCGCAACGAGAAGAGCTTCGCGCGCGCTTTCAAGGCGCGCGTGGGCCTCACGCCGGGCGAGTTCCGGCAGCAAGGTTGAGTTCGTCGCGCGCAACGCCGCGTGCGAAGTGACCGGCCCGAAAGAGCTGTTCGGTTGCAGGAAGTGACGGCCGAGCCCGCGGGCGAAACCTTTGTTACGTGGCCGCACACCTGAGCCAGGGGCCCTTTTCGACGATGTGATCTCAAGCAGTCACACACAGGGAGCAGTCGATGAAGGGAAGTCTTGGGGAGGGGCGCCGCGGCTGGCGCGTGGCCGGTGCGGCCGTGGTGCTGGCGGCGCTGGCGGCCTGCGGAGGCGGGGGTGGAGGCGGCGGTGGCGCCGCTGATCCGGTGGGCGGCGGCCTGGCATCGACCTTGGGCGCTGCCGACTCCGCGGGCGCGCCGATGGCCGCGCAATTGCAGCCTGGCGACTTCACCCTGAACGGCACGACGGCCGGCGACCAGGGCCGCGCGGCGGCGGTGGCGCTGCCCGGCGGCGGCTTCGTCGCCGTGTGGTCCACCAACGTGGCGGGAACCAGCGACGTGCGCATGCAGCGCTTCGGCGCCAACGGGCGGCCGCTGGGCGAAGAGGCGGTCGTGGCTCCTCTTGGCAATTCGGCCGGCGTCACGGTGCTGGCCGACGGCGGCTTCCTGGTCAGCTGGTCCGCGAGTCCCTTCCAGTACGAGGCCAACGGCTACGGCCGGCGCTTCGACGCGAACGGCGCACCCATCGGCGGCACGGTGCAGCTGGCCGCGACCTTCTTCAAGTACGTCGCACGGCCGCTCGGCCTGGCCGACGGCAGCTTCGCGCTGGCGGTGGACACCAGCGCGGGGCGTTACGGCGCCGAGTTCGGCCAGGTGGCGCGCTACGCGATCGACGGCACGGCGATGGGCACGCCCGTCCGGCTCGACAGCCAGCTCACCCCGCAAACCGGAGCGATCGATCCCAACTGGGCCGGCTCGACCGCGCCGGCGCGATGGGCCGACGGCCGCTTCGCCGTCGCATGGGTCGCTTCGGGCACCGGCGTGGCCGAGGTGCGGCTGTCGCGCTTCGATGCGCAGGCCAACCTCGTCGGCACGGAAGTCGTCGTTCGCGACACGCAGCTGCAATCGCCGTCGCTGGCGGTGCTCACCGGCGGGCAACTCGCGCTGAGCTGGGTCTCGGGTCCGGCCGACGGGCCGAAGACGCTGTGGCTGGAAGTGTTCGGCCCGGACGGCGCTTCACTTGGCCGGCAGGCCGTGGCGGCAGGCATCGCCGCTTCGAGCGTGACGCCGCGCGTGGCCGCGCTGGGCGACGGCGGCCTGGCGCTGGCCTGGCGCGCCGACCGCTACGACACGACCACGCTGCATCGCACGGTGAACGTGCAGCGCTTCGGCGCGGGCGGGCAGGCCAACGGCGCGGCCGACCAATTGGCGGCCAGCAGCGTGCCGGCCGACGCCAACATCTACGCGATGGACAGCCTGGACCTGATCGGCGGCGCGGGCGGGTCGTTCCTGCTGCTGCACGGCGCCTGGAGCGCGGAGACCGGCTGGGACGTTCGCGCGAGCGCTCGCTGAACGAGCAATCGGCGCCGCAAAAGAAAAACGCGCGGCGAAGGCCGCGCGTTTTGCTTGGGGTCGAGGACCCGGGTCAGGCGCCTTCGCCCGAGGTGCGGATGGTGCGCGGCTGCTGGATCACGGCGCCCTGGCCGCCCACGCGGAGGTTGTTGCCGTCCACGGTGACGCGGGTGCCCGGGTTCAGCGCTTCGGTGCGGCGGAAGGTGCGGACGCTGCCGTCTTCCATGCGGACCTGCACGTCGTAGGCGGTGGTGGCACGCACGTGCTTCTCGGCTTCGTGGCCGGCCAGGCCGCCGCCGACGGCGCCGACCACGGTCATCACCTTCTTGCCGTTGCCGCCGCCCACCTGGTTGCCCAGCAGGCCGCCGACCACGGCGCCGCCGATGGCGCCGATGCCGGAGCCCTCGCCCTTCTCCTTGACCTCCTGCACGGACTGCACGGTGCCGCAGACGTTGCAGATGGCGGCACGGGTGGTCTCGATGGGCGTGACGGTGCGGGACGGCGCGGGCGCCTGGGCGACGTGCTCGACCGGCGGCTGGGCGTGGGCCGAACCCGTGGCCTGCTGCACCGGACGGGCCGGCGCCGGCTTGGCGGCCTGCTTCACCGGGGCGGGCTTGGGCGCCTCGGCTTGCTGTTGCGGGGCGAATTGCTGCGCGGGAGCAGCCTGCTGCACCGGCGGCTGGGGTTGCAGGTTGGTCTGGGCGCCCGCGACTTGCGTGGGCGCGACCTGCGCGGCCACGGCCGGCGGGGTCGGCTGGCTGTCGACGGAACGCATCACCAGGGCGCCGGCCAGGCCGGCGGTGGCCACGGCCAGCGTGCCCAGGACGGCCCACACGGCGCGCGGCACGGCGGAAAGCCCGGAGGGAGCGGCCTGGGTGGAACCAGGGGCTTGGGTGGTAGTGGCAGCAGTCATGGATGACCTCCTCTTTGGTTGCTTGTCGGGTTTATAACGGCCGGGCTTTCGCGAGGACGACTACCGCGCCGTTGCACTTGTTTCGACTCGTGTCCCATCTTTAGTGCGGAAGCTTTAGCATGTGCTGCGCCATCCCCGTGCGTTGCATGCGGATGGGTCCAACCAAACCCGCCATGGCAGTACCTTCCGGCCGCACCTCCTGTTGCATGACGTTGCGGCGCGTTCACGCAGTCTTGACGCACCGCACACGCACCGCGGCGGCCCACGGGGGTGGCGCATGAGGCGCCCGCCCTTGCAGTCGACGCTCCCGCGTGGCGACGCCGCCACACCCGCGCCCCTGTTCGCCGACCCCGGCCTGCTGGCCACGGCCATCGCCCAGGCCACCGACGACGTGGTGTTCGCCAAGGACGTCGACAGCCGCTACCAGTTCGCCAACCCCGCGATGCTGGCCGTGGTGGGCCGCACCGCCGAAGAGGTGCTGGGCCGCACCGACCTCGAGTTCATGGCCGACCCGGTGCTCGCCCGCCGGCTGATCGAGAACGACCGCATCGTGATGGCGACCGGCCGGCCGCTGGAGGCCGAGGAGCCGACGCTGATGCCCGACGGCGGCACGCGCTGGTGGTGGTCACGCAAGCTGCCGCTGCGCGACGCCGCCGGCCGCACCGTGGGCGTGCTGGGCATCGCCCGCGACATCACCGAGCGCCGCCAGGCCGAGGCGACCATGGAAGCCGACCATCTCAAGCTGGAGATGGGCATCAAGGCGGCCGGCCTGGTGATGGCCGACATCGACTACCGCACCGACAGCAACCTCATCTCGGCCGGGCTGGCCCGCCTGCTGGAGCTCGGCGACGGCGAGATGACGGTGCCGCGCCAGGCCATCTTCGACCGCGTCCATCCCGAGGATCGCGAGCGCTACGTCAAGGCGATAGCCGAAGTGCTGCAGCCCACGGGCAGCGGCCACCTGGCGATCGACGTGCGCGCCCTGCTCCCCAGCGGCCTGGTGCGCTGGCTGCACATCCGGCTGCAGATCGTGTTCGCCGCGGTCGAAGGCAGGCTGCAGCCCGTGCGCGGCATCTGCGCGGCGCGCGACGTGACGGCCGAAATGGTGGCCGAGCGGAAGCTGCGCACCGCCCAGCGCCTGACCGAATCGGTGATCGAAGGCGCCGGCGCCCTGGTCTGGGCCAAGGACCTGCGCGGGCGCTACATCCTCTCCAACGAAGCCTGGCGCGCCCAGCACGGCGTGGATCGCGACGCTTCGATCGGCATCACCGACGAGCAGCTGTTCGGGCGCGAGACGGCGGCGATGCTGCGCGCCAGCGACGCCCAGGTGATGCAGCGCGGCGAACACGTGGTGGTGCAGGAGAAGCTGACCGTGCGCGGCCGCCAGATGAGCTTTCGCACCAGCAAGTTCCCGCTGTTCGACGAAGGCGGGCGGATCTACGCGGTGTGCGGCGTCTCCACCGACATCACCGACGTGGTGGAAGCCGACCGCCGCAAGGACGCCTTCATCGCGACGCTGGCGCACGAGCTGCGCAACCCGCTCGCGCCCATCCGCAACGGCCTGGAAATCATGCGGCGGCTGGACGACCTGCCGCCGGTGGCGCGCCGCACGCGCGACATGATGGAACGCCAGCTGGTGCACCTGGTGCGCCTGGTCGACGACCTGCTGGACGTCTCGCGCATCAGCCGCGACCGGATGGAGCTGCGCCAGGAGCGCCTGACGCTCGAGCAGGTGGTGGCGCACGCGCTGGAGTCCAGCCAGACGGGCGTGGACGCGGGCGGCCACGCGCTCGAAGTGCGCCTGCCACCTGGGCCGGTCCCGCTGGTGGGTGACCTCACGCGGCTGGCCCAGGTCGTGAGCAACCTGGTGAACAACGCCGCCAAGTACACGCCGCCCGGCGGCCACATCCTGCTGAAGGGCGAAGTCGAGGCGGGCAAGGTGCTGCTGCAGGTGACCGACAACGGCGCCGGCATCAGCGCGGACATGCTCACGCAGGTGTTCGACCTGTTCGCGCAGGCGGAGGACACGCGCCACAGCGCGCAAGGCGGCCTCGGCATCGGCCTGTGGCTGGTGAGGAAGCTGGTCGAGCTGCACGACGGCTCGGTGCAGGCGCACAGCGACGGCCCGGGGCTCGGCAGCACCTTCAGCGTTCGACTGCCCTTGCCGCGCGACTGAAGCGAGGCGCGGTCAGTTCGCCTGCCGCGTCTTCGAAGGGTCCGCCACCTCGTGCGGCTCGCGCGGCGGATCCCGGCCGTCGCCCAGCACGCCCAGGCCCCAGTCGGCCGCCCAGGCCTTGAACACCTCGATGCCGCGCGCGCTGTGGCCGTGCGCGTCGAGACGCGGCGAGAACACCGCCAGCCCCATGCGGCCCGGCACCACGGCCAGGATGCCGCCGCCGACGCCGCTCTTGGCCGGCAGGCCCACGTGATACGCCCAGGTTCCCGAGGTGTCGTACATGCCGCAGGTGAACATCAGCGTGAGCACGTCGCGCACGTGGCGGTGCTGCAGCGCGCGCTTGCCGGTGACCGGCTGCACGCCGCAGTTCGCCAGCGTGGCGCCCATCAGCGCCAGCTCGCGCGTGTCCAGCATCACGGCGCATTGCCAGGCGTAGAGCTTCATCGCGCCGTCGATGTCGTCGCCGATCACGTCGAAGTGCCGCAGCAGGTGGGCGATGGCGAGGTTGCGGTGCGCGCCTTCCAGCTCGTGGCCCTTGACGGCTTCGTGCACCTGCGCGGTCCGGCCCAGGTAGTCGCTGAACATGGCCATCATGCGTTGCTGCGACTCCCGCGGCGCGTCGTGGTGCAGCAGGCCCGAGATGGCGATGGCGCCCGAATTGATCATCGGGTTGTACGGCAGGTGGTCCTCTTCCAGCTCGGTGAGCGAATTGAACGCCTCGCCGGTCGGCTCCACCGCCACCTTGCGATGCACGGCATCCCGTCCCAGGCGGTCCAGCGCCAGGCCGTAGAGGAAGGGCTTGGAGATCGACTGCAGCGACAGCAATTGCCGGTCGTCGCCCGCCGACCACACGCGTCCGTCCACCGACGCCACCGCGATCGCGAAGCAATCGGGGTCGGTGACATCCATGCCGGGGAGCGAGGTCTGCACCTCGCCTTCGCGCACGCCGCGGAAGCGCTCGAGCAGGTCTTCGAGGCAGGGTGTCGGGTCGTCGGGGATCGCCATCATGGGACGAGGCTAGGTCCCCGCGCGGCCGCGCCCTGTAGGCGGCGCGCCGCAGGCCGCGTGGGACCCGGCTCATCGGCGCGCAACGCATCCGCTGCATCTGGTTACGCCGACGCCTTGCCGTCGCGCGTGGCGACTAGCATGGTTTCCACATGGCACTCACCCGCTGCATCCCCGCCCTCCTGCTCGCCGCACTGGCTTGCGCCGCGCACGCGCAATCGCAGTACACCCCGAGCCGGCCCAGCACGGCGAGCCGGGCGTCGGGCCCCACCGTGGAGTTCGACGACGCCGGCAATCCGAGGAACGGCGTCCCGGGCGGCGGCGGCACCGCGGCGATCGGCGCGGAGGGCACGGCCATTTCCGCCGGCGCGCGCGCGCCAACGCGCAGCACGACGCAGATGCTCGGCGCCGGCGCCTTCGGCCAAAGCGATGGCCTGGAGAACGCGGTGAACAGCGGCACCCCGCCGGCCTGGGACCGCAAGTCCGGCGTGCGGAAGGTTTGCCCACCCGAGTTGGAGAACCGCAACAACGTCTGCGTGCCTCCGCTGGGGTCCATCCTCTCGCGCTGATCGCGTCTGATCGAGCTCATCCGCTAGCCGCTAAAGTTTCGGCTGCGGCCGAGTTGCGCTGTTGTCACGCGCCAGGGAGTGGCCGCCCAAGCCGCCATGCCCTCCGCCGCTGAAGTTTCCGGCCCTTCCCCGCGCGCAGCCGCCGCGCCCTCCTCGTCTACAAAGCCAGCCAGCACCCTGGACCTCGCCCGCCAGGCCCTGCCTTGGCTGCGCGGCTTCGGCCGCCCGATCGGCAAGGTGGTGACGCTGGCGTTGATGCTCGCCGTGGTCGGCGCGGCGTCGCCGCTGGCCGTGATGAACCTGGTCGACTCGCTCACCCGGTACGCGGCCTCGGCCCCGATCGGATCGGTGCGCGCCATCGTGTGGGCGCTCCTGGCCGTCGCGGCGGCGGAACTGGCGCAGGTGTACCTGTCGCGCATGGTCGAGACGCGCAGCGGGCGCTTCCGGCTGGACCTCGATTTCGCGCTGCGCCACCGCGTGACCGCGCGCCTGCACGAGCTGCCGATGGCCTGGCACCAGAAGCAGACGGTGGGCGCCACGATCAACCGCGTCAACGCATCGCTCAACGGCTTCGTCAATGCGGTCGCCGAGCTGGCCTTCAAGGCGCTGCCGGCGGCCTGCTACCTGGCCCTGGCGCTCACGGCGCTGATGCAACTGGACTGGCGCCTGGCGCTCGCGGTGTGCGTGTTCGCGCCGCTGCCGGCCCTCTTCGGCATGCGCGCCGCCCCCGAGCAGACCGATCGCGATCGCTCGCTGGTCGCGCACTGGTCGGCCATCTTCGGCCGCTGGTCCGAGGTGCTGGGCGGCATCCGCACCGTCAAGGGCTTCACGATGGAACAGGCGGAGGAGCGCCGCTTCCTCGACGCGGTCGCCAAGGGCAACACGCTGCAGAAGCGCGGCGCCGGACGCGATGCGCAGACCGCGGCGCTGCAGGGCCTGTCGGCCGCCGGAGCGCGCCTGTCGGTGGCGGCCATCGGCGTGTGGCTGGTACTGCGCGGCCACGGCACGGTCGGCATCCTGGTGGCGGCGCTGCAATACGTCAGCAGCCTGTTCGGCCCGATCCAGAGCCTGACCAACGTGTACTCCACGGTGCGGCGCGGCCGCGTGTCGCTGGAAGGCGTGCGCGAGATCCTCGACGCCCCCGATCCGCTGGCGGACGCGCCCGGCGCGCGCGAGCTCGTGGTCGCACGCGGCGCGGTGCACTTCGATCGCGTGTCGTTCGACTACGGCGACGGCCGCCCGGTGCTGCGCGACATCTCGCTGTCGGTGGCGCCCGGCGAAACGGTGGCGCTGGTGGGTCCCAGCGGCTGCGGCAAGACCACGCTGGTGTCGCTCATCGAGCGGCTGCATGCGCCGACCAGCGGCCGCATCCTGGTGGACGGCGTCGATCTGCGCGACTGCACGCAGCGGTCGCTGCGCGCCCAGGTCGGCACCGTGATGCAGGACGTGCACCTGTTCCACGACACCGTGCTGGCCAACATCACCTACGGCCGGCCCGACGCCACGCGCGAGCAGGCCGAGGCGGCCGCGCGCGCGGCCAACGCGCACGAGTTCATCGAGCGCCTGCCCCGGGGCTACGACACGGTGGTCGGCGAACGCGGCGCGGGTCTTTCCGGCGGTCAGAAGCAGCGCATCGCCATCGCTCGCGCGCTGCTCAAGGACCCACCGATCCTGGTGCTGGACGAGGCCACCAGCGCGCTGGACAACGAGGGCGAGGTGCTGGTGCAGGCCGCGCTGAAGCGCCTGACGCGCGGCCGCACCACGCTGGTGGTGGCGCACCGGCTGTCGACGGTGGTGGATGCGGATCGCATCGTGGTGCTGCGCGAAGGCCGCATCGAGGCGATCGGCACGCATGCGCAGCTGATGGCGCACGGCGGGTATTACGCGCGGTTGTTCTCGCGGCATGCGCGGGGGCATGAGGCGGAGAAGTCGAACCGCCGGCGCGGCGGGTCATGGCCCCGCGCCTTGCGCCGCACCCGCGAAGACGCCTAGACCTCGCTGGCGGCCTCCACCACCGCCGCCAGTCCCGCCAATTCCTCCCGGTGCAGCTGCGCCAGGCGCTTGAGCAGGCGCCGGCCCTTGGCCGTCAGGTGCACCTCGACCAGGCGGCCGTCCTGCGCGCTGGCGCGTCGCTCGACCAGGCCGGCCTGTTCGCAGCGGGTGACCAGCGCGACCACGCCATGGGGCTGCGCCTGCAGCCGTTCGGCGATCTCGCCGATGCTGGCCCACTCGCGCCCTTCGAAACCCTGGGTGTGCAGCAGCAGCTGGTAGTGAAGCATCGTGATGCCGACGTCGCGGCAGATGTCCTCGCTGACGCGCAGGAAGCGCCGCAGCTTCCACCGGAAGCTCGACAGCCGCTCGTACTGGCCCTTCTCGTCCGCCTCGCGGTCGCGCGCGCCGCTCTTCATCGCCCTGGTCCCCATGCCCCGAATCTACACCGGGCGGGGAACTTCACGGCCGCGGTTGATTCATCACAACGTGATCTAATCATGTCACGTCGTGATGTACCTGCAAGGAGACAAACCGCATGCGTTTGCGCATCAGAAACCAGAAAGACTTCGCCGCCGGACTCATCTACATGGTGGCCGGCACCGGCTTCAGCATCGGGGCCCTGGGCTACCGGCTGGGCGACCCGGCCCGGATGGGCCCCGGCTTCTTCCCGTTCTGGATCGGCGTCCTGCTCGCCGCCGTCGGGCTCATCACCACCGGCAGTTCGCTGCGGCTCAACGCCGAGGCCGAGAAGCTCAAGCGACCCGAGCTCGGCCCCATGGCCTGGATCCTCGGCGGCGTGGTGCTGTTCGGGCTGCTGCTGCAGCCGCTCGGGCTGGTGCTGTCCCTCGCCGCGCTGGTGCTGGTGTCCAGCCGGGCCAGCCACGAGTTCACCTGGCGCGCCGCCATCGTGAACGCGGTGCTGCTCGTGGTGTTCAGCACCGCGGTGTTCATCTACGGCATCAGCCTGCAGATCGCGCTGTGGCCGTCCTTCCTGGCGAGCTGAGGAGCATTCCGAGATGGAACTGATTTCCCACCTCGCCCTCGGCTTCGAGACGGCGCTGAACCTGCAGAACCTGCTCTATGCGTTCGTCGGCTGCCTGCTGGGCACGCTGATCGGCGTGCTGCCCGGCCTGGGCCCGTCGACCACGATCGCGATGCTGCTGCCGATCACCTACACGCTGCCTCCGGTGTCGGCGCTGATCATGCTGGCCGGCATCTACTACGGCGCGCAATACGGCGGATCGACCACCGCCATCCTGGTCAACCTGCCCGGCGAGTCCTCCTCGGTGGTGACCGCGATCGACGGCTACCAGATGGCGCGCAAAGGGCGGGCCGGAGCGGCGCTGGCGACCGCGGGCATCAGCTCGTTCATCGCCGGCTGCGTGGCGACGCTGGTGCTGGCCGCCTTCGCGGTGCCGATGTCCGAGCTGGCCTTCAAGTTCGGCCCGGCCGAGTACTTCTCGCTGATGGTGCTGGGCCTGGTCGGCGCGGTCGTGCTCGCGTCCGGCTCGCTGGTCAAGGCGATCGGCATGATCCTGCTCGGCCTGGTGCTCGGCCTGGTCGGCACCGACGTCAACTCGGGCGTGGCGCGCTACTCGTTCGACATTCCCGAGCTCACCGACGGCATCAACTTCGTCGCGCTGGCGATGGGCATCTTCGGCTTCGCCGAGATCATCGTGAACGTCGAGCAGCGCGAGCACCGCGAGACCTTCACCAACCACGTGACCAAGCTGTTCCCGACGGCCGAGGACTTTCGCCGCATGCTGCCGGCGGCGGCGCGCGGCACGGCGCTGGGCACTGTGCTGGGCATGCTGCCCGGCGGCGGCGCGACGCTGTCCTCGTTCGCCTCGTACACGCTGGAGAAGAAGCTCTCCAAACGCAGCGCCGAGTTCGGCCAGGGCGCGATCGAAGGCGTGGCCGGCCCCGAGGCCGCCAACAACGCGGGTGCGCAGACCTCGTTCATCCCGCTGCTGACGCTGGGCATCCCGTCGAACGTGGTGATGGCGCTGATGGTGGGTGCGATGACCATCCACAACATCCAGCCCGGCCCGCAGGTGATGACCAGCAACCCCGAGCTCTTCTGGGGCCTGATCGCCAGCATGTGGCTGGGCAACCTGATGCTGATCGTGCTCAACCTTCCGCTGGTGGGCGTGTGGGTCAAGCTGCTCAAGGTGCCCTACCGCTTGCTGTACCCGGCGATCCTGGTGTTCTGCTGCATCGGCGTGTACTCGATCAACAACAACACCTTCGACGTCTTCATCACCGCGGCCTTCGGCGTGGCCGGCTACGTCTTCGCCCGCTGCGGCATGGAACCGGCGCCGCTGCTGCTGGGCTTCGTGCTCGGTCCGATGATGGAAGAGAACCTGCGCCGCGCCCTGCTGCTGTCGCGTGGCGACTTCTCCACGCTGGTCACGCGGCCGCTGTCGGCCGGCCTGCTGGTCGCCACGCTGCTGCTGCTGGCCGTCGTGGCGCTGCCCGCGATCAAGAAGACTCGCGAGGAAGCCTTCCAGGAAGCCTGAGCGCGGCCGGGCTAACAGCCGCTCACAGTCCATTCACGGACGTCACACGCGAAGCCCGCCGGCCGCACGCCGGCGGACTACGCTGTTTCCATCTCAACCAACGATGGAGCCGACCATGTCGATGGTGACGCATGGATTGCTGGCGCGGCTGCTCAGCAAGCCCGGCCAGGCCGCGCAGGCCGAGGACTTCCTGCGGTCGGCGCTGCCGCAGGTGCAGGCCGAGCCGGGCACGCTGGCCTGGTTCGCGCTGCGTTTCGGACGCGACGACTACGGCATCTTCGATGCCTTCGGCGGCGAGGCCGCCCGCGACGCGCACCTTGAAGGCCCGGTGGCACGCGCCCTTCAGGCGGAGGCGCCGCGGTTGATGCAGCGCGACGCCGAGATCGCGAAGCTCGACGTGCTCGCGAGCAAGCTGCCGGCCTCGCCCCAGGTCGGCCGCGTCAGCTGC